>JACCDS010965848.1_pt1 | contig 15545 bp, 10 predicted proteins | sample 7446441 | NCBI WGS metagenome assembly JACCDS01 (sample SAMN15323445, study PRJNA562643) | freshwater metagenome | isolation source: river surface water | place: USA:Blue River Watershed | collected 2017-08-17
AAATCCCTCATTGGGAAACTGCATTGCAAGCATGCTATGATCAAATCATGAAAGCTTCATGAAAAAGCAAGCTTTAATCAAACAATTAGCAGAGTCCACCTATGTAATGATTCAGCCATCCCCAATACATGGCATTGGAGTATTTGCCATAAGAGATATACCCAAAGGAACGCAGGATATATTTTCACAAGGATTTGGAGACTGGATTGAAGTGAGTAGAGAAGAAGTAGAGGCATTGCCAGAACATAGCAGGGCATTGGTAGAGAATCATTGTTTGTTTGATGAGAAAAGTTATTTCATACCAGAGTACGGATTTAAAATGGTAGACTTGGTGATTTATTTGAATCACTCAGATACACCCAATGTAATATCCATAAATGATGGAGAAAGATTTGAAGCGATTAGGGATATCCAAGTTGGAGAAGAGTTGTTTGTTGATTATGGAACCATTGTAGAAGGGGAGGAGTAATTATTTTTAAGGAAGATTAAATTTATTGAACAAGATTATTTAAATTAGAATATGCTTTTATATTTAACATTGGCCGGGTTTTTAATTTCAATATTGGTTTTAATTAATTTAAAAAATTCCAATAAGGCCAATATTTATTTATTATTCTTTTTGTTGATTAATAATATATATGCCCTTTCACATTATGCTACAGTGTATTCTCAGAATAAATACCTGATAGCCACTATGCTAATTCATTTTACCCCATTGTATTTAATGCTAGGGCCCTTATTTTATTTTTATGTGAGAAGTTTGTTAGTGGATGATTATACTTTATCAAAAAAAGATTATCTACATTTTATACCAGCTGGAATAATACTTATAAATATTTTACCTTATATTTTCAAGGGGTTTGATTATAAATTAGCTTATGCTATAACTGTAATGGAGAATCCTGCGAACTTGGTAAATTTTGATTACTTATTTATAAGTCCTTATTGGAATTTTTTATTAAGACCTTTACATGCTTTATTCTATGTAATTCTTTCTGTTGTTTTAATATATAAGAACAAACTAAACCTTTCTGAGAATAATAATCAATCAGGGTTAATCTTCAACTGGTTATGGATGTTGATAGGCGTTGCACTGGTATTGTATTTTAGTTTTTTCTTATTTTCGATTGTTGGATTCATAACAAAAGATTATAATACCACAAGTATTCAAGCCTATTATGTTCTTTTGGCTACAGCAGTGAGTTTAGTTGTATTGAATTTCTCTCTTTTGTTTTTCCCTAATATTTTATATGGATTGCCACAATTAGACTTTAAGCTATCTAGTCTCAAAGGGGAAGCTAAAAAAGAGGAAGAAACTGAAGAAAAAAGACTTTCCAAGACTTTCGAAATTTCGGAGGATAAGCTACAATTGCTTAAAAATAAAATAGACAATTATCTAGATTCCTTGCCTTATTTAAAGGCCAACTTTAACCTCACCATGATGTCCTCAGATACCGACATTCCTGTTCACCACTTGTCTTATTATTTTAATGAATACATGAAGACAAATTTTAATACATGGAAAAACGACTTAAAAATTGATCATGTATTAGAATTAATGAAAAATGGCTCATATGAGAATTTAACATTAGATGCTTTATCTAAAAAAGCCGGCTTTGGATCTAGAAGTAGCTTTATCAATTCTTTCAAAACCAAAACTGGTTTAACCCCTTCTGAATATTTACAGAACCTGGATTAATGTCTAAAAATCCGGATAATTGTCTATTTCTTGTTCTGGTTTAGGAAAATTAGACATATTTCTAGTAATAGATTTAAGTCTAGGACATATTTGCCATTAAATTGCGGCCCGTTCGATCAAATCGAGCGGGCTTTTTATTTTATAATCCTGTACAAGTAACATACTATAAAAACATAATATGAATATTTTCAAGAGCATTTTTGTCACATTATTTTTTATCTCTATTTGTTTATGTGGCCAAACTCAAAAACCATTTTACCAAAAACCACTTTCCTTTATTTTCAAAAAAACCAAGAAAGTGGATACCCTGATTCAGCAAACCAATCTGGTTCAGGATACCAATAAAGTAGCGAAGGTTTCAATTGCCGAAAAATTGACATTGGTAAAAAATAAGGTTTCCAACCAACTGAAGAAATCTTTGGTAAACTTCAAGGACAATAATTTGTACTTGTATGCTGGTATGGGCTTGTCAAAGCAAACTATTCAGACAGGCAACTATAATTCTAATTTCAATTACGATCTTTCAAATTATAATAAATCTTCATATAATCCTGGTTATTTTGTAGGCGCAAGAGTAGACGGAATGTACAAACAAAAGCATGCTTATACATTTGGTGCGGGTTTACAAAAAATTACTTCAGGCACTCAATATAAAGATCCAGTTTCTCTTTCTCCTTTTTTAGGTGATTTTTCTAAGTTCAAAGCAGATGATCAATTTTTTACATTGAATGTTTTTGCCCACTATAGAAAACAACTTCCGTTTAAGAATAACCAAAATAGAAAATTCTATTTGATAGCTGGTCCAAATATCGATACTAGATTATCTAGTCAAAGTATGGACAATCAGGTTAACTATAATTATCGTCGTTTTTTATTAAGAGCTGATCTTGGAGTAGAGTATGATAATAGTGGATACTACACAGTCTTTATTCATTACAAACAAAACATCAGCTCATTTACTAAAGCACCTATTCAAGCAAATTTAAATGCAATTGAAATTGGCATGCAATTGAATGCAAGCGATATCTTCTAAAAATTATTTATATGAAATACAAATTAACCATATTACTTTTTTCAAGCTTATTTCTTTTTTCATGTAAAAAAGAAGCAGGTACTAATGAATTAAATCTAGCTTATCAAATGATTTCTGAGAAAATTTGGTATTTAAGTTATTCTCAAACAATCACAGCATCAAAAACTACAGAAAAAAATTATGTAGGCCAAGCTACTTATTTTATTAAGTTTTTGAAAGACTATTCAACAATAGATTCTGATGGTTTAAATGGAGTGTACAATATTGAAAAAAATAACGGTGTTTTACAGATACATGTAAATGCTACAACAAAAGGTCAAAATAATATTGAATATATCTATAATGTAGAGTCTTTAGGGGCTAGTAATATGATTTTGTATTCTACTGTAGGAGGTGTAACTAATAAATTCTATTACAATACGAATCATTAATATGAAGTATAAGTTAGTCATATTTTTTACAATCCTTTTATTGAGTGCAAAACTGAATGCACAATTTGTAATGAGCAGTGTTGGTATGATTGCAGGAACATCCAGTACTGCTAGTGCAATTAATTTTAAAAGTGTAGCTGATTGTATAGATGTTCAATCTGGTATTGCAGTTTTGAAAGGGGAGAGGGCTAATGGTGAGTTTGCATTTACCTGCGAAGTGGCAATGAAATTTAACAGCTTAGGAATTAAATTATTTCCTAATCCTGTAAATAGTGCAACCAAAGTAAAATTTGTAAATACGCCTCCATTAAATGAGGTATTCAATTTGCAAATTTATAATACAGATGGTCAGTTTATTAGTTCAAAGAAAGAAACAGGATATAATTTGTTTCAGGGTATTATTCTTGATTTAGGTAATCTGAATGCAGGTACATATATTTTAAAAATAGAATCATCCAGTTTTGTGGATGCCATTAAGTTTATTAAAGCTAATTAGATTAATAGAAATAATTTATGAAGAAGTCAATTTTTAAGTCTTTATTGTGTGGAGGAATTTTATTGTTTATGGTATTTGCAAATAAAGCAAATGCACAAACCAATAATGGAATTAATTTCCAAGCTGTAGCTAGAGATAATTTTTCCAATCCTGCAAAAGATAGAAAACTATTTATACAATCTAGTATAATACAAAGTTCTCCCAGTGGATCAAAAGTTTTAATAGAAGAGCATCAGGCAAATACTGATGCTAGTGGTGTATTTAGTATTAGTATTGGAGAAGGTGTAAGAAAAGGTGGTACCGCAACTAGTTTAGGGACAATCGATTGGACTAAAGGGCCCTATTTATTAAATATAAAGATTGCTATTTCACCAATTGCACCTGCTTCTGATTGGGATTATACCAAAGAATGGATTGATCTAGGTACAACCACTTTTGGAACAGTACCGTATGCATTATATGCTGGATCAGTTGCTGGATTTGATTCAAAGTTGAATAGTTTGGATACGGCAAAAATGTTGGCGCCATATGCAAAAGTGGCTAATTTAAATAGTTTAGTAACCAACAAAGTGAACATTGCAGATAGTTTAACACAGTATGTTACTCCAACTCAATTGGCTGCAAAGACTTTTGATCAAACGCCTATTTTAAATTCTATTGCTACTAAATTAAATATTGCTGATAGTCTTACAAAATATGTAACTCCTACTCAATTAGCTGCTAAAACATTTGATAGTACAGCTATTTATAATCAATTAGCATTAAAAGCAGTTGCAACAGATGTAACTAGTTCTTTGGCTTTAAAAGCAAATACTACTGATGTAACAACTTCATTAAATACCAAAGAAAACCTATCTAATAAATCTTTAAATGTTACAACTGATGCTGCTTCAGATACAAAATATCCATCTGTTAAAGCCATAAAGACCTATGTGGATTCTCAAATTACCAATTCATCTATTCCAGATGCAGATGGCAATACTAAAGGTAAGATTCAGATTGCTGGAGATTTAACAGGTTCAGCTAGTGCTCCTGTAATTGCTAATAATGCCATTACGAATGCAAAAATTGCTACAGGAATTGATGCTGCAAAAATAAGTGGTGACATTGCTGGAAAGGCTTCTAATATAACAGGTAATCTTGCTATTGCTAATGGTGGTACTGGCGCTACATCAGCTGCTGGTGCAAGAACAAATTTAGGTTTAGCGATTGGTACAGATGTACAAGCTCCTTTAAGTTTTACTTCACCTTTAGTAAAAAACGGAACATCAGTAACAATTAATCAAGCAACGCCAAGTGTGGATGGATATTTAAGTGCAACTGATTATACAAGTTTTTCTAATAAAATTAATGCGACTGAAAAAGCTGCAAATAATGGGGTAGCTACATTAGGTAATGATGGTAAAATACCTTCTAATCAAATTCCTGCTATATCATTCCAAAGTGCAGTGGTAGTTAATAGTCAAAATGCAATGTTGGCATTATCTAGTGCAGTAGTGGGAAGTATTGCTATTCGTACTGATGTAAATAAAAACTTTGTCTTAAGTGCAACACCAGCAAGCACATTGGCTAACTGGATTGAATTGGCTACACCTAGTTCTGTAACTAGTGTGAACGGTTCAACAGGACCCAATGTTGTGTTAACAACTAATGATGTTGCTGAGGGATCAAATAATAAGTATTATACAGATGCAAGAGTAAGAGGTGCTTTAAGTGCAGTGAGTCCATTAAGTTTTAATACTTCTTCTGGAACTTTCAGCATTAGTGCTGCTTCAGGTTCTAGTAATGGATATTTAAGTTCAACAGATTTTACAATATTTAACAATAAACAAAATGCAATTACTGCAGGGGTGGATTATTTAGCACCTAATGGTAGTGCTGCATTATTAACTAATTTCCCTACTTTAAATCAAAGTACTACAGGCAATGCTGCAACTGCAACAAAATTTGCTGCTGCTAGAAATATTAATGGTGTAGCTTTTGATGGTAGTGCAGATATTACAATTACTGCAAACGCAAGTACATTAACTGGAACAAGTTTGCCGAATACGGTAACGGGTTCTAGTTTAACTAGTGTTGGTACAATTACAGCTGGTGTATGGAGTGGTACAACTATTGCTTTAGCAAAAGGTGGTACAGGGGCAACAACAGCTGCTGCTGCATTAACCAATTTAGGTGGAGAAGCTTCTGCAAATAAGAGTACTGCAACAGATTTGGGTAGTACAAATCCAAGTGATATTTTGTATCCATCACAAAAGGCTGTGAAAACCTATGTTGATTTACAAAGTGCCAATGCTGGCGTGGCAGACTTAAGTATTACCAATGCAAAATTAGCAGGCAGTATTACTGCAGCTAAGTTAGTTGGAACAGATATTAATACAGTCGGAACTATTACAACGGGTGTTTGGAGTGGAACAACTATTGCTATTGAAAAAGGAGGTACAGGTGCTTCTACAGCAGCAGCTGCTAGAACTAATTTAGGCTTGGTAATAGGCACGAATGTTATGGCGGCTAATGCTATTACAACATTAACTGGTGATGTTGCTGGATCTGGTAATGGAAGTTTTGCTACAACAGTAAATAGTGTGGGTGGGGTAAATTCTGCAACTATCGCAACTTTACCAACTAGTGTGAATTCACATACTTCTAGTATTACTTCTTTAGACACAAGAATTACATCTAATACAAATAGCATTACAAGTAACACAAGTTCTATTGCTACTATAAATACAACTTTAGGTACAAAAGCTGATATAGCTTCACCTGCATTTACAGGAGTGCCTACAGCGCCTACACCTGCTACAAGTGATAACTCGACAACTATTGCTACAACTGAATATGTAAAAGCAAATTTAGGAACAGTTAGTGCTGGAACATTAACTGGAACCACTTTGGCTTCTACAATTACTGGTTCTAGTTTAACTAGTGTAGGTACAATAACATCAGGAACATGGAGTGGAACAGTTATAGGAAGCAATCTGGGTGGTGCAGGTTCTATAAATGGTTTATTGAAAGCAAATGGAATTGGGGTGGTAAGTGCGGCTGTTGCAGGGACAGATTATTTAACACCTGCTGGAAGTGCGGCTTCATTAACTAATTTCCCAACACTGAATCAAAATACAACAGGAAATGCTGCAACTGCAACTTCTCTTGCAACTGGAAGAACCATTTCAACTTCGGGTGATGTAACATATACGAGTGGATCATTTGATGGATCTGCAAATGTAACTGGATCAGCAACATTAACTAATACAACTGTTACTGCTGGCTCTTATGGATCATCAACCGCAATCCCAACATTTACTGTTGATAGTAAAGGTAGATTGACTGCAGCAAGCACAGTAGGTATTACAGCTGGAGTTTCTTCATTAAATTATACATCAACTACATCATATGCAAGTGGTGGAACAATAAGTGGAACAAGCTTAACACTTACCGCTGCAGATGCAAGTAATCCAGGTTTAATTTCAACTGGAGCACAAACAATTGCTGGTGCTAAAACATTTAATAGTGATGTGACTGCAGCAAATTTCTTAGGTAATGCAACTACCGCTACAACTGCTGGGAATATAACAGCAACAACAAATACTACATTAACCTCACTTGCTAACTTAGCAACAGTAGGTATAATAACAAGTGGCACTTGGAGTGCAACAGAAATTGCTATTGCGAAAGGTGGTACAGGTGCAACTACAGCTAGTGGTGCCTTAAGCAATTTAGGAGCAGAAGCTAGTGCAAATAAGAGTACAGATATTACTTCAGATGCTGCATCAACTACAAAATATCCAAGTGTTAAAACAATTAAGGATTATGTGGATACAAGAGTTGCATCTGCTGGTGTGAGTGATGGAAGTATCACCAATGTGAAATTGGCTAATAGTACAACTACATTAGGTACTACAACAATGACATTAGGAGGAACTGTCACTTCAGTAACAGGATTGACATCATTAACTGCGACTAATTTATCTGGAACTTTGAGTGGTACATCTACAGCATTAGCTACAGGAAGAACTATTTCAACAACAGGTGATGTTACTTATACAAGTGGAAGTTTTGATGGAACTGCAAATGTAACTGGAACCGCTACTTTAACCAATACAACAGTTACTGCCGGATCATATGGATCATCTACTGCCATTCCAACATTTACTGTAGATAGTAAAGGTAGATTAACAGCAGCTAGTACTGTTAGCATTATTGCTGGTGTGAATACATTAACCTATACAACAGGAACTTCCTATGCAAATGGTGGAACCATTAGTGGAACAACTTTGACATTAGCAGCAGCAGATGCATTTAACCCTGGATTAATTTCCATTGGTACACAAACAATTGCTGGTGCTAAAACATTTAACAGTGATGTGACTGCACCTAATTTCTTGGGTAATGCAACAACTGCCACAACAGCGGGTAACATTACAGCTACATCTAACACAACATTAACTTCAATAGCTAATTTAGCAACTATAGGAACTATCACAAGCGGTACTTGGAGTGGATCAGTAATTGGTTCTAATGTAGGTGGTGCAGGTACTGTTAATGGATTATTAAAAGCAAACGGATCTGGTGTTGTGAGTGCAGCTGTTGCTGGAACAGATTATCAAGCTCCATTGACTGCTGGTACAAGTTATGTAGTTCCAAACTCATCAATTACAGGAGCTACAAAAACTAAAATTACTTTTGATGCAAAAGGTTTAGTAACCGCTGGTGCAGATGCGACTACTTCAGATATCGCACCAAGTACCAATAGAAATTATGTAACCGATGCTCAAGCAGGAGTTTTATCTAATACATCTGGAACAAATACAGGAGACCAAACAATAACTTTAACAGGTGATGTAACTGGAACGGGTACTGGAACATTTACAACAACTTTAGCTAATTCTGGAGTTACAGCAAATACTTATGGATCAAGTACTTTAATTCCTTCAATAACAGTTGATGCAAAAGGAAGAGTAACATTAGCTAGTACAGCTAGTATAATTGCAAATGCCGGAACATTAACTGGCACTTCATTAAACTCAACAGTAACTGGTTCAAGTTTAACAAGTGTTGGAACTATTACTAGTGGTACTTGGAGCGGAAATACAATTGCAGTTGCGAATGGAGGTACAGGTGTAACTACTTCAACTGGTTCTGGAAGTGTAGTTTTGAATACTTCTCCTTCTATAACTTCAGCAAATTTAACAACTCCAATTATTGGAGCAGCTACTGGTACTTCACTTAGCTTGAGCTCAACTTTGGCTGCAGGGGCATCTACATTTTCTTCTACAGTTAATGTGAGTGGAGCAACAACTTTAACAACATTAACTGCTTCTGGAAATTCAACATTAACTACATTAAGTGCTGGTGCTACAACTTTATCAAGTGCTACTGTAAGTGGGAATCAAACAGTTGGTGGCACATTAGGTGTGACAGGAGCAACAACCTTATCATCTTCATTAACTGCGGGTACATCTACCTTAACTAGTTTAAGTGTAACAAATAATGAAACAGTTGGTGGAACTTTGGGAGTGACAGGTGCAACTTCATTATCTACGCTTACAGCATCAGGTAATTCTACATTAACTTCATTAACAGCGACAGGTGCCGCAACATTTAGCAGTACAGTTACAATACCTACGGGAGCAGGTTTAAATAAAGTATTGACATCTGACGCTAACGGCGGAGCTACTTGGAAATCAGGTTATACTGCAATTAGTACAAAAACAGATAGCTATACTTTAACCTTAAACGATAACTTTATTATTATTGGTTCTACAACGGCAACTGGTAAAACATTTACCTTGCCAACTGCATCTGGTTGTGAAGGCAAAGAGTTTACAATTAAGAATTTGAGCGCTTATTCTGTTTCAATAGCAACAACTGGTTCTCAATATATTATTCAGGATAATTCTACAATAACTACAATATCTGCAACAATTGGGATTGAGCCTTCCAATAATTGGATTAAAGTAATATCTGATGGAACTAGTTGGATTGCATTCAGAGCATTATTCTAATCAAAAAAAATGTAAAAATATTAAGTATATATCAATGTCAAACTTAACAATCACCAATCCCTTCAATGTTCTTTCAAAAAGAGAGAAGGAGGTTTTGGACTTAATGCTTCAAGGTGCACAGGTTAAAGATATCAGTGCTTCTTTAGAATTAAAGTCTAATACTATCTCTACTTTCAAAAAGAACATTCTATCAAAAACTGGGGTGAAAAACAATATTGAGTTATTTAAATTGGCTCAAGAACATAAAATTGTTTAATCAATGAAAAAAGTAGTTTTCATATTATCTTTTTTATTTTTTACTTTTTTTAGTAATGCTCAAACTGGTATTGGTACAACAACGCCAGTAAACAAGCTTGAGGTAGTTGCCACGGCTGCGGATCCTGCTTCTTCCAACTCTAGTGCTAACGGTAATTTGAGATTGGGGAATAGCACTGCTGCGCATGTATTGGATTTTGGTTTAAGTAGTTCAAGCACTTATTCTTGGTTACAAGCAAGATCTAAATCTAATTATGCTACTAATTATAATTTGGTGTTAAATCCAAATGGAGGTTTTGTTGGAATTGGAAATACCTCACCATCCAATACTTTAACTATTGGAAATGCTGGAGGAACAATTGGAGGGGAGATTTTATTAAATCCAACTACCACACAATATGAAGGCGGCCAAATCATACTTAAAAAATCTTTAGTGGGTAGTACTGTAGATTGGACAATTGATCAATATGGAACAACATCTTCAAATGCTCGTTTTAGAATATTTAATGGTGCTAGTGAAACCAATGGGTTTTCAATATTAGAAAATGGTAAGGTTGGGATGGGTTTAGCTGCTCCAACTACTTTATTACATCTTCAAAATGGCAATTCATTTAGTGGAGGAGATAATCCTGGGTCAAATACAGTACCTAGTATTTATGTTTACAATTCGAATAATGCTTCTACTTCTGCTCATGCAATTGTGGCTATGCGTACAAATGGAGGTAGTGGGGGTAATCCATATTTGTCTTTTGACATTGATGGTATTCAGGGTTATTCATTAGGTATTGATAATGCGGATGGTGATAAATTGAAATTACATACTAACTGGAATTTGAATAATTCTAGTACTCCAGCTGTTACAATTACTACAGATGGTAGAATGGGTGTAGGAACTGCTTCGCCTGGAAGAAAACTTCATGTTCAGTCTTCAGATAATACCTCTGTTTATATTGAAAGTACTACTTCAGATAACAATGGCATGGTCATTTTAAATGCTAATACAAACCAATACTGGGGAAACGGATACCATGAATTTATGATGTTTCAAAACCAAGGTACGACGATTGGTCAGATAGTAGCCCCTAATGGAAGTTCTGTATCCTATAATACCACTTCAGATTATCGATTGAAAAAAGACCTCAAACCTTTTAATGGATTAGAATTGATCAATCGATTAAAGACCTATGATTTTGCTTGGAAAACAGATGATTCCAGAATGTATGGATTCATGGCACATGAGCTACAAGATGTATTACCCTATCTTGTAACAGGCCAAAAAGACGCAGTTGATTCAAATGGAAAAATCATTCCTCAGACATTGGATTATAGTAAGCTCACACCCATCTTAGTCAAGGCGATTCAGGAGCATGAAATACAAATTAATAAATTGAAAAAAGAAAAAACTGAATTACAGGAAATGATTCTAGTAATACAGCGTCGATTGTTGAAGCTCGAAAAGAAAAAGCGTTAAAAAAATGAAGAAGAAAATTTTATATTCAATTTTACTCATTGTCTTTACTTGTTCATTAGGTTATGCTCAAACAGGCATTGGAACAACAACACCTGATGCATCTGCTAAATTAGATGTTAGCTCAAATAATAAAGGATTCCTTCCGCCGCGTGTTACTTTAACAAGTGCTACAGATGTTTCTACAATTTCAAATCCAGCTACAGGACTATTGGTTTATAATACTGGAACGAATCCCAATTTAGTTGCAGGGTATTATTACTGGAATGGGACTAGTTGGGCTACAATTGCTACTGCAACAGGATCGGGTGTAAGTTCTTCTTTTATGCGAGGTTCAAGAACTGCAGCACAAACTTCAGGTCTGTCCACGAATGGTTTAATTGTATTTACTCAAATCGATCAAAATGCTGGGCAGGATATATCATTAAATTCAAGCACTGGACAAATTACATTAGCTGCTGGAAGAACATATCGTTTACAAGCACAAGTCCCAAATTTTCAAACATCTGCATCCGATGCCCGACCACAATTTGGATGGTATAATGAAACCACTAGTGCATATGTAGGTAGTAGCTCGGCTTCATATTCTGGTGCTAGTACTGCAGGTTTTGGAGCAACTGGTGGTTTAGCAGATGCAGTCATAACTGCTTCATCTCAAACGGTGGTCTCATTTCGTATTATGCAAACATTTAACACGAATCAATTAGGTGCAAGTGGAGACTTTACTGCTACTGGTTCTTATCCTTGGTTTAATATAGAAGTAATTTCAGGTAATCAGCCAATCCAGTCAGATAAAATTGCTCAATTTGTCAACGAATCTGTGCCCGTAATTTTGGGAGATATCCAAGTGCAAATGGCACCAAATGGCTTATCAAGAAGTTTACAAATAAAAACAACAGGGGTAAATTTTACTGCTGAAGTTTCTGCATATACTACTTATAAATCAAATGGAAATAACGCTTTTACTTATTTTTCAAATGCAACTCAAACAGTTACAAATAATTTTGCCCACATAGGTACTACTTGGGGCTTTGCTACTGATGGAGATTTAGCTGTTTATTATATTCGTGATTCAACGAATAGCCGATTCTATCGTGTCACTTTGATGGTTGGGCCAGGGTATTTAAATAACTTGATTTCAATTGAAAAACTGATTTGATGAAATATATTTTATCCTTAATAGTACAAATAATTTTTTCAGCAAGCATATTTGCTCAAACAGGCATTGGTACAACAACACCCGATGCATCTGCTAAATTGGATGTTAGCTCAAATAATAAAGGTTTCTTACCGCCTCGTGTTACTTTAACAAGTGCTACAGATGTTTCTACAATTTCAAATCCAGCTACAGGGTTATTAGTTTATAATACTGGGAATAACAATGGATTGGCTGCTGGTTATTATTATTGGAATGGCGCTGTTTGGACAACAATTGCAACTGCAGGAGGAAGTGGAAGTGTAGCTGCTGAATTTGGATCAGTGATATTAAGTTCAAATGTAAGTATACCAAATGCAACTCCAGTGGATGTAGTTACATTTACCTTGCCTTCTGCTGGAACTTGGGAAGTGATTTACTTTTTAAGAGCGCAAGGTACTGCAGGTTTTGCAGCGGAATTTGCAATTTATGATGCGAATAATGTAGTTGTTCCCAATTCGGAAATACTTGCAGCTTATGGAGAGACTGGATCTACGGGAACAGGAGTAATTAGAATTACTACTAACGGCTCTGCAGTTTATAAATTAAAAGGTTTTGCATCCGGAGGAGCTAGTTATCCATTTCAGGCAATTACAGATGGAAATGGAAGAACAGGAGTGACTTGGAAAAAGTTAAGTGGTAATGCACCTGTGACTTTGATTAATTATGGAGATGTTAAAACTGGTTTTCAGTCTACTGATCACAATGGCTGGGTAAAATTAGATGGAAGAGCTAGATCAACTTTATCTTCAACACAGCAAGTTCAAGCAACATTGTATTTAGGCGCGGGGACTAATTTGCCAGATGCTTCCAATGCGGTTTTGATGCAATCTAGTGGTTCTTTAGGTAGTGTTACAGGAAGTATGAGCACTACACTTGCACAAAATCAATTACCAAATATATCACCTTCCATTACAGTAAATAGCACTGTTGCAACAATGCAAGATGCTGGAAGTCACGATCATCCTGTGAATGTAGTTCCTAATTCAACAGGTGGTTATGCAGCTGGGAATCCATACGCTTTTAAAACTGGAGTGGCACCTAATCCAATGAATGAAAGTTATTCTGACATAACAGATCGAGCTAATTCTGCTAGCCTAATTACTACAGGTATCATTGGCTCTGCAGGGAATCACAATCACACTATTAACTCCCACGGGCATACTGCTTCGTCAAGTAGTATAAACGGAGGGGTGACCCAACAAGCAATTGATATAACTCCACGAAGGATGATTGTAAATACATTTATTTATTTACGGTATTAAAAAAATGAAAATGAAAAAATTATATTTTCTTGTTGTTTCAATTTTTTGCATTTCATTTTCAAGTGCTCAAACAGGTATTGGTACATCTACACCCAATGCTTCTGCGAAGTTGGATGTGTATGCTACTAATAAAGGTTTTTTGCCTCCCCGTGTGACCTTAACAAGTGCAACTGATGGAATTACGATAGCTTCACCTGCAGAAGGCTTATTGGTGTATAATTTAGGTTCAGTAGGATTACAAGCAGGTTATTATTATTGGAACGGAGCAAATTGGGCAACCATTGCAACAGCTACATCTGCAGGGAATGGGGTAACTGCAAGTGATATGGTGAAGTTATATGGGGAGGCGCATTCAAAAGCATCTGGTAAAATTGGTAATTCCACAACAGGATTTGTTTTTTCTGTACCTGTTTCAGGTAGATATCTCTTTGATTTTACTTCATCAGCAACAGCTTTGAATGGGGGAACTAATACAATTTATTTTACCGTAAGACAAGGAACTACTGTTTTAGCTTCAGATAATCAAAGTAGTTATAACAATAATGTTCATGTTGAATATAATGGAAAGGTTGAATTGAATTTACAGGCTGGAATAAGTTACAATTTATATAATTATGCAACTTCTGGAAGTTTTGAAGCAAATGATTACGACCGAGTTTATTATAAATTGGTTGCAGGTAATTTGCCTGTAACTGGGCAATCGGTGGATTATGTTTCTGTACAAGCCTCTTCAGATTTGGGTTCTATAACAGCAGGAACTGCAGTTAAGTTTAATACAACACTAGGAGGTAATATTCCTTATGATGCAACAACTGGTCAGTTTACATTATCAGCAGGTAAGACATATAGACTCACTGGAATGGTTACTTTAGGTACCCAAGCAGCTGGAACGGGTACAAGTGCTGAAGCAAATATTGTTTGGAGAATAGGGACAGCTGCATCAGGAACGAATATTGGTAATTATGGTCAAATATTAAGTGGTAATTCTACATACAATGGGAATGGTCAAGGAGTTGTAGATATAATTTATACACCTACAAGTAATACTACAGTTTTGTTATATGTAAATGCAATCGCAAGTACTGTTTCATTTAGAGGTGGGTATACAAATGCTATTATTGAACAAATCGGTTCTTCTGCAATCATTAACCCATGGGTTTTGAGTGGTAATGATGTTTATAATACAACTGGCAAAGTTGGAATTGGAAATACAGCGCCAAATGCAAAATTGGATGTAAGAACATCTCCAACCAGTACTACCGATCCAGGTGGAGGAACAATTGGTTTGGGTACATCTTCGGCAACAGCTGCTGCTTCAGGCATTGGTGCACTTAGGTATAATATTAGTACAAATAGAGTTGAAGTAAGCAATGGAAGTGCTTGGAAGGGACCTGCAGGACCTATTTATGCTCAGTTTCAAGCTAATGCCCAACAAACGTTTTATGCATCCGGGGGTAAAGTAAGTTTTCCCAATACGATCATAAATAATGGTGGCATTACAATTTCTGGTAACAATACAATTACTTTACCTGCTGGAAGGATTTACAGAATTGATTTTAATATGGGTTGGACAAGTATGGCAGGGGGTTGGGCAAGATTTGTTATATTTAATGCAGCAACTTCAACTGCTATCTCTACGGCAGCCCATTTAGAATCTGTATCAAATGTTGGCGGATATGCTGGTTCAGGTGCTACTAC
>JACCDS011279079.1_pt1 | contig 15544 bp, 7 predicted proteins | sample 7446441 | NCBI WGS metagenome assembly JACCDS01 (sample SAMN15323445, study PRJNA562643) | freshwater metagenome | isolation source: river surface water | place: USA:Blue River Watershed | collected 2017-08-17
CCTTGGTCAGGATGTGAGCATGCGCGCGTGGCGCGTAGTCATCCTGCAGCGCGCGCGTCATGCGGTCTTCCAGCATCATCGATTGCCCGCTCGATGCGCACATCAGCGACAGCAGCTTGTCCTTGTCCAGCCCGAGCTTCAGGCCGAGCGCGATCACTTCGGCGGCACCCACCAGATTGATGCCGGCCGCGAGGTTGTTGACCAGCTTGTAGCGCGCGCCGTCGCCGATGCGGGTGCCGAGGCGGAAAATCTTGTCGGACAAGGCGTCCAGCACCGGCTGGTGGCGCGCGATCGTCGCGTCGGGGCCGGCCAGCATGATGCTCATCGTGCCGGCCTCGGCGCGCGCCGGTCCGCCGGAAATAGGCGCGTCCAGCAGGGCCACGCCGAGTGCGGCGAGTTTCGCGGCGATGGCCTCGGTATCCTCCGGCGCGATCGTCGAGCACAGCATCACGGTCTTGCCGCGCGCTGCGCGCGCGACCCGGCTGTCGTCGCCAAACAGGACGGCGTCGATCTGCTTTGCGTTGACGACGACGATGATGATCAGGTCTGCTCGTTGCGCGACGTCGGCGGACGACGCACAGACGAGAATGCCGTGCGCGCCGGCTTTCTCCAGCGCCTCAGGGCGAATGTCGTACACGCACAGCGGGTGTCCCTTGCGGTGCAGGTTGACAGCCATGGCCATGCCCATGGACCCGATGCCGATGAATCCGGTTGTCATAAATTCTCGTCTTTCAGGGGGTGAGTGCGGACGGGCTGCGAGACCGCTGCCACGGGCCGCCAACTTACTCTGCCTGAATGCCGCCGGCAAGTAACGCCTGCAGGCATTACCTGAAGTAGTGCTAATCTTCAGCCCCATTTCGCCGAGTCTTCGGAGCCGGCGACGGAGATAAGGATTGCAAATCGTTCAATTTTTCATTTCGGTGACGACATCGGTATGGGCTGGATAAGCATCCTCTGGCTGATGATCGCGGCCGCCAGCGCCACGCTGGCGCTGATCCATGCCTACGCGTGGATCCGGCTTCCGGGCGCGCAGCAGCACGGCGCCTTCGTGATGTGTGCAGCCGGCGTGGGCATGATCGCGCTGGTGGAGCTGGCGATGATGCGCTCTGCCACGGCGGAGGCCTTCGGCCATTTTCTGTGGCTGAACCATTTCCCGCTGTGGCTGGCGACGCTGGGCAGCGTGCTGTTTGTCCGTCTCCACATGAAAGCGGGCCGCAAATGGCTGGGCTGGTCTGCGGTCGGGCTGCGTACGCTGGCCATGGCGGTCAACGCGGTCTCGTCGCCCAACCTCAACTTCCGCGTGATTCACGCCGTCGAGCCGATGCAGGCGCTCGGCGAGACCGTGCACTTCGTCATTGGCACGCCGAACCCGCTGATCCTGATCGCACTGGTGTCCGGCCTGATGCAGGCCTTGTTCATCATCGACGCGACCGTTGAAGTCTGGCGGCGCGGCGACCGCCGCATGGCGCTGACGGTCGGCGGCCTGCTGACGTTTTTCGTGCTGCTGGCCGTGCTCGGGTCGGTTCTGCGTGTGGTCGGGCTGGTCCGGTTTCCGGCAGTGATCACCCTCAGTTGCGTACCGATCATTATTGCGCTGGCCTTTGAGGTCAGCCGTGAACTGGTGCAGTCGCTGCAGATGTCGGCTGCGCTGAAGGCCCGTCATGCGGAACTGAAAGAATCCGAGGCCAGCCTGCAGCTGGCGGCCGAGGCCGCGCACGTCGCGCTGTGGAGCATCGAGCGCGCCAGCGGTGAATTGTGGATGACGGCGCGTGCGGCGGCGATGTTTGGCTTCACCGACGGCCAGCGGCGTTTTGTCGGCGATGTGCTGGAACGTATCCACCCCGACGACCGGCTGCGCGTGCGCGCGGCCATGTCGTCCATCCGCGACGGGCAACAGGCGTCGGTGGCGTATCGCGTCCGGCTGCCGGGTGGCGACGAGCGCTGGTATTCATCGCTGGCCGGGTCGCAGAGGTCCGCACCGGGGATGCCGGAGAGTGTGACCGGTGTGGCTATCGACATCACCGCGCGCCGCCGGGCCGAGCTCGAAAGCGAACGGCACCGCACCGAGCTCGAGCGGCTGGAGCGCGCCGCCCGCGCCAGCGAGTTCTCGTCGGCGATGGCTCATGAGTTGAGCCAGCCGCTGGCGATCATCATGAGCAATGCCGAGGCGGCGCAGCGCATGCTGCGACGACCCGCGCCCGATCTGGCCGAGCTGCGCGCCGTATTCGGCGACATCGTCGCGGCCGACGAGCGTGCCGCCGCCGTGCTGGTACGGCTGCGCGAATTGCCGGGCCACGATGAAATCCGTGCCGCGCGCTTCGCGATGCCCGGGCTGGTCGATGAGGTACTGGCAATGATGCAGGGTCACCTGGCCGAGCATGGTGTCGCGGTCAGTGTCGAGTCTGCGCAGGAGACGGCAGCGGTCGATGGCGATCGCATGCTGATCGCCCAGGTGCTGGTCAATCTTGTGCGGAATGCCTGCGAGGCGATGTCCTTGAATGACGCCGCCGAACGCCTGCTGACGATCGCCATCGGGATCGCCGATGGCAACGTCGAAGTTCGCGTTTGCGATACCGGCATTGGCTTGCCTGCCGATCCGGAACAGGTATTCGAGGCTTTCTTCACCACGAAATCCGATGGCCTCGGCGTGGGTCTCGCCATCAGCCGCTCCATCGTGCATGCCCACGGCGGCTCGCTCACCGCAAGGCCCAACGGCCAGCGCGGCGCCTGCCTGGTGCTGCGCCTGCCACAGAAGCAGCCACAGTCAACCGGGGGCGCGGTTGCGACGGAGGCGGCCTCATGAACTGGGTGCTGCTGGTCTGGCCGACCATGATCGCTGTCTGTCTGGTCTTCGCCGGCATCCATGCGCAGATCTGGCTCAGCCTGAAAGATCGCAACAGTGGCAGCTTCGCGGCCTTGTGTCTGGCCATTGCCACCGTCGCATTGACGGAACTACTGATGATGCGAGCGACATCGGTCGCGGACTACCTGCCGCTGTTGAAGAGTTTTTATCTCGCGATCGAGGCAGGTTTTATCGCGCTGGTCTGCTTCGTCTGGGTTTACCTGAAAGCGGGGCGACGCTGGCTGGGCTGGGCCGCGATTGCGATGCGTGGCGCAGTCACCGTGGGCGGACTGGCCACGCCGAACACGCTGCATTTCCGCGAGCTGCATGCGATGGAAGCGGTCAGCTTCCTTGGCGCGCCGGTGATGGTGCCGGTCGGCACGCCGAATCCCTGGCTGACGCTCGCCATCCTGTCCAACCTCGCGCTGGCCATCTTCCTGCTGGATGCGACAGTGACGATCTGGCGACAGCGTGGCGGCAGGCAGGCGATCTTGCTCGGCGCCGCCTTGCTGTTCTTCGTGACGACCGGACTGATCGTCGCCGCGGTCGTCGGCCTCGGCGCCGTGAAGATGCCACTGCATGTCACGCTGTCGTTCATTTCGATCATTGTGCTCATGGGGACACGATTGAGCCAGGATCTGATTCGCTCGGCCCGGCTGTCGCGCGAACTCGCGGAAGCAGAAAGCCGCCTGCTGGCATCGCGCCAGCGCCTGTCGCTGGCGGCGGAGGCCGCGAAGGTGGGATTCTGGATCCTCGATCCGGCAACCATGCGCTTCAAGGGCACGCCCTGGGCGATGCGTCTGTTTGCGACGGCTGATGGTCATGACCCGGAATTCGATGAATTGCTCACCGCGATACATCCGGACGATCGTGACATGGTGCGCCGGGCGCTCGATGAGGCGCTTCGCTCCAGCCAGCTGATCTCGGTGGAATACCGGATGACACTGCCGGATGGCCGCGTCTGCTGGCGCCAGTCGGCGGGCGGCGGCACCTATGCCGGATCGGGCGACACGCTGCGCCTGATGGGCGTGACCTTCGATATCACCGCCCGCAAGCTGGCCGAGCAGACCCTGCATGTGCAGCGCGAAAAGGCCGAACATCTGGCGCGCGTCGTCACGGTCACTGGCCTGTCCGCTGTGCTGGCCAATGAACTCAGGCAGCCGCTGGTGCGGATGCGCGACAGCGCGAGGCAGGCACTGGCCTGCCTGGACGGCGCTACCGGAGATGATGGCCATCGCAACCCGGCCGATGAGGCCGGCAGACTGCCGGGCGTCCGGGTGCTGGTGGAAGACATCATCGCCATGAACGAGCGCGCCAGCCAGGTGATCGCGAAGCTGCGCATGCTGCTGCGCCGTAGTGAGCCTCACCGAGAGCCGCTTGCGCTGGCGGCATTGGTCGATGGTGTGCTGTCCTTCCTGCATCCCGACCTTGAGCGTCGCGGCGTGCAACTGCAGAAGCAGCTCGATTTTTCCATGTACCCCGTATCCGCCGACCGGGTTCGCATGGAGCAGGTGGTCATCAACCTGATCGTCGCGGCGTGCGATGCGATGGCAGGCAAGCCTCGCACCCAGCGACACCTGGCGGTCACTGTGTGTGATGGCGAGGCCGGCGCACTGATGGATGTGTCCTGTCCGCACGAGCGTCTGCTGCCTGCGCACAATGCGGCGATCGACCCCGTGATCGCCGCGCCGGGGACGTTCGCCACGACTGGCTGGACCATTTGCCGATCCATCGTGGAGTCGCATGGCGGGCGGATCGCGATCGATGCGCTCGACCATGGTGATCTCCGCTTCCGGGTATGGCTGCCGTTTGCCACACCCGATTATTGAGTGAATCAACAATGAGTATGGAAAAAATAATCTACCTGGTAGATGACGAAGCTGAGTTGCGCAAGGCGCTGAACCGTCTGTTGAGCAGCGAAGGATTTGCGGTCATCGAGTTCGAGTCGGGCGATGCCTTTCTCCGGTCAATGCCGGCGAATGGCTCAGGCTGTGTGCTGCTCGATATTGCGATGCCCGGCATCGACGGTCTCGAAACACAGCGCCGCCTGACCGAGCTTGGCTGCGTGCTGCCGATCATCTTCCTGACTGCGCAGGGGGGTATTCCCGAGAGCGTGCGTGCGGTCAAGGCCGGCGCTGTCGATTTTCTGGCCAAGCCGGTGAAGAGTGACGATTTGCTGCGTGCGGTGGCGTCGGCCTTCGAGCAACTTGACCGGCAGCGAGGCGAAGTGGCTCAGCGCGGGGTCTTGCTGGAGCGGCTGAACCGGCTGACGCCGCGTGAGCGCGAAGTCTTTGAGCATGTGATCGCCGGACGCAAGAACAAAGTGATTGCCGACCGCATGGGCGTTACCGAGCAGACCGTCAAGGTACATCGCGGGCGGGTGGTGGAGAAGCTCGAGGTGAGGTCGCTGGCGGAGATGGTGAGGCTGGCGGAGTTACTCGGAATTACGCCGTCTGTCTGAGGGTGCGCGTGGTCCTTTGGTGGCGTTGGCAGTCCCTTGCCATACGTCTGACCTGACGGGGCAGGCTCTTATGAAGCATTTTCCTGAAAAATTAAATTTCACGAATGAAATTTAATTTTAAAAAACAGACAAGTTTGATTTTTTTACGAGCAGTTCCTTCAAATTTTGGGGGTTTGTTGAACTAAGGGCTAATAGCTATAACTGTTCCTGATTTGGAAAATTCCGCAAAGCTTTTTATTCGCCTGAGCTTCCGTTTTATTGATGGCGAATCCATTTCACCCGATTTTTCGGACTGCGGAATCCCTCCATGGAACAACTTGCCAGCCTGTTGCCCTCGCGCGCCCATCCCGGCGAAATCATCATTGCCGATGGCGTTGCCGCCGATGTAGCACAGCTGCTGTCCACCGCCCGGCTGCCCGTCATCACGCTGGGCGCGACGCTGAATCCCCTGCTATCGATGACGGCCGTGCTTGCCGGTGAGCAGGTCGATACACTACACATCGTTGCGCATGGCTGCCCGGGTGCGGTCCAGATCGGCGGAACCTGGATTGATCAGCAGCTGCTGCGCGCTAACGCAAGCCTGTTGCGCATGTGGCAGGTCCGGAAGATCGCCCTGTGGTCCTGCGAGGTGGCCGGGCAGGCAGAATTTATCGATACGCTGTCGGAGCTGACCGGTGCGGAGGTCTATGCGTCGGCAGGCCTGATCGGCAATTCCGGCAGCGGCCATGCATGGACGCTGGCACTCGCGAGTGGCGCGACGATGCATGGCTCGCGCATCTGGCCCGACTACACCTTGCAGACGACGCCGGTATCCCTGACGAGCTTCACCTTCGTCAATGCGTATCAGGTGAATACGGCAGTGACGCCGGCGACGGTGGAGGCGGCCGGCGTGCAATACACGTGGACCAGCACCGGCCTTGGTCAGGCGGTGGCGGCCGATGGCGATGCCAACGGCAGCTTCACCGGCAATAACGTGCAGGTGTCGCTGAATGTCGGCGGCGCCACCTATTACGGGTGGATTACCCGGCCTGTGAAAGTCAATGGCGAATACGTCGGCTTCTACTTCTTCAGCGACCCGCAATGGACTTCGCTGAGTGTCATCGATGCCGGCGGCAAGGATGCCGACAACAATGCGTCGGACAACGTCGGCTTCCTGCTTGTGGTGAAGGACACCTACTTCGATAACGCGACCGTATTGTCGGGAACCACGAACCAGAAATACACCGGTTCTTCGTCCGATCCGGTCGACAAGGCGCTGAACTCGGTGCTGGCGCAGGTGGCAGCGAAGGTAACGATCTCCAACTGCGAGATCAACGAGGCATCGGACTACAGCGTGTTCACGCTGACCAATGACTCGACGACATCGGCCACCCAGCTCAACAGCCTGTCCGTGTCGTATACCGGCATGACGGCCACCTCGGCCGATTTCAACGGCAGTGCGGCCACGATTGAATATTCGACCGATGGCACGAACTGGATCGCGTCCGGCGCGCTTCCCCGCACGGGCGTGCCGATGGCCATCGGCGCAAAAGTGTATGTGCGTGTGTCCGTCACCAATGATGACGCCAGCTTCGAGGGGGCAGAGTCCTTCATGCTGCAGGCGAACGTGGGGGCGTCGTCCGGCGCGACCACGATCACCGGTTTCGGCACCATTTATGACGACCTGCGCGGCAGCATGTACACCGGCGCGGTTTCGGGCGGCGCGTTCGTAACCGGCGGGGCGGTGACTTCCGACAGCCCGGTGACCGCAGTCAGCTCGCCGACCGTCAGCGAGGGCGGCAACCTGGTGTACACGGTCAGCCTGAACAGCCATGGCGGCGTCGCGCTGGCGCTGGATATCGGCGGTTCAGCATCAACACTGGATTACGGCAGCCTGGTGTTTTCCAACGGTGTGACCTATGACGAGCTGTCCGGCAGCCTGCTGGTGCCGGCGGGCGTGACCTCGTTCACCGTGACTACCGCCACGCAGACCGATGGCGCCGCCGAGTCGGACGAGACCCTGGTGCTGGCATTCGCCGGCCTCGCCGGTACCGGCACAATTCAGGACGCAACGCAGGCCCTGCCTTCGGTGACGATCGATGGGCTCACGACCTCGGCCGACGATACGCCGACCTTCAGCGGCACCTCGGCCAACACCAGCGGTGACCTGACGCTGACGGTGAATGGCAAGGACTACACGGTGACACCGGCAGCCGACGGCAGCTGGAGCTTCACGCTGCCGGCCGAAGACGCGCTGCCCGACGGCGACTATACGGCCACGATCAGCGGCGATGACGGACAGGGAAATACCGATACGGCGTCGGATGCCTTCAGCATCGATGCCTTGCTTCCCAAGGTCGAGATCGCGCATTTCGCCACCACGACCGACAACACGCCGACCTTCAGCGGCACCTCAAGCAACACGGACGGTGACCTGACGCTGACCGTGAATGGCAAGGATTACACGGTGACGCCGGCAGCCGACGGCAGCTGGAGCTTCACGTTGCCGGCGGAAGATACGCTAGCCGACGGTGATTACACAGCGACGATCGCGGGCAGCGATGCGGCCGGTAACGAAGCCAGCGACTTCGACGACTTCCGCATCGATGCGCTGCAGCCGGTGGTGTCGATCAACGATATCAGCGTCACCGCAGACAGCACGCCGACCTTCAGCGGCAGTTCGGCCAACATGGTAGGCGACCTGAGCCTGACGGTGAATGGCAAGACTTACCCCGTCACACCGGCCGCTGACGGCAGCTGGAGTTTCACGTTGCCCGCCGGCGATGCGCTGGCCGACGGCGACTACACGGCGACCATCAGCGGCATCGACGGCGAAGGCAATACCGACAGTGACAGCGATCCGTTTACCGTCGATGCTCAGGCGCCCACGGTGTCGATCGCCAATATCAGCACATCGACGGACACAACGCCGACGTTCAGCGGCACCTCGGCCAACACCAGCGGTGACCTGACGCTGACGGTGAACGGCAAGGACTACACGGTTACGCCGGCCCCGAATGGCAACTGGAGCTTTACGCTGCCGGCCGGGGACGCACTGGCCGACGGCGATTACACCGCCAGCGTATCCGGCAGCGATGGTCAGGGCAACGAGGCCAGCGACAGCGATCCCTTTGTCATTGATGCGCTGCAGCCGACCGTGGCGATCGACGGCATCAGCGCAACCAGTGACAGCACGCCGACCTTCAGCGGCACCAGCGCGAACACCGACGGCGACCTGACACTGACGGTGAACGGCAAGGACTACACGGTCACGCCGGCCGCCGATGGTAGCTGGAGTTTCACACTGCCTGATGCTGACGCGCTGATCGACGGTGATTACACGGCGACCATCGCCGGTAGCGATGCACAGGGCAATCCGGCCAGTGCGACGGACAGCTTCAACATCGATTCATCGGCGCCGGCGGTGGCGATCGCCGATTTCACGACGTCGGCCGACATTACGCCGACCTTCAGCGGTACCTCAGCGAACATCGTCGGTGCCCTGACGCTGACGGTGAATGGCAAGGACTACACCGTGACCCCGGCCAATGATGGCAGCTGGAGCTTTACGCTGCCCGCCGGCGACGCGCTGGCCGATGGCAATTACACGGCCACCATCAGTGGTGGCGACGGTCAGGGCAATACGGTTTCAGCCAGCGATCCCTTCATCATCGATGCGCTGTTGCCGACGGTGTCGATCGCCGATATCTCGACCTCGGCTGACAGCACGCCGACCTTCAGCGGTACCAGCGCCAACACCGACGGTGATCTGACGCTGACCGTGAATGGCAAGGACTACACGGTCACGCCGGCCCCCGATGGCAGCTGGAGTTTCACCCTGCCGGCCGAAGACGCGCTGGCCGACGGTGATTACACCGCCACCATCGCCGGCAGCGATGCGCAGGGCAACGACAGCACCGACAGCGACTCTTTCGTCATCGATGCGCTTGCCCCCTCGCTGACGATTGCCGACATCACCACATCCGGCGACAGCACACCGACCTTCAGCGGCACCAGCGCCAACACCGACGGTGACCTGACGCTGACCGTGAACGGCAAGGATTACCCGGTGACGCCGGCCGCCGATGGCAGCTGGAGTTTCACACTGTCTGATGCCGACGCGCTGATCGATGGTAACTACACGGCGACCATCGCCGGCAGCGATGCACAGGGCAATCCGGCCAGTGCGGCGGACCCGTTCACCATCGATTCATCGGCGCCAGCGGTGGCGATCGCCGACATCACGACGTCGGCTGATACCACGCCGACCTTCAGCGGCACATCAACCAACATCGTCGGTGACCTGACGCTGACGGTGAATGGCAAGGACTACACGGTGACCCCGGCCGGCGATGGCAGCTGGAGCTTCACGCTGCCCGCCGGAGACGCGCTGGCCGATGGCAATTACACGGCGACCATCAGCGGTGGCGACGGTCAGGGCAATACGGCATCGGCCAGCGATCCCTTTGTCATCGATGCGCTGTTGCCGACGGTGTCGATCGCCGATATCTCGACCTCGGCTGACAGCACGCCGACCTTCAGCGGCACCAGCGCCAACACCGACGGTGATCTGACACTGACCGTAAATGGCAAGGACTACGCGGTGACGCCGGCGGCCGACGGCAGCTGGAGCTTCACACTCCCGGCCGGGGATGCGCTGGCCGACGGCGATTACACCGCCACCATCGCCGGCAGCGATGCCGCCGGCAACGAGGCCAGCGACAGCGATCCGTTCACGATGGATGCGGTGCAGCCGCAAGTGACGCTCGTTCACACGGCCACTACACGCGACGATACCCCGACCTTCACGGGCAGCTGCGCGAACATCGTCGGCGACCTGACGCTGACCGTGAATGGCAAGGACTACACGGTCACGCCGGCGGCTGACGGCAGCTGGAGTTTCACGCTGCCCGACGAAGATGCGCTGGACGACGGCGACTACACGGCAACGATTTCCGGTGGCGACGGCCAGGGCAATGTCGCCAGCAAGAGCGATGAGTTCACCGTCGATGCGCTGCAGCCAGCCGTGCTGATCACCGATATCGACACCACGACCGACAACACGCCGACTTTCAGCGGCACTAGCACGAACACCGACGGCGATCTGACACTGACGGTGAATGGCAAGGACTACACCGTCACGCCGGCCGCCGACGGCAGCTGGAGTTTCACACTGCCGGCTGAGGACGCGCTTGACGATGGCGACTACACCGCGACCATTGCCGGCAGCGACGCGCACGGCAATACCGACGGCGATACTGATCCGTTCACGGTCGATGCGGCGGCACCCACACTGTCGATCGACGACATCGGCACCAGCGCCGACAGCACACCCACCTTCAGCGGCACCTCGGCCAACATCTCGGGCAACCTGACGCTGACCGTGAACGGCAAGGATTACCCGGTGACCCCGGCGGCCGATGGCAGCTGGAGCTTTACCCTGCCGGACGGCGACGCACTCGCCGATGGCGATTACACCGCGACCATTGCCGGCAACGATGCACAGAATAATCCGGCGAGCGCCAGTGACAGCTTCACCGTCGATGCCGAGCAGCCGCTGGTCACTATCAACGACCTGAGTATCACGCCCGACACCACGCCGACCTTCAGCGGCACCTCGGCCAACATCTCGGGCCCGCTCACGCTGACAGTGAATGGCAAGGACTACACGGTGACGCCGGCGGCCGACGGCAGCTGGAGCTTCACCTTGCCGGACGCCGATGCGCTGGCCAACGGCGACTACACGGTGTCCGTCAGCGCCAGCGATGAGCAGGGCGAAACCGTCAGCGACAGCGATGCATTCGAAGTAGCCGTGTTCAGCGCCGACCTCAATCCGGCCGACGATACCGGTGAACCCGACCGGATCACCGGTGAAATCGAACCGGCATTCACGCTGAATGGCGGCAGTTACCTGACGACCGGCGGCAGCGCACGCCTGCTCGATGCCGACGGCAAGGTCGCCGGCTCGACGACGATTACCTCCGCCGATGTCAGTCGCGGCAGCGTGGATGTGGCGCCCGGCATGCTGGATGACGGCACCTACACCTTCATCGCGGAGATTCTCGACGCTGACGGCAAGGTGCTGGCATCGGCACCGGTCACCGTCACCATCATCACCGACCGTGATGGTGTGATGCCGTCGGTCGAGCTGGCCGCCAATGGCGGCGATTTCAACGGCGACGGCGTTCTCGACTGGCGGCAGAACAATGTTGCCCAGCTGCCGATCTCGTCGTATGCCAGCTTTGTCGCCGGCAAGGAGGCACCGGCAGCGAGCTTCGGCGCGATCATGGCCGGCGATGTGCCGGGCAGTGCGCCGGGATCGTCTGTGCAGCTGGATAACGGCGCGCAGCTGGTCGATGTCAGCATCGCGGAAAGGCCGGCGCCTGTACCTGACGGACTGCTGCCGGCCACGCCACTGATGAATTTCTCGGTGCAGGCGGCCGTGGGCGAAACCCTGACCGACATCGCACCGGATCGTGCGGGCCTGCAGGTGCGCGTCGTGATCGACCTGCAGCCGGGCGGCGTGCGTGCGAACACGTATCTCAAATGGGATGCCGGCACGCAGGCGTATTACGAGTTCCTCGATGACGGCGATGTAGCCACCTATGACGACGGCGCGACCCTGCTCGACCTCGACGGTGACGGGGGGACAGACCGCGTGGTGCTCACGCTTACGGATGGCGCACCGGGCGATGAAGATGGCCTCGTGAATGGCGTGATCGTCGATCCCGGCCTGCTCGCGCTGGACGATGCCGCACCTGTTTACAGCGTGCTGTTGAAAAACGGCGACCGCTTCTACACCAGCAGCGCGGCCGAGGCGGCCCAGATGGCGCGCGGCGCGGGCAACCAGTTCGAGGGCGCACGCTTTGACAGCCAGGCCGGCGCGCAGAAGATGGTCGCCTGGTACAACCCGTACACGCGTGACTGGTTCTTCGGTGCCGAAGGACAGGACGCCCCGTATGCCTGTTTCGTGCGTAAGCCGGAGGTCGATGGCTTCCAGGCCGATGCGCCGGGCGAGGGCGGCACGGACTTCCATCTGTTCATGAACAAGAAGGGTGTCACGCAGCTGGTCACGCTGGACGAGGCGGCCACGCTGAAGCTGGCGTCCCGTGGCTATCTCGACAAAGGCGCGCTCTTCAGCGCTTCGACCGACGGTGCGTTCAGTTTCGATGCCGAAGGCTATCTGGTCGCCAACCAGGCCGATGCCGGCGTGCAGGCACTGGTCGCGTCGCTCGCCGGCAAATACGCCAGCGCGTCAGCCGCGGGCTTCGTTGAGGCCGTGGAGCAGCACTATCTCGCGCAGGTCGAGCTGGTCGGCCTGCCGCATGGCACAGCGGCGAGCGTCAGCGAGCTGAATGCGGCGTTCGGCACCAGCTTTGGCGCCTGAGCGCCGTGCAACAGACAGGAAACCCGATATGAAAGCAAAGAACAACCCTCAGTCCCTGCTGGCGGCCGTTGCGCTGCTGTCGTCAGGCCTCAGCGTGGAGGCCGGCGCGCAGCAGCGCAACGTGGACGCCGAGCCGCGTTATTACATCGGCCTGCATGGCGGTGCCAACCAGCTGAAAGCATGGCCGGCGACGGTGCGCCTTGGCGGTCCGGCCAGCGCCGATGGCGCGGCCCAGCTGAAGAGCGGCTACGCAGCCGGCCTGCAGCTTGGCCGCCAGACCGAGAACGGTCGCATCGAGCTCGAGTACCAGCAGGGCGGCTTCCGGCTGAAGGGGATTGAGCTCGGCCCGGTGACCGAGGCGGTGCAGGGCGATACCGGCAGCTACCGTGCGCTGACGCTGAATGGCTACCGCAGCGGCGCTCTCAGCGAGAACTGGCGCGGCTATATCGGGCTCGGCATAGGCTGGGGCCGGGTTGACCTGCCCGGCGCCGGGTTTTCCGGCGGCTGCAACTGCTTCTCCAGAGTCTCGGGCAACAGCGTTGTGCTGCTGGCTCGGCTGGGCACGGAATACCGCTTCGATAACGACGGCAATCACCGTGCGTTCATCCAGTACACCTGGCTTGGCATGCGCGGGCCGTCGAGTGCCAACGCGGCTGGTACGCCCGGCATTGACTACGATCGCAAGATCTTCGGCAGCCTGACCATCGGCTACCGCTACGTGTTCGACTGATCCGGCGCGCTTGCGGTGCGCCGGCGGGGCGTACCCGCGGACGCGCCGCCCGCATACAGTGCCGCTGCCACCTCATGCTCGCGCCTTACTTTGGCGCGCAGCGCGGCCGGCGCCAGCACTTCCACCGCAGCGCCATGCCGCACGATGTCGAGCAGCAGTTCGCGATCGTCGCTGTACGGGAATTCCAGCAGGTAGTGGCCGTCGTCATCAAAGCGGCCGCTTTGTTCGGGATGCCAGGTCTCTGACGCCACCCAGCGCGCGCGCTCCGGCGTGAAGCGTAGCTTCGCCTGATGGCGCGGATGGCCGGCGAAGATCCCATAGCTGGACGCGAGGAACTGGTCGAGCGATTTCAGCGGTACGTCGATCGCCTTTTTGTCCAGCAGCCTGACCGAGCGCAGGCCGTCCAGCGAAAACCCGCGCAAGCCGTCGCGCAGATGGCACCAGGCGTCCAGATACCAGTTGTCGCGGTAGTGCACCAGCCGCTGCGGCGACAGCTCGCGCTCGGTAGTTTCATCTTTCGCGCGCGAGTGGTAGGTGATGACGATGCGCCTGCGCTTGAACAGCGCCGCGCCGACCTCCGAAAAATACTCGGAACTCTGCTTGCGTGAGGCCATTGTGATCAGCCTGATCCGCTTGCGGATGTCGCGCACGCTTGATTCGCCCTCGCCGAGCATGGCGTCCAGCCGGGCGCGAAACGGCGCGATGTGCGGTCCGATCAGGCTGCCCTGGCCGACGTTTTCGAGCAGCTGCTGCATGGTGATCAGCGCGTAGACTTCCTGCTCGGAGAACCATAGCCCCGGCAGCTCGAAACGGCGGCCGGCTACTGCGGAAACTTCATAGCGGTAGCCGCGTGATTCCGGGTCCCAGATCACCGGCGCGTTGAAACGGTCGCGCATGTACTCGAGATCGCGCTTGAAGGTGGCCAGGGAGACCTCCAGCTCCTCGAGGAACAGGTCACGCGGCACGAGCTTATGCTCCGCCAGCAGCTGGTCGATCTTGTAGAAACGTTCGAGACGATTCATGCGCGGTCGGGGCGGCTGGCGCCGCCGTTGGCTGATCCTGCCTGAAGCTTATAAAGCCGAGAACCAGTTTGTCAAACGGCGGCAGCGCCGGCGCCGGCGCGCTGGCGGGGCGAGGGTGTCAGCCCGGCTGCGACGGCGGCAGGCCGTTCTGCGTCGCCACGAAGTCTGCCAGCATCGGCACATAGCGTTCCGCCTGGCCGGCCGCTTCCATTGCAGCGAATGAATTCTTCACCATCGACTGGATCGGATGCAGCGCGCCGATCTCGTTGGCGAGGCTGCACAGGTAGCGCATGTCCTTGTGCGCATTGCTGATGGTGAAGCGGTGCGCATTCTCATTGCCGTCCATGGTCCATTTCATGAAGGTGTCGTAGAACGGACTGCGCATGCGGCCGCTGCTGATCACCGTGTGGAACTGCTCCTGCGACAGGCCGGCCTTGCGCGCGATCGACAGTGCCTCGGAAAACAGCGCCGCATACCCCATCGCAATGAAGTTGTTGACCAGCTTCATCTTGTGCCCAAGCCCCACCGGGCCCAGATGCATTACATTGCCTGCCCAGCAGTCCAGCACCGGCTTCACGGTTGCGAAGGTGGCCGGGTCCGCGCCCACCATCGCGTCGAGCGTGCCGGCCTCGGCTTCGATCGGTGTGCGCGACAGCGGCGCATCGATGAAGCGCATGCCGTGCGCAGCGGCCGCTTCGGCCAGCGCCAGCGTCGATACCGGATTCGATGTCGAGCAGTCGATCACGATCAGGCCCTTGCGGCCGGACGCGAAGATGCCGTCCGGGCCGTTCATCACGGCCTCTACCTGCGGCGAGCCGGTGACGCACAGGTGCACGATGTCGCACTGCGCGGCCAGCTCGCGCGGCGTGTGCGCCTCGGTCGCGCCGAGCTGTTTCAGCCGCTCGACCGGCTCGCGGTTGCGGTGGCCCATGATCACCAGCGGATAGCCCTTGGTAACGATGTTCTTGGCCATGCCGGCCCCCATGAGGCCGACGCCGATGAAGCCGATGACGGGGTTTGCCATGCTTGTCTCCGATCGTTTGAGTTATGAATAACGGTCGGGCCATTATCAGCGATCGTTCGGAGGGGAGCCAGCGCGCCGGATGGAAGGGCGGGTAAAGAC
>JACCDS011035756.1_pt1 | contig 15543 bp, 7 predicted proteins | sample 7446441 | NCBI WGS metagenome assembly JACCDS01 (sample SAMN15323445, study PRJNA562643) | freshwater metagenome | isolation source: river surface water | place: USA:Blue River Watershed | collected 2017-08-17
GATCAATTAATTCTTCATAATTTTGTATATAGCAAAAATGCATTATCAAATTTAAAAAATTTAAATAAACAAGATATGGAAAATACGGTGCAATGTATAGTCCTTTATTTTGATTCCGCGAGTCAAGAAGAGAAAGTTAAAATATTTGAAAGATTAAAAGAACATTCAACAGAGGTAAAATATTTAAGAGACTCATTAAATAAAGGAAAAAGTTTAGGTAAAATAAGTGATATTACCGATAAAATCAATGAAATAAAAGAATTATACAAAATAATAGAAGAAAAAGATAAAGAATTAAGAGAAAAAGACCTTCTCATGGAAAAAGAACGTAAAGAAAAAGAAGAAGCGTATAAAATAATTAAAGAAAAAGATAAAAAATATATTATAGGTTTGATTCATTCAGTATTAGAATTAGAAATATCTACGACATATTTCTATAAACAATTAAATAACAGTAAAGATTTATTTAAGGTATTTTCTTTGGATGAAATTAAACATATTAAAAAAGATTTAAGTGTAAATGAAACATTATTAGAAGGATTTAATGCATTTTTAAAAGAAAATAATTTATTTCAAATCAATTCAAATGATTTATTAAATGAAAGTTTTAATAATAGTACAAAAGCAAATAAAGTGATTGAAGAAATAAAAACTTTTATGAATAATAGTCAAAATAAAAAATATAAAAAAGACGAAGAATTTGGTTCAACAACGAGACTTGAAAACTTATTTTCTTCTATAGAATCAAAAATAGAAAATAAATACATATTAGAAATGGTTAAAAACTCGATTGAAGAAGATAAAAATAATTATCCGCAAATATGGAAAAAGTTATCTTCAATTAATTTTGAATCTTTAAATAAAAATAAAAAATTAAATAAAATTAAAATAGAATAAAAAAAAGTTGACGTTTAAATTTTATAGTTATATAATACGCCTAATTCAAAGAGGAATAAAAAATGATTTCAGAAATATATTATCAAATAAAAGAAGATTTAACAAATGAAGAAATAGATAAAATAGCAATTTTATTTAATCATATTATTAACACTATACCAGATACACTTGATTCTTGTTGTCTTTTGGATGAAACTAAATTTTGTGGATTAAAAGATAATTATGATATAGGTAATTTATTTTATTTAAATACAAAATCAGGCTATTATATGATGAACCATATGTTGCAACCTTATTCTTTCATTATAAAATCATTTATGTTATCTGTTTCACGTATAACTAATAAAATTGTTCTTTTTGATTCAGAAAAATGGAATGAAGAAAAATTATTTTGTTATTTTTTAAACAAAAAAATTGTATAATTTTATTTAAAATATTAATTTTTCAATAAATTAATTTAATAAAAAAAGCCAATATATATTGGCTTTTTAATTATTTATATATTTAAATTAGAAACATTTATATTCAACTAAGCTTACGCTATCACCATTCATTGTATATACTATATTTTTTTGTTTATAAGTTTGACCTTTTACACAAGTTGCTGGTGGGTTTTGATTACTTGCTGTGTTCCATTGTGTTAGATCAACTCTACTGCTATAGTAACTATATGGCATAGCACTAAAAGAATATATAGGTTTCCAATTTATTGTATTATCTTGTCTTGGTTCTCTACAAACACTTTCACCTTCTAAAGTATATTGATAACCATTTTCATCGTATACAATATGTCTATAATTAGGATTATCATAGAATCTAAAACCTGTATCACCATTACCGCTACAGTTTACAGCTCCGCCACACTCAGCACTACCAGTACTATCCTGCCAAGTTGAATAAACTGTATTTCCTTCAAATACCCAAGCCTCATATGAACGACTCCAATTTGAATCTTGACCAGCACCACCATCGTCTTGTGTATATTCTACATAAGTATTTTGATCATTTTTACAAACTTTAGCTGTCATATTTGCATTTTCTTTATAATTAATTTCCGTTACTTTTCCATTTATTATAGTTCCATCTTTTAATCTATAATTTATTTTAACTGTTGCAGTATAATCTGTTACTTGACCACCGCTATATTCTTTTTCACAGTAGATTAAAGCACCTGAATTAGAATACCAAGTATTTGTATCTAAATTAACAGTATCAGCACCATTTCTTAATTTACAATCAGAAGTATTAGATAATTGTGTTACCATAAATGATTGAATTTCATTACCAGTAGTTACATCTAATTCCGCTGTACAACTATCGCCAGAACAATTAGCAGCTACATCAGTATAAGTTGTTATAGCTAAACCATTTACTGTATATGCTATGCCACTATTATTTGGCTGTGGTATTACTATATCATTTGTTACTGATTGTTTAGAATTAAATGAACTTACTTCTGCAAACTTCCATTTTGGTGGTTCACTTACGCCACAATTAAAAGAAGCAACTGGTTGATTTACACACCCTAAATTACCTGTATATCCTAAACTTTCTACAAATGGATCTGGATTACTATCTGTACACGTTAATGTCCCAGTGTAATTTATTTTATAACATACACCATTAATATATGCAAAACTTGATTGGTTAATATTACTTGTTTTACCAGATTGTAATGCATTTGTTAATGTTAATGTATTTTCACAACCTACACCTGTAGCACCTGTAGGTATATTATTTACAGTTGCAATTTGTCCACAATAACCACTAGGAGTTTTAGCATTTATATTTGCTGTAATTGATATATTGGAACTTGATAAACTTGTTCCATCATTATATCTAATAACGTAAATAACATTTGCTGATTTTGGATTATATTGTAATTCATTTTGGTTATTTTTAACTATATCTAACTCACAATGTACAGAAATATTATTTGTAGTATACTCACCACTTGCTGCGCCACTTAATGAACAATTACCGTTATAGAATACAGCCCAATCTTTTACACCTGATTGTTCTGCTTTTACAAAGCAAGTATGACTTGTATCTGGAATACCATTATATGATTTACTTTCTATTGTACAAGGTTCAGATCCAGAACCTGATTTTACTGCTTTATCTAATTGATATGAACCAACATTAGTATAACCATATTCATTTTGCATAGTTTGATGATTTAATACTCTACCAAAACTTACTTCAACAATTGGTTTTGTAGTTTGTAAATGGCCTATTTTTGTATCATCATAAATTTCACTATATGAAGTTACTGTTTGAGTTAACCATTGTTTTGGAGGTATATTTTTTTCTACCCATACACCACCAGTACATATTTGAGGTTTTTCTCTCCATAATGGACAATGCATTTCATAACCTTCTGCATATCTTCCTTCCGCAGGACAACCTGAGTAACCACCTGGGAAGTTACAACCAGTAGGATCTACAGGAACAGTAGGACAGAATTTTATACACGTTTTTGCACCTGTTACAAAGTTAGTAGAACATTCAGCCATACATCCATCACCTGTATCAAATGAATCTGTAACACCTGGTGTTGGAGTATTTTTATTTTCATCAAAATAACAAGGAGGCATAATACTATTTACGCAGTTTTTGTCTTGTGGTATAGTTCCACCTGTTAATGGAGCGTAACTAGGATCTCCTGTATAACCTGTTATATCAACAAATGTTCCATATCTACACTGATAAGTTATAGCACCAACCGCTTCATTAGTTGGATTTGTTGAAACTGTTTTTATTGTTTCATTATGTTCAAGTACATAATTTAAACTTGTGTGACTACAAATAGCACCATTAACATTCCAGCTATTTGAACTTAAATTTGTACAACTTTTTGGTTTACAAAATTGAGTTTCTATTTTCCAATCACCGTTATCACATAAATAACTTACACTACCATTCATTTTTATATTTTCATTATCTATAGTTAATATATCAGAAGGACGAGTTCTTGAAGCAAATGATTTTGCACCGTGAGCACATTGTTCAGGTTCAGAAGGGCTTGATTCCCAAGTTCTATTTGATAAAGAAGCTTCACAACTTAATGAACATGATTCTTCCCATATTTCCCATTCTCCATCCCAACAAAATGCTTTTACATAACCTGTAGAATTTTGAGGAAGTGGATTTCTAGCAACATATATTTCACCATGTGCTTGTTGTTTTAATTCGAAAGAACAATTTTTTCCTTTACCGTTAGAAACAAATACAGTTTTATCTTTGCAAGATTGAGCTTTATATTGACAAGTAGCTGATTCTTTGTAAAACTCTCCATCAAAACAACGCCATATACTATTAGTACTTCCTGCTTCAAAAAATTTTGGATTATTATCTATATTAGGATTTATAATTTGATCACCACTTTTTATATCAAACTGAACACCTGTTGTTCCAGCATTTGAATTATCAAGTGTCGCTCTACAATAATATTCTCTTTCGCCATTATTTACTTTATCTTCAAATAATTTTGTTCTATCAATTCCTTTTGGATCATCAGGAACTACGTAGGATGGAGCATTAGGAACAGCCCATTCTGGTTGGGTTATAGGCCATAAATGTGATTCTCTCCAATTATCATTTAATTTATATCTTGAGTCTAAATAATTAGGATCACCTATTGTATCATTTGGTTTACAAGGTTCTGGAATTAATGTACATTTTGCATCTACTATTTCAATTTTTTTATTTCTACAAGTTAATTTTGCGAAACCTTGAAGTTTTTCCTGATTTAACAATACTTTATTATTTTCAGCCAAATAAGTACTTCCTTCACCTATTGAAGGAATATCTGCAACGCATTTATAAGATACTAATGTACCTGTATTTGGATCAATTTTACTTGTTATATCACCCCATTCAAAATTTGACTGAGCTGTACAACTTGTATCTGGATCTGGATCTTCTAAAAATGGATAGTATCTTCCCATACATGTATTATAAGCTTCTGCTGTCATATAACCAGAAAAATCTGTTTCTGCTATATTTAATTCTTTTGTACATCTTATATGTGCTTCTGAAAATGTAAATTGTCCTGAAACACTTGGATCACTTAATTGTTTAAATTTACCAGAAATTATCTTAGTAGCTTCTTCTTTTCTTTTTAAATAATCAGAATATGTTTCTTCTGCATTTAAATTATTGATTAAGAATATAGACATTGCTAAAATTAATATTTTTTTCATTCCTTTCTCTCTTTTTTTTATTAATTAATTTAAATATATCATAAATATTTTTTTTTAAAATATATCTTTATATTTTTAATTTAATTTACATTGATACATTTCTTCTTTTATTCCATTTACTACTCGTACTATCTTAGGTGTACAATTTAAACCCGATATATTGGTTTCTCTTTTACATATTGGAGAACCTTCATATATCCATTTTCCTTCAACACATTTAAAATCAGATTTTCCTTTTAAGAAATTACCTTTTTGAGTTGCTTCTGTTATATTATTAAAATATGTCTTATCGTCTTCTTTTATTTCTGAATACCCTGTTATACCATCAGTTGATTTTATATCACCTATACATTTTGGTAATTTTTGATATGCTAAATTATTTTCATATGGTAATTCATTTATTAAACTTAACTCTTCTTCTGGTAAATTTAATGAATTACTATTTGGGATTGAACCCGTTGCGTTTGTTACATCTTCATTTTTTATAATATCTATAATATTTTGATCATACCATGATACTTTCCCTGTTAAAGGACATGCAGAACTATCACAATAAGAAATGTGATTAGCAGAAATTTGCCAAGTACCATTTTGACATTTTACATATACATATCCTTTTTTTCCATTATCAGAATTAAGTTTAAATATTGTATCATTTTTTGATTCTTTAGTTATTCCAGAGCAAGCACCCCAACTATAATTTATTTCAGGACATTTATTTACTTCTTTAGATACACAATTACTAGAAGCAGATATCTGTTGCCAATCACCATTCACACAACTAAATTCTGCAACACCTGAAAATGAATTTTCATTTACTGCGACTTTTTGATTTTGATTGTGCATTGCTGGAACTAATGAAAAAGAGCAAATTCCCATATTTTTTATTTCTGATTTACAACCTTTTTGAGTTATTTTTGTTCTGTCAACTTGTGGCTGTAATGGATTATAATTATTTGTTATGCAAGAACTCATTGTTTTAACAGAACCTCTAGCATTTACAGAAGAAACACTTGATCCAGAAGTTTCTTTATCTATACTTTGTTTTTTAACTTCTGTTATTTCAGAGACACAATTAGAAAAAAAATCTTTTGTAAATTGATACCATTTTCCTCTTTCTATATCAGAACTCGTATCACCATTTCCTGAATTGTTATGTGTTCCATTTGTTCCACCACTACTCATATTAGTATAACTACCAACTTTTTGATTTTCATCATAACGTTGTGTCGCATTTACATTTAATGATAATATTGCTAACAAAATTATATATATTATATTTTTATTCATTTTTTTTCCTTAATTTTAATTACAATTATGTGAAATAATTTTCCAACTTCCATTTTCTTGACAACTGAATACCGCAGATTTACTGCTGTCATTTATTGAAGTAAATTTCACTTCGTCTTTAACAAAACCTATTGTTTTAGACTTAAATACGCAACTTCCTATATTTGGCACATTTTGTCCTTTACAATGTTTATCAGCACCATATTGGCAATATTGTGCATCACAACCAAAACCTGTGACAGGATTGCAACAGGGCGCAACTTGATAACTTGTAGGTGTACAATTTGTACTTATTGTAGGATTTGAAAAAAGTTCAATTTTAGGGATACCATTCTTTATAACACATTTAACTATACCATTTCCTATAGAATAATTTCCAGAAGTAGAACTTTCAGGTGATATTACCTGTCTTAAATATCTTATTTCATCTACTTTTATATTAGTATCTAATGTTAATTGACACTGTGGACGACGACCATATGCATCAGGATAACCTGAATAAAATATTCCTGTTTGTTGCCCTGCTTCACAATATTCTCTTGGTATATCATAATTAGATGTTAAACTTTTAGGTTTGCAATAACGGCCATTTTTAACATTATCTCTATACCCTTTAACTAAACCTGTTCTACTTTCACCATATCCTTTTATTGCGGTCATATCATATTTGATACCATTTGTGATTGTACCGTTATAATTTTCTCCTACTAATCCCATTATATCGTGCATTTTTCTTTTTTTAGTTGCACCTATATAAGATTCTGTATTTAAATTTTCTTCTCCACTTTCGCAAGGTATAACATCACCTTCTGCAACTTGTTCTTCTACAAATTGAACACCATTTTTTTCTGTATTTGTTCCATATTGTTTTTTAGCATACTTACCATTACCTTCATAATCTGGTCTATGCGTTTCCATTATGTGCATTTCTTTTTTTATAATATTATTATAGTCATAGCAAGCTTGTGATACTCTTTGTCCTCTTGTTTGTCCAGAAGTATCACCACAATTTTCTTTCGCTTTTTCAACATAAGGGGCTGTTGCAGCATTGATGTTAAATGCGAATAAAAAAGATAATATAAAAAATTTATTTTTATGCAACATTTTTTTTCCTTATAATCATATTTTAATCATAACATTAAAAAATAAAAAATCTATATTAAAATTCCTTAAAATATAGATTTTTTTAATTTTTATATAATTAACTTAATTTTTTTATTTAAAATTTTATATCTTCTTTTAAATTTTGACCTCTACTTGCTCTATTTGCATATACTTTATTTTCAATTAAATTTAATGTTTGTTTTTTATTTCCTAATGTAATTTCTACTTCATTCAATTGATTTATTAATTTTATATTATTCATAGTTTGACCTTCTGGATATCTTAATAATTGAAAACCTTTACCTTTAGGCAATTCTTTTATTTCTTCAATATTATATGCCAGTAACCTATGATCACTAGAAGAACATAATACATATTTATTATCATTTATTCGCATAAAAGGATAAACAATATCATTATCTGCCACTGTCATAAATATTTTTCCTGCTCTATTTTTTACAATAAACTCTTTAGAGTTAACTATAAATCCATAGCCACCATTATTAGCTATTAAATAATTCACATTATCTTCAACAAATAATATATCAACAATATTTTCACCACTCATACCTGAAACACTATTTATATGATTAAAATTTTTACCTGTAGCAATATCGGTTATTTTTATATTATATAATCTTCCTTTATTAGATAAAACAACTATCGGCTGATTTGTTTTACCTTCAAGTATATATTTTATTGTATCACCATCTTTAAGTTGAATTGTACTGGTATCAACTTCAAAACCTTTACGTTGAGTTAACCACCCTTGTTCTGTAACTACTAAAGTAACTTTTTCAGCTAACATAACTTGAGATTCTACAACTTTGGCGGCAACTTCTTCTTTAACTAATGTTCTTCTTTCATCTTTTATTTTATCCGTATCTTCTTTTATTTCTTTAATCATCAGATTTTTCATTTTTCTTTCACTAGCCAAAAGTTCTCTATGGTATTCTGCTTCCTTTCTTTGTTTTTCAAGTTCTTTAACTATTTTATCAATTTCCATTTTTGCTAAACTTCTTAATTTTATCTCAAGAATATCTTCTGCTTGAATTTCTGACAACTTATATCTTTCCATTAATTCAATTTTTGGAGAATCTGAATTTCTAATTAATTCTATAACTTCACTTAAATGATCAAAAATTATTTGACGACCTTCAAGTATATGTATTCTATCTAATGCTTTTTGAAGCAAATATTGTGCTCTTTTTGTTAATGTTAAAAACCTAAAATCTATCCACTCTTGCAACATTTCTTTGATATTTTTTTGTGATGGTTTTTTATCAAGACCTACAGTTACTAATCTCATATTAAAATTTTGTTCTAATTCTAATAATTTATATAACGCATTCATTAATTCTTCTGGATCTTTCTTTGAAGAACGTGGCTCTATAATTAATCTTAATTCACTATCACTATCATCTCTTGCATTACTTATTAAAGATGTTAAAAACTGTTTATCATTAATTTGTTTAACACTCATTTTTTTTGGTTTTCCATCTTTATCTTTACCCAAAATAGGAGATTCAATAGAAGCTATTTTGTTTAAAACTTTTGTAGGACTTTGATTAGGTGGTAATTCATAAACAACTATTTGATATTGACCTCTATCTAATTTTTCAACCTTCCATTTACATCTTAGTGTAAATGAACCTTGTCCATTTTTATAGTTATTCAATATACTTTCTTTTGAATTAATAATTTGACCACCCGTTGGAAAATCAGGGGCTATTAAATCTTCAACCAATTCTTCTATTGTTGATTCTGGATTTTGTATTAATTTTATTGTCGCATTTGATACATTTTGAACATTATGAGAAGGAATAGAAGTTGCCATACCTACTGCTATACCATCTGCACCATTCATCAATAACATATTTAATCTTGCTGGTAATACTTCTGGTTCTCTTAATGTGGCATCATAATTATTAATAAAATCTACACAATTATATTTTAAATCATTTAATAATATTTCTGCAATTGGTGTTAATTTTGATTCTGTATAACGCATTGCCGCTGCACTATCACCATCTAAAGTTCCGAAGTTTCCTTGACCATCAACCAAAGGATATCTAAGTTTAAAACTTTGAGCCATTCTAACTAATGCTTCATACGCTGCACTATCACCATGAGGGTGATATTTACCTATAATATCACCTACTATACGAGCACTTTTTTTATAGGTACTATCAAAACTTAAACCTAATTCATGCATTACATACAATATTCTTCTTTGAACGGGTTTTTGACCATCGTGAATATATGGAATTGCTCTATCTTTTAATACTGCTACTGAATATTGTAAATATGCATCATTTACATAACTATCTAATTCTACATTATCTTTATTGTAATCACTCATTTATTATTCCTCTACAAATACGCCAAATTCTTCTATCCAACATTTTCGATCTTCTGCTCTTTTTTTATTCATAAGCATATCTAATGTTTCCGTTGTTTCTTCTTTGTTCCATAATACTTGTTTTAATTTTCTTGTATCAGGATTTAATGTTGTTTCCCATAATTGATCTGGATTCATTTCACCAAGACCTTTAAATCTGGATACATTATATTCATTTTCAGAAACTTTATGTTTTTTCATTTTTTGTTTAACTTCTTCAAGTTCTATTTCATCTAATGCGTAAAAACGAGTTTCACCTGCAAAAAGTTTTTTATTTTTATTTTTTAATTCTAATTTGAATAATGGAGGTTGAGATATATATACATAACCATTTTTAATTAATAATGGAAAATGTTTCGTAAATAAAGTTAATAATAGAACCTGTATATGATAACCGTCTACGTCAGCATCAGCTAGAATACATATTTTTTTATATCTTAACTTAGAAAAATCTACATTATCTGTTATTTTATGTGGCGATATACCTATCGCTGCACTTATATTTGCAACTTCTTCATGTTGAAGTAATTCATCACTTTCCATTTCCCAAGTATTATTTATTTTACCTTTTGCTGGTAATATTGCTTGTGTTCTTCTATCACGACCTTGTTTAGCAGAACCCCCTGCGGAATCACCTTCTACTATAAATACTTCTGTTTCATCAGGATTTTTACTTTCACAATCACTTAATTTACCTGGTAAGTGAGTTATTCCACCTGTTCTTATCTCCACTTCTTTTAATGATTTTTTGTTTCTTGCTCTTGCCTGATCTATACATAAATCAACTATTTTTTTAGCTTCTGTTTCGTTTAAATTTAACCATGTTTCAAATTGATCTTTCATTACATAAACTATTAAACTTGAAGCATTTCTATTTGTTAATTTATCTTTTGTTTGATTTTGAAAATGTGGATCTAATAATTTTGCTGATAACACATACGATATATGACCAAAAACATCATCAGCAATAAGCTTTAAACCTTTTGGCATTAAAGAGCGTTGTTCTATATAATTTTTAATTGCTTCAAAAAGAGCATTTTTTAAACCGACTACATGAGTTCCACCATCTTTAGTATTTATTAAATTTACATAACTTGCTCTAAAAGTATAATGTTCATTCCAGCTTATAGCCCACTCAGCACCTTCTCCTTTTTCATAATTTGTATCTTCGTTTTCTTTAATAAATCTCGAATCAGCATAAATTATACTAGAACCATTTAACACTTTCTCTAAAAATACACTTAAACCACCTTCATAATACCAATTTTCTTCTATAAATGAATTTTCTTCTTGTTCTACAAGTAAACTAAATTTTATTCCTTGAAGTAATATTGCTTTTGCTTCTATTATTTCTCGTAACTTCTTAACATTTAAATCAGAGTTGAAATAAGATAAATCAGGTATAACAGAAACTTTTGTTCCAGAACCTTTAATTTCTCCAATTTCTTTTAATTTTTGGCTTAACTCTCCATTTTCAAAAGCTATATAATATTGTTTTCCATTTTTTTTGATTTCAACTTCAAGAGATTTAGATAAAGCATTAGTTACAGTTACACCTACACCGTGTAATCCACCTGCAAAAGAATAAGCATTATCTTTATTTTCTTTTTCAAATTTTCCGCCTGAATGTAAATGCGTAAATATGACTTGTACAGCAGGAATTTTTTCTTCTGGATGTATATCAACTGGTATACCACGACCATCGTCTTCTACAATAACTTTTCCGTTTAACATTTTTGTTATTTTAATATTTTTAGCATAACCTGCCAATGCTTCATCACAAGAGTTATCTAAAACCTCTTGAATAATATGATTTGGATCTTCTGTATTAGTATACATACCAGGGCGTTTTTTTACAGGTTCAAGACCTTTTAGGACTTTTATATCCTTAGCACTATAAAAATTTTCTTGCGTCATTCGACTAACTCCTTTATTTTCTTTAAGATATATTTTTAATATATCATACATCATTTAAAAAAAAATAAAAGATCATTATTGAAATGTTTTCTAATTATTTTAATAATTAATATATTACTTTATTTCTTCCACTATTTTTTGCTTTGTATAAATTTTCATCAGCTTTTTCTAAATTATCAGAAATACCTATACTAACTGTAAATTTTATTTCTAAATCTTCAAATTTAAAAACATTTTTTTCTATAGTATCTCTTATTATTTCACTTAATAATTTAGCGTCAATTTTTTTATTCAATAGTATTACAAATTCTTCACCACCATATCTACAAACTTTACCTTTATTTCCTATTATTTCTTTAGCAATTTTAGCTGTTTCTTTTAAAACGTAATCACCTGCTAAATGTCCATAAGTATCATTTATTTTTTTAAAATAATCTATATCAAAAATTATGATGTTACTGTATTTTTTTATATTTCTATTCAAATATCTTTTATTATTAAGTTGAGTTAACCCATCAGTTAGTGATAAATGACGATATTTTTTATAAAGATACATATAAGCAAATAACGATATTAAAGCAAAAAATATAATTACTTTTATTAATAAAGAATTTACTGATAATATTTTATTTTGATGTTTTAAATTTTCAATTTCTTTATCTTTTCCTTTATTTTCTTCTTTTAATCTTTTTTGCTGATTATTTAAATAATCAGAACGTTGTTTTTGATTATTTATTATATAATGTTCTAATTCTTCTTCTTTTATTTTTTTATCTAAAGATTTAATATAAATTTCATAATACTCGTAAGCTTTTTTAAAATCTCTTTTTTGTTTATATACATAACTATAATCAAGAGCTATACTTGTAACACCTGCTTCTTCTTTAAATTTATCAAGATAAATTAAAGCATTATCATAATCTTTTTTATGTTTATAATAAGCTATTTTTGAATAATTAACTAATGCACTTAAATAATCCTTTTTATATTCATATTTTTGTATTAATTCTTCAGCTTTTGCATAATACTCTTCCGCTTTTGAAAAATTTTCTAATCTACTATAGGTAGTTGCTATTAAATAATATGATTTTATAATATCATCGTAATTTTTAGAATTCTTTACAAGATCCATATACTTTTCGGCATATTCATGAGCAGAATTATATTTTTCCATTCTTTCATAAATATAAATATAAAATTGATAAATAGATTCTTTATAATAAAGAATTTTATCTTCTTCTAATTTTATTACTTCAAGTAGCTTACTTATTTCATCCATTTCTTTAATTGCTAAATCATAAAGATTTAAAGAATTATATAAATAGACTTTGCTATTTTTAACGTCTAAAATATTTAAATCAGTATCTATATAGTTTTCAGCTTTCTTATAATAATTCATTGCACCTGTTGGATTAGAATATAATGCATAAGTATCTGCGATTAAAAATGCTGAATCGAATTTGATTTTTTTTGCTTCTTCAGTATTATTGTCTTTTAAAAAATCAAAAACTTTTATTAAAATATCCACAGATTCTTGGACAACTTTCCTATCATTAGAACCATTTATTGAATATGCTTTATAGTAATTAAAGTAAGCTATATCTAAATCTTCAATTGAAATATTTAACCCTTCTTCACTTAATTTTTTTATTTGATTAGTATTTTTATTTTTAAATGATATATCTATCATTAATCTTATTAATGATATTTTTTCTTTTTTAGATAAATTTTTAAATTCAAAACTTGTTAAATCTTTATTTATTATATCTGAAATTTCTTTATTATCTTTTTTGAAATTTTCAATATTTTTATATTTATCAAATAAATTTATCTCTGCTTTTAAAGGCAGAGATAAAAAAATAAACATAATACATATTAATTTAAACATAATAATCCTCAATCTCTTTTAATATTTTGTTTCTACCTGAATTTTTGGCTTTGTAAAGGAGTTGATCTGCTTTATTTAAATTATTTGAAACACCTAAACTTACTGTTATTTTTATTTTATTATTTTCAAAAATAAAATTTTCATTAGATATTATCTCTCTAATTCTATCACCAATCTCATAGCCATTTACTTTTTTATTTAATAATATTACAAATTCTTCACCACCATATCTTATTGTAAAACCATTATTACCGACTTCTTTTTTTATTATGTTAGCAACTTGTCTTAATAGTTCATCACCTGCTAAGTGACCATATGTATCATTAATCTTTTTAAAATAGTCTATATCAAGAACAATTATGTTATCAAATTTATTTATTTTTTTATTCATATATCGTTTATTATAAACTTTAGTTAAACCATCAGTTATTGATTGATTATAATATCTTTTATAAAAAATAGATAATACTAATAAAAACAATAAAGATAAAATAGATAAAGACATTAAAAGATAATTATTTATAGTTAATATTTTATTTTTTCTTTCATGTTCTTTTAACTCTAATTCTTTTTGTTGTGCCTCTATTATTAATTTTTCTTTATCTTTATTTAAATTATCAACATGCCTTTTTTCATTATTTTTTATGTATCTTTCTAATTCTTGTTCCTCTATTTGAGAATATAAATAATTAATGTGTATATTTAAATATTTTTCGGCATTTATATAATCTTTTTTAAATTTATATATTTCATATTTTAATTTTGATATTTTTTCGACACCCACAATTTCTTCATATTCATCTAAAATCATTAATGATACTTCATATTCACCTTTATTTTTATAATAAGCATATTGAGCATATAATTTTTCTTTTTTATCTATTTCTATTGTATTATTTTTTAAAATTTCGTCTGCTAAATCAAAATATTTTTCAGCATTTACAAAATCTTTTAAATTACTATATGTTGACGATATCATATAATAAGTATTAACCTTCGAAGTTAATGACATTTCTTGTGCTAAATCTAAATATTTTAAAGCATATTTATTCGAATTTTCAAAATCTTTTTTCTCTTCATATACATAAACAGCTAACTTAAAAATTATTTCCTGATAATATAATTTTTCTTCTTTTTCAAGCTGTACTATTCCTAATTGCTTTTCTAACTCTTTTAATTCCATTAATGCTAAATCAAATAGTTCTAATGATTGATATAAAAATAATTTACTTGTTTTTATATCAAAAATATTTAAATCGTTATATTTATAATTTTCTGATTCATTATATGCTTTAATTGCTTCTGATCCTTTATTTAAATAGAGGTATGTATCACCTTTTAAAAGGGCTGATTCAAATTTTATTTTATTGGCTTCTTTTGAATTATCATTTTTTAATATTTTAATTATTTCATTTATTTTAACTATAGATTCTTCCATATCTTCTACTTTATCGCTTCTATTTAATATATATGCTTTATATAAATTAAATTTTTGGATATCTATTTGTTTATCTGCCATAGATAAACCTTTTTTTATAACTTCTTGAGCTTTCGGCATATTATTGCTATTAAAATAAATCTCTACTATTTTTATTAAAACTTCTATTTTTTGATTATATGTAAGATTCTTTTTCTCTATATTTATAAAATCTTCTTCTACTTTTTCATAATTAATATTTTTAATTTCTATTTTTTCATAATTATGATTCAATGAACTATTTTCAGCAGAATCATTAGATTTTACTGAAAAAATTGAAAATAATAAAATAAATAAAAATATAATTTTAAGCAAAAATAAAACTCCTAAAAAAGTTTTTGCTTTTTTCAATATGTCTATTGGC
>JACCDS011722315.1_pt1 | contig 15538 bp, 10 predicted proteins | sample 7446441 | NCBI WGS metagenome assembly JACCDS01 (sample SAMN15323445, study PRJNA562643) | freshwater metagenome | isolation source: river surface water | place: USA:Blue River Watershed | collected 2017-08-17
CTTCAGGCGCGGTCTGAGCCCGTCGTGGTGGTCAGCGTCAGCATGCGCTGCAGGTTGAGCTGCACCTTGACATCGCGGTGCGGCACGCTGGCCACGATGCGGTAGTCACGCACGCTGGTGTCGCGTATCACCGGTTCGGCCACCGGTATGCCTTCCCGGTTGATCAGCACGGCCACCCTGGGGGTGGTGGTGTTGGCGCCGCGCCGGATCACGGCGGCCACCTCATCGGTGTTGAGCCGCACGAAGGAGCCCGGTGAGTAGATGCCCACGGCCTTGATCAGGGCGGCGCCGGCCTCGTCGACCTGCCGGTTTTCATCGAAATAGCTGGCTTGCATGGCCGCGGCCGGTGCGGTGGGCGTGCGCGAGGCGCGTGGCGCCAGCCGCGCGCCGAACATGTCGGCCCGCTGGATCAGGCGGGCCATGCGCTGGCCTTCGGTCTTGGCCGCCAGCGGCCCCGGGGGCACGCTGTGGTGATGGCGCACCGCCTCCAGCCAGCCGGCATCGTTGACGCCGATCTTCTGCAGCAGGGCCACCGAGCGCAGCGCATGCTGGTCGATCTGCTGGCGCTGCTCCGCCGTGGGCGGGCTCAGTTGCTGGGCCAGCTTGTCCTGCAGCTCGGTCATGCCGATGTTCATGGTCAGCGCCGCTAGGCACATGACCTGCTCTTTTTCCGCGGGCCAGTTGAGCACTTCGCGTGCCGCCAGGCCGCACATCACGCTGACCAGCATGGCATGGGTGGCGCTGTACATGCGGATCTCGCTGGCCGAGAGGTGAAAGAGCGCGAACAGGGCGCCGTCCGGATTGCTGATCGAGTGCTGGCGCAGCTGTTTTTGCAGACGCACCAGGCGCTGCAGGAACTGCGGCGCGCCGCTGTCGCGCAGGATGCTGTTGGCCTGGACCTGGTAGTCCAGCCAGTCCGGCGGACCGTCGGCCAGATCGGCATCATTGCGGCCGATATCGAGTTCGGCACGCGAGATCTGGGTGCCGGCGATCTGGCCCAGGGTCTTTTCCTTGCGCACCAGGTCGTGCAGCATGCCGACGTAGGCGCGGTGGTGGGCTTCGGAGTCGGCGACGTCGATGTAGAGCGCGACGCCCCGGCCCACGAGGGATTGCAGTTCGGCGCGCGAGGCGATCACGTAGCCCTTGCCGGCCAGCAAGGTGCCCTCGGCGTCCATCAGCGCAAAAGGCAGGGGTTCGCCAATGCGGATGGAATCGATGGTGACGGAGACGAGTTTGATGGACATGGGCTGGGCAATTATGCCCCTGCAGTCCGCGTGAAGGGGGAGCGGATTGAGGGGTAAAGTGCCGCCGTTTTCCCCGATGGCAGCCGGCATTCCCGGTGCCTGGCTGCTAGGATGCGGGCCATGAAGCAAGCCTCCGCCCCGTTCCCGCTGCCGGCCTTCCTCGGCAAGCTCTGCCCGCGCGCCGAACTCGGCGCCCGGCTGGCGCACTTGCCCCGGCCGCTGGTTTTCACCAACGGCGTGTTCGACGTCATGCATCGTGGTCATGCCATCTACCTGGCCCAGGCGCGCGCGCTGGGCGCCAGCCTGGTGGTGGCGCTCAACACCGACGCCTCGGCGCGCCGCCTGGGCAAGGGTCCCGAACGGCCCTTGAACCAGGAGCAGGACCGCGCCGCCATGATGGCGGCCCTGGGCGCGGTCGATCTGGTGACCTGGTTCGACGAGGACACGCCACAGGCGCTGATCGCGGAAATCCGCCCCGACATCCTGGTCAAGGGCGGCGATTACGACATGCGCAAGCTGCCCGAGACGGCGCTGGTCGAGTCCTGGGGCGGCCGCGCGCTGGCCCTGCCTTTTGTCGACGGCTATTCCACCACCGCCCTGGTGCGCAAGATCCGCGGCAGCGCCTGATCCGCGGCGCCGGGCCCGTCCCGAGGGAGCGCGCGTGGTGGCTGAAGATGATCAGCCCGGGCCGAACACGGCGGCCCACAGGGCCAGGACGGCCGCGCGCTCGCCGGCCACGGACTCGGCGTTGACCTGGGTCGGCTCCTCGTTGAGGCGCGCACGGTGTTGTATGCGCCGCAGTTCGCGGTAGGCGTCGGCCGCTGCGCTGCCCACTCCGGCCGGCAGCAGGCCGGCCGCTTCCGCGATGCGCAGCAGGGCGATGTTGCCGACATTGGCGATCAGACTGGGGTGATGCGTCGACTGCGACAGCACCAGGTATTGCACGGCGAATTCGGCATCGACCATGCCGCCCGGGCTGTGTTTGACGTCGAACTGTTCGCCGTGCACCGGATGCGCCAGTCTTACCTTCTCGCGCATGGCGACGATTTCCAGACGCAGGGCCTGCGCGGCGCGCGGTGCGGCGATCACGGCCTGGCGCACGGCATCGAAACGCTGCTGCAGGGCGGCGCTGCCGAGCACGAAGCGCGCGCGTGTCATGGCCTGGTGTTCCCAGGTCCAGGCGGTGTTGCTGCCGCGCTGCTGCTGGTAGTTGGTGTAGGCCTCGAAGCTGGTGATCAGCAGGCCCGAGTTGCCGTTGGGGCGCAGCGCGGTATCGATCTCGTAGAGATCGCCTTCGCCGGTCTTGACGGTGAGCCAGTTGATCAGCTTGCGCACCAGCAGGGCATAGACCTCGGCGGCGTCGTCGTGCGCGTCCTCGTAGACGAAGACGATGTCCAGGTCGCTGCCGTAGCCCAGCTCCTTGCCGCCCAGTTTGCCGTAGCCGATGATGGCGAACTGCGGCTGCTCGCGGTGCTTCTTCTTCAGGCGCGTCCAGCACCAGCGTGTGGTGACGCGCAGCACGGCGTCGGCCAGGGCGGAGAGATCGTCGGCCACCTGTTCCACCGTCAGCACGCTTTCGACGTCGCGCGCGAGGGTGCGGAAGACCTCGGCGTGATGGGCGCGGCGCAACAGGTTGAGCAGCGACTCCTCGTCGTCGTCGCCCGAGGCCTGCAGGGCCTTCTGGCGCGCGTCGAGTTCGGCCTCGAAAGCCGCCGGGTCGAAGCGCTCGCTCATCATGGTGCGGCTGGCCAGCTCGTCGATCACGCCCGGGTGCTGCAGCAGGTAGCGCGCCGGCCAGCGCGCCGCGCCCAGCAGGCGCAGCAGGCGTTCGTGCACGGCGGGGCGCTCCAGCAGCATGGCCAGGTAGCTCTCGCGGCGCAGCAGCGGCTCGATCCAGTCGACCAGCCGGCTGGCGGCCTCGTCACTGGCACGGCCTTCACGCAACCAGTCGGCCGTGCGCGCCACCAGCCGGATCAGGCGGGCGCGGGACTCTTCCCGCAGGGCCAGCACACGCGGGTGCGTGCGCCAGGCGCCGACCCGTTCGCGGAACAGCGGGGGCAGCCGTTCCAGCAGACTGTCAAGATCGGGTGTGGCGGGGCCGCTGCCGTTCCTGCCATTCCCGTTGCCGCAGCCCTTGCACTCCTTCGATCCGGCCCCGCCGAGCAGGATGTCGAACTCCTGCGCCACGACTTCGCGGTGGGCGTCGAGCTGGGTCAGGAAGCGGCAGGCATCGGGGTGGCCCATGCTGCGCGCGATCCAGTCCAGGTCTTCGTCGCGCGTGGGCAGCACATGGGTCTGCTGGTCGTCCAGGTACTGGATGCGGTGTTCGACGCGGCGCAGGAATTCGTAGGCCGACGACAGCGCCTGGGCCGTGGCCGCCGGCATGAGCCCGGCCTTGACCAGGCGTTGCAACGCATCCAGGGTGGGACGTGTACGCAGTTCAGGGTATTGGCCGCCGCGCACCACCTGCAGCAGCTGCACGGTGAACTCGATCTCGCGGATGCCGCCGCGCGAGAGCTTGACGTCGTTGCTGCGCTCCGGGTGGCCGGCGCTGCGCCTGGCCGCGTGCTCGCGGATCTGCCGGTGCAGCACGCGCAGCGAGTCGAAGACGTTGTAGTCCAGGTAGCGGCGGAAGACGAAAGGGACGACGAGGTTGCGCAGCTGCATGACCGAGCCGTCCTGCAGCTGGCGCCTTGGTGCCACCGTGCGGCTCTTGAGCCAGGCAAAACGCTCCCACTCACGCCCCTGCACCTGGAAATACTCCTCCAGCGCTCCGAGCGACACGGCCGGCGGGCCGGAATTGCCATTGGGTCGCAGCGCCAGGTCGACGCGGAACACGAAGCCGTGCTCCGTGGTGTCGCCCAGCAGGCTGTAGATGGCGCGCACCGCCTTGGCGAAGTATTCCTGGTTGGAGATGCGGTTGCGCCCTGCGGCGTTGCCGGCCGTCTCGCCGTCCTGGTCATAGACGTAGATCAGGTCGATGTCACTGGAAACATTGAGTTCGCGCGCGCCGAGCTTGCCCATGCCCAGGACCCAGAACAGGGCGCGTTGGCCCGAAGGCGTCAGCGGCATGCCATGGTTTTCATCCAGGGTCTGCATGACTTCGGTGCAGGCGATGTCCAGCGCGAACTCGGCCAGTTCGGTCATGCTGGCGGTGATGTCGTGCAGCGGGGCCTGTTGTTCGCAGTCGAGCACGACCAGGCGTTCCATGACCAGCTGGCGCAGGACACGCAGGGCCCCGGCGCAGTCGTGCCCGCTGTCGCACAGGGCGGTGTAAAGCCGTTGCAGGTCCTGGGGGACGGGCCGACCCGGGGCCAGCTGCGATAGCAGAGGGGCGTGGCGGCGCCGTATGCGCTGGACGAAACGGGAGTGGTCGGCGTGGACCCGGGATGCCGTCGGCGCGGTGGCCGGCGTCTGCATCAGGCCGCATGCATCGTTGCGGGTCATAATTCCTGTCGAGTTCTCGATCTGCAAAATGGATACCCTGCCGCGCCGCCCGTCTCTCCCGCTCAAAGTCCTGACGATTTCGACGCGTGCTCTGCTGTGGCTGGTTCTTTTGGCTTGGTTGGTTCTGGCCGCCGCCTGGGCGACGCTGCACTTGGTCATTGTGCCGCGAATCGGCGAGCTGCGCCCGGAGCTCGAAACCCGGGCCAGCCAGATCCTGGGCGTGTCGGTGCGCATCGGCGGCATCGTGGCGCATGCCGACAGCCTGTTTCCCTCCTTCGAGCTGAGCGATGTGCAGCTGTTCGATCGCGACGGGCGCGCGGCACTGCAGTTGCCGCGGGTGCGGGCCACGCTCTCGCCGCGCTCGCTCTGGAACCTGGGTTTCGAGCAACTGGTCATCGAGGGGCCCGAACTCGATGTGCGACGCGCGGCCGATGGCGGCATCTTCGTGGCCGGCATCGAGATCCCGCAGTACCGGGACGGCGACAGCCGCGCGGCCGACTGGGTGTTTTCCCAGACCGAGTGGCTCATCCGCGGCGGCCGCGTGCAGTGGCGCGACGAATTGCGCGGGGCGCCACCGCTGGAGCTGCGGGACGTCGATCTGCGCATGCACAACGGCGTGCGCCTGCATGCGCTGCGGCTGGACGCCACGCCACCGGCCGAGCTGGGCGGGCGCTTCAGCCTGCGCGGGCGTTTCCGCCAGCCCCTGCTTTTCACCCCGGCCGGCGAGTGGCAGCGCTGGCAGGGCCAGTTCTACGCCGTGTTCGAGCGTGTCGACATCGCCCAGCTGCGCCGTCACGTGCCGCTGCATCTGGATGTGGCCGGCGGCAGCGGTGCCCTGCGCGCCTGGGTCGACGTGGATGCTGGCCAGGTCAGCGGGGTCACGGCGGATGTGGCGCTGTCGCAGGTCGCTCTCAGGTTGGGGGCCGAACTGCCGGCGCTGGATCTGGCCCGGCTCACCGGCCGCCTGGGCGGCCGCCAGCTGGACGACGGTTTCGAGGCCTACACCCAGGGCCTGAAGTTCGATACCGTCGATGGCCTGCACTGGCCGGGCGGCGATGTCTGGGTCAGTCACCGCAGTGGCGAGCTGCCGAGCGCGGCAGGTGGTGAGATCCGCGCCACCCGGCTGGACTTGGCTACCCTGGCCCAGCTGACCCGCCGTCTGCCGCTGGAGCGGCGCCTGCACGCGATACTGGCACGTTATGACCCCAAGGGCCTGGTCGAGCAGGGGCAGGTCCGCTGGCAGGGGCCGTGGGAGGCCCCCACGCGTTTTGAGGCGCGCGGTCGCCTGCAGCGACTCGAAGTGGCGGCGCAGCCGCACTTGGACCCGCTGTTGCCCGACACGGCGCCGGCCTCCCCCATCGGTTCGCCCGGCGTGCGCGGCCTGACCGTCGATTTCGATCTGACGCAGGACGGTGGCCGCGCCAGTGTCGTGGTGCAGCAGGGGCATCTGGAGTTGCCCGGCGTTTTTGCCCAGCCCCGCATCGCGCTGGAGCAGCTGGCGGCCGAGCTGCAGTGGCGCCAGCAGGGCGGCCAGACCAGCCTGCAGATCAACAATGCGCGTTTTGCCAACGCCGATGCCCAGGGCGAGTTCCAGCTCAAATGGCACACCGGCGATGCGGCCGGCGCCCGCCTGCCAGGGGTGCTCGATCTGCAGGGCAGCATGAGCCGTGCCGAACTGGCCGCCCTGCACCGTTATCTGCCGCAGGCCCTCAACCCCGGTGTACGTGACTACCTGCGCCAGGCCCTGCCGCAGGGCTGGGCCGGCGGGGTGCGTTTTCGTGTCAAGGGGGAACTGCGCGATTTCCCCTTCAGCCGGCCGGGGCAGGGCGAGTTCCGCATCACCGCCAACGTGCAGGACGCGCACTTCGCCTACGTGCCGGTCGATCTGCAGCCCCCGCAGCAGCAGCCCTGGCCCGCCCTGACCGAGCTGCGCGGCGAGCTGCTGATCGACCACGCCAGCCTGCAGCTGCGCAATGTCCAGGCCCGGCTCGATGGCGCCGCGCTGTTGCGCATCAGCCAGGGCGAAGCCCGCATCCCGGACATGGGAAAGGACGCCCGGGTGCTGACCAGCCTGCAACTCAAGGGGCCGCTAGACGAGGTGCTGCAGGGCCTGATCAGCGCATCTCCGCTGAACGCCATGCTCGGCGGCGTGCTGGGCCAGGCCCGTGGCACGGGCCTGGCCGATGTCCAGCTGCGCCTGGAATTGCCCTTGCAGCAGCTGGAGCGCTCGCTCGTGCAGGGCCAGGTCAAGCTGGCCGGCAACGAACTGCAGATGGCGCCCACGCTGCCGCGCCTGACCCGCGCCCGCGGGCTGGTGCATTTCAGCCAGAGCGGCTTTGCGCTGGCGGGTGTGCAGGGGCGCTTGCTGGGCGGGGACCTGCGCGCCGAGGGCGGCACCATCCCCGTACCGGGCGCGCCGGCCGACGGACCGGCGCGCCTGCGTGTGCAGGGCACATTGACGGCCCAGGGACTGCGCCAGGAGACGCAGCTCGGTCTCCCGGCCCGTTTGGCGCAGCAGATGAGTGGCAGCACCGCCTACACGGCCGAATTCAGCCTGCGCCAGGGTGTGCCGGAATTCCAACTCCAGTCCACCCTGCAGGGCCTGGCGCTGAACCTGCCGGCCCCGCTGGCCAAGACGGCCGAGGAGGCGCTGCCCCTGCGTCTGCAGGCCGCGCTGACGGGCGCCGAGGCGGTGGAGAGCGCGCCGCCGGGCCTGCGTCGGGATCTCTTGCGCTTCGACCTCGGGAGCCTGATCGCGCTGCGCTATGAGCGCGAACATGGCCAGGGGGGGGCGCGGGTCCTGCGCGGCACCATGGGCATCGGTCTGCCGGCCGGCGAGAGCCTGCCCATGCCGGAGGCCGGCGTGGTGGCCAGCGTCCAGTTCGACGAACTGGACCTCGATGCCTGGCGCCGCGCCGCGGCGGCGCCGGCCGCGTCGTCCGCCCCGGCCGGCGGCCCGCCCGTGGCGGCCGTGCTGCGTGACTACCTGCCCACCAGCCTCATGGTGCAGGGCGCGGCACTGCTGGTGGAGGGGCAGAGGTTCGGCCAGCTGGTGGCGGGGGGCACGCGCGAAGACCAGACCTGGCGCGTCAATCTGGACGCGCGCGAACTCAGCGGCTACCTCGAGTACCGCATGCCCGGCGATATCGGCGCCGGCTATGTCTACGCCCGGCTCGCGCGCCTGATCCTGGCGCAGGAGAGTGCCAGCGGTGTCGAGAAGCTGCTCGATGAGCAGCCGGTCGGCATCCCGGCGCTGGACGTGGTCATCAACAACCTGGAGTTGCGTGGCAAAAACCTGGGCCGCGTGGAGGTCGAGGCCATCAACCGTGGCCAGGCCTGGCGCGATACGGGCGCGCGCGAATGGCGGCTCAGCCGCCTGCAGATCAGCATGCCCGAGGCCGAGTTCAGCGCCAGCGGCCACTGGGCCGTCTACCAGGAAGCCAGCGATCCTTCGGCCCGCGGGAGCCAGCCGCGTGCGTCGGCGGGCGAACGGCGTCGCACCGTCATGAACTTCCGGCTCGACGTGGCTGATGCTGGCGGCCTGCTGAACCGCCTGGGCATGCCGGGCCTGATCCGCGCCGGCCGGGGCCGCATGGAAGGGCAGGCCAGCTGGGTGGGCTCGCCCTTGGGGCTGGATTACCCCAGCCTGGGGGGGAGTTTCAACGTCAACATCGAGCGTGGCCAGTTCCTCAAGGCCGAGCCCGGCATCGCCAAGCTGCTGGGCGTGCTCAGCCTGCAGTCCTTGCCGCGCCGGCTCACGCTCGATTTCCGCGATGTCTTCACCGAGGGCTTTTCCTTCGACTTCGTGCGCGGTGACGTCCAGATCGAGCAGGGCATGGCCAACACCAACAATCTCCAGATGAAGGGCGTGAACGCGGCCGTGCTCATGAGCGGCCAGGCCGATCTGGCGCGCGAGACCCAGGATCTGCGCGTCGTGGTGGTGCCCGAGATCAACGCCGGGACGGCGTCCCTGATCGCCACGGTGATCAACCCGGCCGTGGGCCTGGGCACCTTCCTGGCCCAGCTGCTGCTGCGCAGGCCGGCCATTGCCGCAGCCACGCAGGAATTCCGCATCACCGGCAGTTGGACCGACCCGCAGATGAACAAGGTCGAGACACCCGTGCCGCCGGTCAGCAGTCCTGACGAGAACACGCGATGAAACTCGCCGCCATCCAGATGGTCTCCGGCGTCGAGCGCGACGCCAACCTGGCGCGCGCGCGCGCCTTGCTCGAGACGGCGGCGCGCCAGGGCGCCGAGCTGGCCGTGCTGCCCGAGTATTTCTGCCTGCTGGGCCAGGGCGACGAGGCCAAACTGCGGATCCGTGAGCGGCCGGGCCAGGGTCCCATCCAGGATTTCCTGGCGCGCACGGCGCGTGAACTCGGCCTGTGGATCGTTGGCGGCACCCTGCCCCTGGATGCCGGGCAGACCGTGGGCGAGGACCGGCGCGCCTACAACAGCACCCGGGTCTACTCGCCGCAGGGCGAGTGCGTGGCCCAGTACGACAAGATCCATCTGTTCCGTTTCAATAACGGACGCGAAAGTTATGACGAGGGGCGCACCCTGCTGCCCGGGAGCCGGCCGGTCACCTTCGATCTGCCCTCGCGCGACGGCCACCGCTGGCGCGTGGGGCTGAGCGTCTGCTACGACCTGCGTTTCCCCGAGCTCTACCGGGCGCATGCGCGGGCCGGGGCCGAACTGCTGCTGGTGCCCAGCGCCTTCACGCACACCACCGGCCAGGCGCACTGGGAGTTGCTGCTGCGCGCGCGCGCCATCGAGAACCTGGCTTTTGTCGCCGCCGCGGCGCAGGGCGGCGTGCACGAGAACGGACGCCGCACCTGGGGCCATACCATGCTGATCGACCCCTGGGGGCGCGTGCTGGGCCTGTTGCCCGAGGGCGAAGGCGTGGTGCTGGCTGAATTCGATGCGCCGCTCTTGCAGCAGTGCCGTCGGCAGTTGCCGGCGCTGGAGCACCGCGTTCTGTGAGCCCGTCCACCGCCCGTGCCTTGTTGCCCGAACGCTGGCGGGCCAGCTGGCGCCGTCGTGTGCTGTGGTCGGTCCTGGCCGCGCTGGTGATGGCCCTGCTGGCCACGCTGGTGTGGCTGGCCGGGCGCTACGAGGCCAGCCAGGTGCAAAGCCGCCTGGAGCGTGACGCGGCCGATGCCGTGGGCGATATCCGCTCGCGCCTGTCGCGCAATCTGCAGAGTTTGCAGGCCCTGCAGTTCGGCGATCCCAGGCCGGCGGCCTGGACGGCGGAGGCCACCGTCCTGCTGCGCGAGCGGCGCGAACTGCTGCGCATCGAATGGCGCGACAGCCAGCACCAGATCCTGGCCCAGGCCGGCACGCCCTACCGCCCGCCGGTGTTCGCCCGCCTGGGTCGCGACAGCGTGCAGTCCGAGGTGAACCAGGTCTGCAATGCCGCGCGGCGCATCAGCGGGCCGGCCTATTCGGGCAGCTATTTCGTGCCCATGACCGACGGCCTGGGGCTGGAGGTCATGGAGGTGTGCCTGCCCCTGGCCAGTGCCGGCGTGGTCATGGGGTATCTGGTGGCGACCTATTCCCTGCAGGACCTGCTGGACGACCTGGCGCGTCAGCTCACGCGCAGCCAGGAAGTGTCTTTCACCGAAGGGGACGGCACCCGCCTGGCCATGCGCGGCACGGCGCGGCGCAGCAGCCGGGTGTTCTCGGCCCAGCAGCTGCTGGACCTGCCGGGCACGACCCTGGTGCTGCGCATGGACAGCTGGCGGGGCGCGCCCGACCTCTTCCCCAACGTGCTGACGGCCCTGGTCACGGCCATGTCGATCGCCCTGGTCTCCATCCTCTTGCTGCTGGGCAAGGACATGCGCCGCCGGCTCAAGGCCGAAAGCGACCTGGCCGACGCGCTGGCCTTTCGCAAGGCCATGGAGGATTCGCTGGTGACCGGCTTGCGCGCGCGCGATCTGGAGGGGCGCATCACCTATGTCAACCCGGCCTTCTGCCAGATGGTGGGCTTCAGCGCCGAGGAGCTCATGGGGCAGAGCGCCAATGCGCCTTACTGGCCGCCCGAGCTGGCCGAGGAGTACAAGCAGCGCCAGGAGATCCGTCTGGCCGGCAACGTGCCGCCGCGCGAGGGCTTCGAATCGGTCTTCATGCACAAGGACGGCACGCGCTTTCCGGTGCTCATCATCGAGGCGCCGCTGATCAACGCCCACGGTGTGCAGACCGGCTGGATGAGCGCCTTCCTCGACATCCGCGAGCAGCGCCGCGTCGAGGAACTGTCGCGCGCCAGCCAGGATCGCCTTCAGGCCACGGCGCGCCTGGCCATGGTGGGCGAAATGGCCTCGCTGCTCAGCCATGAGCTCAACCAGCCGCTGGCGGCCATCGCCAGTTACGCCACCGGCACGCGCAACCTGCTGCAGCAGGGGGCGCACACCGTGTCCGACGTCGAGCTCGCCATGCACCGCATCGCCGAGCAGGCCGAGCGTGCCGGCAAGGTCATCAAGAGCGTGCACGACTTCGTGCGCCGGCGCGACCAGGCGCGCGAGGCCATCGGGCCGCAGGCCCTGTTCGACGCCATCCTGCCCCTGGTCAATCTGCAGGCGCGCAAGCTGGGCGTGCAGGTGCAGCTGCGCCTGGAGCCCGGCCTGCCGAAGGTGCTGTGCGACCGCACCATGGTCGAGCAGGTGCTGCTCAACCTGGCGCGCAACGGCATGCAGGCCATGGACCAGCCCGGCATCCGCCGGCGCGTGCTGCAGCTGGGCGTCAGGCGCGTGCCGGCCGACGCGCGCTGGGTCGAGTTTTCCGTCACCGATGTCGGGCCCGGCATCGCGCCCGAGGTGGCGCAGCAGCTGTTCACGCCCTTTTTCACCACCAAGGCCGAAGGCATGGGCCTGGGCCTGAGCCTGTGCCGCACGGTGATCGAGCAGCACGGCGGCACCCTGGCTTTCGAATCGAACAGGCCGCAGGGCACGGTCTTTGTCTTCACGCTCCAGGCAGGCCAGCCCCAGCCGGCATTGCCTTAACATCACGCCATGCAACCCGTGATCGACGCCTCCGTCTACATCGTGGACGACGATGCCAGCGTGCGCGAGGCGCTGGCCTGGCTGCTGCGCTCGCGCCGCCTGGGCAGCCAGGCCTTCGACAGCGCCGAGGCCTTCCTCGAACTCATCGAAGGCGCGCAACTGCCCCCGCGCCCGGCCTGCCTGCTGCTGGACGTGCGCATGCCCGGCATGAGCGGGCTGGCCCTGTTCGACCGCCTGGCCGAGCGCGGCCTGCACCTGGCCCTGCCGGTGATCTTCCTGACCGGCCATGCCGACGTGCCCACGGCGGTGAGCATGGTCAAGCGCGGCGCTTTCGACTTCTGTGAAAAACCGTTTTCAGACAATGCCCTGGTGGACCGCATCGAACAGGCGCTGGCCCAGTCGGCCACCATCGTGCAGGCGCAGCTGGCGCGCGAGCGGCTGCGCCAGCGGCTGGGCGAACTCACCGACCGCGAGCGCGCCGTGATGCAGCTGGTGATCGAAGGGCTGCCCAACAAGCGTATCGCCGACCAGCTCGACATCAGCGTGCGCACGGTGGAAGTGCACCGCGCGCGCGTCTTCGACAAGATGGAGGTCAAGTCGGCCGTCGAACTGGCCAACCTGCTGCGGGAGCCCTGAGCCCACCTGCCGGGAGTTGTCAGTCCGGCCGTGTCGACGGGGGGAGTGTGGGTGCTTCGACGCCGTGCTCAAGCGGGGGCAGTTCGCCTTGTCGGCGACCCGAGAACATGGTCCACCACACGATCAGCGCCAGCAGCAGCAAGGCGCCCAGGGCTTCGAGGAAAATCAACAGCATGAAACGACTCCAACGGCTTTATTTTGTCTTCAATCTTCTCATTGTAGGAACGCTGGCCGCTTGCGGCGGTGTTCCGGTTTCCGAGTCCTCGCAGGGCACGTCTTCGATCGCGGTGGAGCAGCGCGACACCTCGGCGTCCAAGCCGTCCTTCCCGACCCAGTCGGCCAGCAGCACCGTGCTGCAGCAGGCACGCAGCCGCTGGACGCCGGTGGCCTGGGCCGAGCTGCCCGGCCTGGGCGAAGACCCCCTGGGCGAAGCCTGGGGCGCCTGGCTGCGCAGCTGCGAGCGGCCCGTGCCCCTGCTCGCGCCCTTGTGCGCCGACGTGCGGCGGCTGGGCCAGGGCAGCGACGAGCAGCGCCGCAGCTGGATGCTGGAGCGTTTGCAGCCCTACCGTGTCGAGACCTTCCAGAGCGAGTCGGTGGGTCTGTTGACCGGTTATTACGAACCCGTGGTCGAGGCCTCGCGCCTGCCCACGTCCCGCCATACCGTGCCCCTGTATGGGCCGCCGGCCCAGCTGCACCTGCGCAAGCCCTGGTACAGCCGCGAGGAGATCGACACCCTGCCCGAGGCCCAGGCCGCGCTCAGGGGCCGCGAGATCGCCTGGCTGGCCGATCCGGTCGCGGTGCTCAACCTCCAGATCCAGGGCTCGGGACGTCTGCTGGTGAGCGAACCCGACGGCAGCCAGCGCATGGTGCGCCTGGGTTATGCCGGCACCAACGACCAGCCCTACCGCAGCGTGGGCGGCTGGCTGCTGCAGCGCCGCGAGGTGCGCGACGCCTCCTGGCCTGCGATCCGCGGCTGGGTGGCCCAGAACCCGAGGCGCGTGCAGGAGATGCTGTGGAGCAACCCGCGCGTGACCTTCTTCCGCGAACAGCCCCTGCCCGAGAGCGAGACCGCGGTGGGCCCGCGTGGCGCGCAGGGTGTGCCGCTGACCGCGGGTCGCTCGATCGCGGTCGACCCCGGCAGCATTCCCTATGGCACGCCGGTCTGGCTGACGTCCAGCGGGCCCCTCTTGCAGTTGCAGCGCCTGGTGCTGGCGCAGGACACGGGCAGCGCCATCACGGGGGCGGTGCGGGCCGACTACTTCGTGGGCACCGGCCCCGAGGCTTCGTTGATCGCCGGCCGGCTCAAGCAGCCGCTGCGCCTGTGGGTGCTGTGGCCGCGCGAGGCGACCCGATAGCTCGTCGATCTAACGCAGGCTGATTCGCACTTGCACGCGCAGAGACCGGCTGCTGCTGCGGGTCTCGCGCCCGCCGCCGCCCAGGCCCACGGCGCCCCGCCGGTCATCCTGCACATCCTCGCTGTCGGCCACCGTCATCCATTCATCGAGTGGCAGCATCAGTGTGGTGGAGGTGCTGGCGCCCTGCCTCAGGGGTTCGCGGCCCTGGGTGGCGGCCAGTTCGAGATAGACCGAGTCGCCGCCTTCCCAGACCGGGGTGGCCGTGAAGCCGGTGCCGGCCTGCAGCCAGACCGTGCCGGGCACGCTGCGGCGCACCGCGCCCTGGGTGACGAGCTGGCGCAGGCGCAGCGGCACGCTCAGTCCCAGCACGATGGCGGCCGGCCGGCCGTTGAGCACCAGGACCTGCTGTTGCGCGCGGCCGCTGCGTTCGGACTGGCGACTGCGGGCATCGATGTTCACGTCCGCCTCGCCGCGGCCCGGCTGCAGGCGGGCGTTGACGTCCGCGGCCACACGTTCGCGGGTGTCGCTGCTGCCGTCGTCCTGACGCACCTCGATCAATAGATTGCGCAGTGGCAGCGGCGCGGCCGGGGTCATGGCCTGGGCCTGCAGCAGGGCCGGCAGAGCCAGCAGGGCGAGGGTGTAGAGGCGCAGGTGCTTCATCCTGATCTCCGGCGGGCCTTGGGGGTCGGCGGCGCTGTTTTGGGCGCGGGCGCCTGCAGATGGCCCAGGGGCAGCGTAGGGCTGGCCTTGACTTCGCCCAGCGAGAAGCTGGTGTGCAGGTCCTTGACGTTGGGCAGGTTGATCAGGCGCTGCAGCGCAAAACTCGAGAAACTGTCCAGGTCCTGCGCCACCACCTGCAGCTCGAAGGTGCCGGTGCCGCTGATGTAGTGGCAGGCGACCACCTCGGGCAGGGCGCGCACGGCTTCTTCCAGCACGCGGGTGGCGTCGCCGGTGTTGCGTTCGGCGTCCAGGCGCACGAAGGCCAGCACGCCCAGGCCGATCTTGTGGCGGTCGATCTCGGCGTGGTAACCCTTGATGTAGCCCTGTTCTTCCAGAACCCGCACGCGGCGCCAGCAGGGCGCGGGCGACAGGCCCACGCGGGAGGCCAGTTCGGCATTGGTGAGACGGGCGTCGGCCTGCAATTCGGCCAGAATGGCCAGATCGAACTTGTCGAGTGTTTCCATGGGATGGATTTTTGCGCAAGATCCTTTCAAAAACCAGCGTTTTCAAGGCAAAGAAAGCAAAGACCTATCAGGTTGACCGGCATACACTGATCCGCACACAACAACAGGCCCAGCGCCCGGAGACAAGCTCGCATGAACGCCCCCCTGCCCGAATCCATACGCCTGGCCCTGGACACCGTCACCCTTGACGACAAGTACTCGCTGGACCACGGCCGCGCCTTCATGAGCGGCGTGCAGGCCCTGGTCAAGCTGCCCATGCTGCAGCGCCTGCGTGACCAGCAGGTCGGCAAGAACACCGCCGGTTTCATCAGCGGCTACCGCGGCTCGCCCCTGGGCAGCTACGACCAGGCCCTGTGGAATGCCAAGAAGTACCTGCAGGCGCAGAACATCGTGTTCCAGCCCGGCGTCAACGAGGAGCTGGCCGCCACCGCCCTGTGGGGCACGCAGCAGCTGGGTTTTGCGCCGCCCGGCACCAACAAATTCGACGGCGTCTTCGGCATCTGGTATGGCAAGGGCCCGGGGGTGGACCGCACCTCCGACGTCTTCAAACACGCCAACAACGCCGGCACCACGCCCTGGGGCGGTGTGATCGCGGTGGCCGGTGACGACCACGTGGCCAAGAGCTCCACGGCCGCGCACCAGAGCGACCACATCTTCAAGGCCTGCGGCCTGCC
>JACCDS011860847.1_pt1 | contig 15537 bp, 11 predicted proteins | sample 7446441 | NCBI WGS metagenome assembly JACCDS01 (sample SAMN15323445, study PRJNA562643) | freshwater metagenome | isolation source: river surface water | place: USA:Blue River Watershed | collected 2017-08-17
AGGGCGGCAATTCACGCACCCCAAGTGCGCTGCGCACCTTGTTTTCAATTTCGTGGGCCAAGGCCGGGCGTTCTTTCAGGTAGATGCGGGCATTGTCCTTGCCCTGCCCGATCCGATCACCGTTATAGCTATACCAGGAACCGGATTTCTCAACGATCTTCGCTTCCACGCCCAAATCGATGATTTCCCCTTCGCGCGAAGTGCCTTCGCCATACAAAATATCGAAATGTGCTTCCTTGAACGGTGGGGCAATTTTGTTTTTTACCACCTTGACCTTGGTTTCATTGCCGATCACTTCATCACCGGATTTGATCGAACCGGTACGGCGAATATCGAGCCGAACCGACGCGTAGAACTTCAGCGCATTGCCGCCAGTGGTGGTTTCCGGGCTGCCGAACATTACGCCAATTTTCATGCGAATCTGGTTAATGAAAATCACCAGGGTATTGGTGCGGTTAATGCTGCCTGTGAGTTTGCGCAAGGCTTGCGACATCAGCCGTGCTTGCAGGCCGGGCAGGGAATCACCCATATCGCCTTCAATTTCCGCCTTCGGCGTCAAGGCGGCCACCGAGTCAATCACCACCAAATCGACGGCACCGGAACGGACCAGCGCGTCGGTAATTTCCAGCGCTTGCTCACCGGTATCGGGCTGGGAAATCAACAATTCAGACAAATTAATGCCGAGTTTTTGCGCGTAACCGACATCAAGTGCATGTTCAGCGTCAATAAAGGCACAGGTGCCGCCCAGTTTTTGCATTTGAGCAATGGTTTGCAGGGTCAGCGTGGTTTTGCCGGACGATTCCGGGCCATAGATTTCAACCACCCGGCCGCGCGGCAAACCGCCCACGCCAAGCGCAATGTCCAAGCCGAGCGAACCGGTTGACACCACGGCCACCTCTTCCACCGGTGTGCTGGCGTCCATGCGCATGACCGAACCTTTGCCAAATTGCTTTTCAATTTGTGCCAGTGCAGCGGCCAGAGCCTTGCCCTTTTCCGATGCGATTGCGGCTTTTTTATCGTCCATCATGTTCTTTCCACGTTTGATTGATTGCGTGACCCATGCCACAGCCTGTTCGCAACTGTATAAAAAAACAGCCGCAAATGCAAGCACAACCTGCACGAATGCGTCACTTTATTGGCACAGCACCGAAAACCGATGTGTAAATCGCCAAATTTTAGCAAAAAATCGGTGGCTTAGCCAAGACCACCTTCATACCCTTAGCTATCGGAGCCGGTATCGTCGAGCAATTGCGGCATGGGTGGCATGGCCGCATCGTGATACACAGCGGTAGTGGTGCGCTTGCGGGTAACGTGCAAATCAAATACATCGTAGCGGTTGTAATAACCGACCACATCCTGAAACTGTTTTGGCTCGATGCACTGGTTCAAATCAAACTCGGCATAAATAATGCCTTCTTCGTTTTGCAAGGTTTGGCCAATTTGCTCACCGGTCGGGCTGACAAACAACGATGCGCCCTGACTTAACGCTTCCACCAGCGGTGCCACCGTTTTGTCGCGTGCAATCAGGAAGTTGCGCGCTGCCGTATCGAGCACACCGGCGCACACAATACCAAATGCCTTGGCCTCAAACGAATGGGCCGCGGCACGAATCCGGTTCGCTTCAAGATTATTGTAATTACCACTGGTGCCGGGCGGGCGGGTAGGCCAGACCGGAGGGTAATTCGAGATATGTACCTGCTCGCCCTGGGTCATCAGCGTATATCGCGCCAGTGGATTGGTGTTTTCACCACAGATCAAACCGCCGATACGCCCGAGCCGAGTGTCAACCACACGCAGGCCCGCGCCATCGCCCGGGGCCCAAATCAGCTTTTCATAAAAGGTGGGCATCAATTTGCGATGATGATTTAAGACTTGTCCTTTGTCGTCAATCAACAACGTGCTATTCCACAAGCAGCCGGTACTCATCGGGTTTTTTTCACTGAAGCCAATTGAAACAAAAACCCCGCGATGGCGTGCCTCGGAAGCAATCAAAGCCAGTTCCGGCCCCGGCACCAACAGGCTGCCTGCTACCATTTGCGCAAACAAATCATGGTTGTAAATCGGTGCCCACAGGGCCGCCCAAACCGGAAATGCCGGAATGAACGACTCGGGAAACACCACCAGTTCGGCCCCTTGCAAGGCCGCTTCGGCAATCAGGCTGACTGCCTTTTCGGTGGTAGCACGCTTGTCAAGAAACACTGGCGCAGCATGCACGGCCGCCACTTTGAATTTTGGAAGGGTAGTCACGATAAGCCTTAAGAAAAGTTCGCAAGAATCACAGTTTAACGGTCAAATGCGCCGCTGTTATGCAAAAATAGGCACAGCTCTGTGCAAATTTGCCAGCCCGATCCATTTCCTTTGCCCCACGGCGGTGAACCATGACCCTGAAAAAAATCCCTTTGGAAGATATGGATTGGGATGACCTGCGCCTGTTTTTGGCTGTGATGCGCACTGAAACCCTGTCCCAGGCCGCCCGGCGCCTGAAGCTCGATCACTCGACCGTGTGCCGCCGGATTGCCCAGCTTGAACTGTGTTTGGGTGGTTCGCTGTTCCAGCGCAACCGCACCGGCTTGAAGCCGACCGAGCTGGCGCTGTCGATTATGGAAAACGCCGATGCGGTCGAAGCTGCCATTGGTGCTATCCGGGAATCCTTGTCGGGCAAGAATCAGGAACCGGCTGGCACCGTGCGCATCGCCATGATGGAAGGCATCGGTTCGCTCTACCTGGCCAGACGACTGTTGCCGTTCATCGAAAAATATCCGCACATCAAACTCGAACTGGTCACCTCTTCGCAACTGATCAATATTAGCCGACGCGAGGCAGCGATCTTTTTGAGCTTTTTTCAACCGAATGGACGCAATCTGCATTGCGAAAATATTGGAAAGATTGCCCTGACCTTATACGGTACCGAGAAATATTTTGAGCGCTATGGCGAACCAAAAACTGTAGCAGAACTGCAACAACACTGGTTTTGTGGGTATATTGATGATCTGGTTCAGATCGATTCGGTGCGCTGGCTTGATGATGTGATCCTGAATCCGAAAGTCAGCTTTTACTCCAACAGCATGGTGGCGCAAATGACGGCGGCCAGTTCCGGGGTCGGGCTGGTGCTCTTGCCGCGCTTTTCGGTGGAAAAGGAAAACACCTTGCGCCCGGTATTGGAAAAAGAAGTCGTGGTCTGGCGTGATTTATGGCTGTCGGTACACCATGATCTGGAATTTTCCAACCGGATCAAGCTCACCTTGCAGTATTTGCGCGAATTACTGCAAAAAGAACAGGAATATCTGACTGGAGGGGCCAAACCAGCCAAAAAATAGACCTGCCATCGGCCCGCCATCCGATTCAAAATAAGCACGCCAAATGTACCCATAATGCATCAGTAATGCACCAGTAACGCACCAATAACGCACACTCGGGCACCCTCGGTGCGCCCCTCAATGCACCCCAAAAACAGGAGAAACAGCGGCTCATCGGTATTTTTGCAAGGCGTTCTGCACAATCTCGCCTTCTCTTTTCCTGCAAGCTTGGTAAAGGGGAGGAACCAAATTTCCATATGGAAATTACCAACCTTTACCTGGGGCCACCATGAATCAAGCCAAGCTATATCAAGCGATTGCGGATGATCCGCGCTTCATCCAAAGCATGCGCAGCAAGTCGCGCTTTATCTTCCTTTTAACGGTTGTTGGGCTTGGCTATTACTTTGCCCTGTTATGGGGTGCCGCCTACTTTCGCCCGCTGTTTGGCACGATTGTGGTCGGCCACATCAATTTTGGCATGCTGTTTGCCTTTTCCCAATACCTGTTTGCCGGGGTGATTGCCCTGATCTATGCCAGTTTCATGAAGAAAACCGATGCCGCCTTGCATGACATCGTGGCCGCCTACCCCGCACCGAAGGAATAATTCATGAAATCGACCTTGCTTAATCGATTGTCCCTGCCAGCCGTGCTGACCGCCCTGCTGTGCGCGCCATCGGCCCACGCTACGGCAGTAGTTAGCGAACAGTTTCGCGGCCTGGCGTTCTCGGTGTTTGGTGCCATCATCGCCCTAACACTGGTCATCACTTGGCTGGCCGCCCGCCGCGCCAGTTCTGCCGGAGAGTTTTACACCGCCGGTGGCGGCATCACCGGGCCAATGAATGGACTGGCCATTGCTGGCGACTATCTGTCAGCCGCTGCCTTCCTGGGTGTCTCCGGTTTGGTGGCCCTGTATGGTTTCGATGGCTTCGTGTATTTGATCGGCTTTTTTGTCGCCTTCGTACCGGTCTTGCTGTTGGTTGCCGAACCGTGCCGCAATATCGGCAAATATACACTCGGTGATATTCTGGCCTACCGTAATCAATTCCGCTCCTCGAAACTGGTGGCTGCCGTTTCCAGCATCATTGTCGCGATTTTTTACCTGATCCCGCAACTGGTTGGTGGTGCAGTCCTGATCAAAGCCCTGATCGGCATCGAATACGAAGTTTCCGTGGTCGCCGTCGGCACCCTGATGATTACCTACGTGCTGTTTGGCGGCATGCGCGCCACCACCTGGGTGCAAATCATCAAGGCCGTGCTGCTGCTGTCGGCCTGCTTTTTGCTGGTGGTATTGGCCTGGATCCCGTTTGGCATGAGTTTTCCGGCCTTCCTCGATACCCTGCTCAATAATCCGGTGTTGCAAAACTATGTTGCCAAAACCCTGTTGGCCAAACCAGATATGGCCGGGGTCGATGCTGCTGCCCAATTCCTGCAACCGGGCCTGTTTCTGAAAAACCCGATTGAATTGATTTCGCTTGGGCTGGCCCTGATTTTGGGTACCGCCGCCTTGCCACACATCCTGATGCGTTTTTTCACGGTCGCCAATGCAAAAGTAGCGCGCAGCTCGGTATTGTGGGCGATGCTGTTTATCGGTGCCTGCCACATCATGATCGTGTTCATCGGTCTGGCTGCGGCGCACTTCATCAGTGCCCCGGTTATCGCCTCATTTGACAAGGGTGGCAATTTGGCCGCGCCGCTGTTGGCCCAATACCTGGGTGGCGGTGCCGATTCGTTTATGGGTAATTTGCTGCTCGGCTTCGTTGCCGCCGTCGCCTTCGCCACGATTGTGGCCGTGGTGGCCGGTTTGACGCTGGCCGCCGCCTCGGCGCTGGCGCATGACATTTATGTTGGCACCATCAAGGAAGGCAATGCCAGTGAAAAAGAACAGGTGGTCGCGGCCAAGCTGGCTTCGGTGGTGATTGGCATCATCGGCATCGGCATCGGGATTTTGGCCAAGGGGCAAAACGTGGCCCATCTGGTCGGTCTAGCCTTTGCCGTGGCTGCCTCAGCCAACCTGCCTGCGCTGTTGGCCACGCTGTACTGGAAGCGCTGCAATACCACGGGTGTGGTGTGTGGCGTAATCGGTGGCACGCTGGCCGCGATTATTCTGGTGCTGGTGTCGCCGAACCTGCAATATCCGCTGTTGATGAAAAAAGATGCCGAAAAGGCGATTGCCACCAACAACGCCAAACTGGCCACGCTTGAACCGCAACTGGCACAAGCCACCAGCGCCAACGCAACTGCGGATATTACTCGCCTGACCAAGGAAATCACCAGCGCCAACGCCGCCCGCAAAACTGCCGAAGCGACACTGGTCAAGGTCGGTGATCAGCGCACCAGCATCATGGGTCTGGAAGCGCCGCTGGTTGATTTGAAAAACCCCGGCATCCTGTCGATTCCACTCGGTTTCTTGTTCGTTTTGCTCGGCTCGCTGCTGGGCAAGGCAGGCATCTCGGAAACCCGCTGGACCGAAATGCTGGTTCGGCGACAAACCGGCATGGGTTTGGATAAAGCAGTCAATCATTGATTGCCCAATGGCATCTTTTGTGATTTAATAGGACAAATGGCGCATAGACCTGTACCCAAGGGGCAAAAACAGGCACAGAAACAGGCATACGACCTGTATCGATGGCAAACCGGCACTCATTCCAAGAACCGGTAGCCATCACTGGCGATGCAAGGCAAGCAGGCAAGCAAGACCTGCAAAAAGAAACAGGCAATTCCAGGCAGCACGAACACTTGCAACGGGGTGCTAAACATTAAGCAGACGCAAAGACCTGTTATAAGCAGAACCAAAAAAACAGGCAACAAGATCTGACAAAGTGTCCGTAACGTAAGTTGATGTGGCAAGCTGAAGGAAACCAGACCTGTGGCATGCATGTATTCACCCAAGCGGGGTTGCGCCGCCCCGCCGATCTTGTTTTATGTTGCTAGCAAGCGCAATGCCTATCTTGAGTGTCCCGCTGCCCCCCTTCTCTCTTTGCTTGGATGTCTCCCCTTTTCCTTTCTTCTCTTCCTCAGCCAGTGGCTTCAGGAGGCAGAGGTCACGCAAGTTTGCTCGCATCGCCACCTTCCAAGATGTCGTCATAACAGTGGGCCAGGGTCAAGTCGGGAGCCTGTCGCAGGGTTTCTTCTGCCGGCAAGTATAGAAAACCCAGATCCGCCGCACGCAACATCGCCAAATCATTTAATGCATCTCCTACTGCCAGCGTCTGTATACCTTGTGCCTTCAGATTGAGTAGCACATCCTGCTTGCCCGCACGAGGCAAAAAATTACAGTCTTTGATGAAACCATTGGCGTCAGTATGCAGTCTGTGGCATTGAAACTCAGGCATGCCAAACGCCGGGCGATACTGATCCACCATCTCGTGAAAGGCATCGGATACGATCAAAATCTGGTACTGCTTTTGCAACTTGGCAATAAATTCGGTCGCACCCGCCAGGGGTGATAAATGCGCGACAATTTTCTGCACTGTTTGCAAATTCATGCCATGCTGATATAACAATGCAATGCGCTGCGCCATTAATTTGGGATAATCCGGCACCTCCCGCGTGGTTTTGGCCAAAGCCTGAATCCCGGCAACCTGCCCGATATAAGGCCACATCTCCGGGATCAAAACACCTTCCAGATCAATACATGCAATTTTTCTCATCGACATCTTGGATTATCGCGCCAAATTGACGAAAGCGAGTGAAATGCCCAAACCGATCAACACCGCACCGATCGCTTTGTCAACTGCCGATTGGTAATTCAACAGGCGCACACGCAGTGCATGCTGAGAAAAAAAGATGGCAACCAAGCCAAACCAGACCAGATGTGCAACCGACATAAACAAACCATAACCAAACTGGGTCACCCAAGAGGTATCTTGATGCACAACTTGTGTATAAGTACTAACTACAAATAATGTTGTCTTTGGGTTTAGTGCATTGGTTAGGAAGCCTGTACGCAAGGCTGCAAAGGTTGAAATCGGGCTGCCCTGTTTCATATCAATTTCCAGCTTGGTGCGATTGAAGAATGTTTTCCAGCCGATATACACCAGATATGCCGCACCTGCTATCTTGATCAACGAAAACAAGGTGTTTGAATGAGCGATCAGCAAGCCAACCCCAAACATGGTATAAAAAACATGGACTTGAACGCCCATCGCAATGCCAAGTGCGGCAAAAATGCCGGATTTACGGCCAAATAAATAACTGTTGCGGGTCACCATGGCAAAATCCGGGCCAGGACTGATGGTGGCAAGTATGGTAATCAGGGCTACTGCGATAAGCTCATTCATTTTTATTTTCTCTCTCAAGTCGTTGAAATGGGAACGGCAACCAGAGCAGGGGTTGCCGTTTTTATTGCCTAGTTTGGTTTCTTTTTGAAGGTAACGACCAATACATCACGATAAGCCGGTTTATCGGTATCGAGCTGTACGATAGGAGTCACACCATGCATCACATGCTGATCATTCACAATGGCACAATCAAAGAGATCCGTCAGGGTGAAGTTGTCCAGGCGATTCTTCTCGTGGTCATAAATTTGGGTACATCCGTTAACCACATTAGTACGCTTAATCATCATCATCAAAACGAAGTTGACGCCGTCGCGGTGAACACCTTCAGGCGTTGGTTTGCCTTCATTTGCTTTGCTTGCATCAATCCGGAATTGATGCACTTCAATATGCCATGGCGCATAAGGCAGCAGGCTGCCGAAGACGCTGCAGGCAAATTTCAAAACTGTGTCCATGGTGCTGCCGTGCATGACTGCCGATTCGATTGGCTCATAATGGCGGGCAATGCCACCATTGAGGGTGTTATAGTTAACGCTTTGATAATGAGGTTGGTGCGGTTCAACAAAGAGCATGCGGCTCGAAGGCAGCGCACTCAAGGTTGCATGGCGACGATAGCGATACGTTCCACCGTCCGCCATGAAATTATCAATATGCAAATCATTCCAACTATTTAAAAATGCATTAATATCATCGAATGCCGTTGGCGATTCGTGCAACAGTAATTCCTTCATCCGCGCAGCCGGAATATAGCAAAATTCTTTGTGCGAGATCAGGCTGCACAATTGATCAATAGCCGTTTCTGGCGTGATGGCACCACGAGATCTTTCTAACAATTTATTCATACTTAACCTAATTTAAAAACCATGCAGACTGACAAAACGCTGCCGGGAACATGACTTGGCGAGACAAAACAGGCACAATGTGTTTTTGTGTCCGTGTAGAATTATTGAACGAATACAACAAATAAAAAAGCGATTTATTTTTCAATTTTATGTGAGAAAATCTGACAGATATGAACCGCCCGCCTTCCCTCAATGCTTTGCAATATTTCAGTGTCGCTGCGCGCGCAGGCAGCTTTGTGCAAGCGGCACAAGAGCTATTTGTCACCCATGGTGCGGTAAGTCGGCAAGTTCGCTTGCTGGAAGAACATCTTGGCGTACCACTGTTCGAGCGGAGAAATAGAGCAGTATTTTTGACCCATCAGGGCAAGCAACTAAAGCTTACCGTTGATAAAATGTTTTCTTTGCTTGATGAGACTTTGGAAGAGATGCAGAAACCTTTGGGTAATGCACCGCTGACTGTTTCGTGTGAACCGACCATTTTGATGAAGTGGCTAATTCCACGGCTGAACGACTTTTATCAGCGTCATCCTGACATCAACCTGCATTTGTTTGCTGCTGGCGGTGAAGTGTTTTTTGCGCGCGACCGGATTGATCTCGCACTGCGCAGGAATGACTTTTATTGGGGTTCGGCAATCCACAACGAAAAAATCGCTGATGAATGGATGGCCCCGGTATGCACGCCCCGGTTGCTGCTGCGTGGCAAAATCAATCTGTCCAATCAACGGCTATTACATACCCGCTCTCGCCCGAATGCCTGGGCTAACTGGCAAGCGGCCAGCGGGACGCAATTTAGCACACGTGAAGAGCAGATTTACGAACATTTTTATCTCGCCGCACAAGCTGCCGGGGCAGGGCTGGGGGTGGCAGTGTGTTCGGCCATGATGATAGCCGACGACATCACAGGCCAACGTTTGGTGGCACCGTTTGGCTTTGTCCCGGATGGCTCGGCCTACGTGTTGCTGTCACCCCAGCCCTTTCATCAGGATTCGCGCCGCACAAGGTTTTTGGACTGGATCAAGCAACAAATGGCGCAAACCCTGGTAGATCTGGGTTTGCCGGGAAAGTAGGCCTGCTTACCCGCAGCCCATCCTATACTAGGCATGCGGCGAATTGGGGGAACACAGCCAAGAGTAAAAGAGCTTGGGGCTGCGGTGGAAGGGAAAACGGCGCATAGCCAAGCCACTGCATGTGGCGGAACGATGGTGGTTCAAACTTATCGGAAAAATGCCTTTGGCAAGCAGCGCTGGTTTATCCCGCCGCAATCTGCGCCCCTGTCATCGGCCCACTACCGGAAAAACGATCCAGCAGCAAATAAATCACCGGCGTGATGTACAGCGTAATCACCTGCGAAAACAGCAACCCACCAACCACCGCCAAACCGAGCGGCTGGCGCAATTCGGCCCCCGCACCCCAGCCAAAGGCCAGCGGCAAGGCACCCATCAGCGCGGCCAGCGTGGTCATCATGATCGGGCGAAAGCGCAGCAAACAAGCCTCGCGAATCGCATCGGCAGGTGCCATGCCGCGTTCGCGCTGCGCTTGCAGGGCAAAGTCAATCATCATGATCGCGTTTTTCTTGACGATGCCAATCAGCATCAAAATCCCGATGGTGGCGATGATGGTTAAATCCAGATTGAACAGGCGCAGTGCCAACAATGCACCCACTGCGGCCGAGGGCAAACCGGCCAGAATCGTGATCGGGTGGATATAGCTTTCATACAGCACCCCCAGCAGCGCGTAAATGACCAGCAGGGCCGAGATGATCAGGATGATTTGCGAGGATTGCGAATCCTGAAACACCGCCGCATCGCCGCCATATTTGGTAATGATCGAAGATGGCAATTTTAATTCGCGCCCGATTTTTTCGATCCGTTCTGTGGCCACCCCAAGCGGCACATTCGGTGCCAGATTGAAAGCCAGGGTAATCGCCTGCAACTGGCCCTGATGGTTGACCGAAGTCGGGCCGACCGTGCGCTCCAGTTTGGCGATGCTGGACAGTTTCACCAGTTGCCCGGTTTTGCTTCTGACTGACAGCTTTGGCAAAACATCATCCAACTGCGCGTCAGACATTTCCAAAATCACGTTATAGCTGGCGCTGGAAGCAAAAATGGTGGAGATTTGCCGCTCGCCATAGGCGCTGTACAGGGTGCTGCGCACATCGGCCAATTGCACGCCGAGCAAATTGGCCTTGTCCCGATCCACATTGACCGACAACTGCAAGCCCTTTTGCTGCGAATCGCTGGTCACATCGCGAAAAATCTCATCGGCCCGCATTTTTTCCATGAGCCGGTTGGCCCAGCCCTCAAGCGCATCCGGGCTGACGCTTTGCAATGTGTATTGATAGCGGCTCTTGCTCGGGCGGCCACCCAATTGCAGGTTTTGGGTCGGGCGGAAATAGGCGGTAATGCCGGGCACGGTGCGATTGGCGCGGCGCAAGGCATCGACCACCCCGGCCATTTTGCCCCGTTCGGCACGCGGTTTTAAATTGACAAACATCCGCCCGCTATTGCCGCCATTGACAAAGCTGGTCATGCTCTGAATCGCCGGTTCCTTCAAAAACGCAAACATCAACTTTTCCTGCAAGGCGACCATGGCTGCGGTGGAAATATCTTCCGAAGCTTCGGTCGTGACCTGGATTTGACTCAAATCCTCTTCCGGGAAAAAGCCCTTGGGAATTTCGATGTATTGGTAAATCGTCAAAGCCAGCGTCGCCAGCGCCAACATTGCCATCAAAAAGCGCTGGCGCAGCGCCATATCGAGCGTGCGTTCATAGCCGCGCGCTACCCAATTGAACAACGCTTCAAACCAGCGCACCAAAAACAGCTCGCGCCGGGCTGCGCCGTGTGCCGCCTCATGTTTCGGCAACAGGCGGCTGGCCAGCATCGGCACCAGCGTGAGCGAGACCACGGCCGAGACCAAAATCGCGAATGACACCACCACCGCAAATTCACGAAACAGCAAACCGATCACACCGGGCATGAAAAAGATCGGGATAAATACCGCAATTAGTGATATCGAAATCGAGACGATGGTAAATTCCATCTCGCGCGCGCCCTTGAGCGCGGCCTGCAGCGGCGTTTCACCCATTTCGATATGGCGCACAATGTTTTCCAGCACCACAATCGCATCATCGACCACCAGCCCCACCGCCAGCGTAATTCCAAGCAGCGACACATTGTCCAGGCTATAGCCAAACCAATACAGCAGCAAGACCGCGCCCAGTAGCGAAATCGGCATGGTAACGGCCGGAATCAACGTCGCCTGCACCCGGCGCAGGAACAGAAAAATCACCAGCACCACCAACAAAATGGTCAGGGCCAGTGTGATATTGACGTCATGCAGCGAATCGCGTATCGAAATCGAGCGGTCACCGATCAGGGTGACATTGACCGAACCGGGCAACTGGCTGCGAAAGCGCGGTAACAGTTGTTTAACGCTATCGACCACCTGCACCGTATTGGCGTCCGGTTGGCGCTGTACGATCAACACAATCGCGCGCTCGCCATTAAAATAGCCCACGGTCTTGGTTGATAAAAAGCTCTCTTCCACATCGGCCACTTCGGCCAGGCGAATCGGCACGCCATTGCGGGTGGCAACGATGATGCTGGCAAACTCGCTGGCGCGCAGCATTTGCGCATTTGAGGCAATGGTCAGGGTTTGCTGCGGGCCATCGAGCACCCCGAGCGGGGAATTGCTGTTGGCACTTCTGACGGCGCTGGCAATGTCGTCGAGCGTCAGATTGCGCGCATTTAACATGTCGGCCTTGGCCTTGATCCGTACTGCATAGCGCTTTTGGCCGTTCACGTTCACCTGCGCCACGCCGGGCAGGGTGGAAATCGAGGGCGCGACCAGATTTTCGGCGTAATCGTTCAGTTCCGACAGGTTCATTGACGGTGAACTCATGCCGATGAATAAAATCGGCGAATCAGCCGGGTTCACCTTGCGATACGAGGGCAATTCGGTCATTTCTACCGGCAAACTGCGCTGGGCGCGCAGCAGGGCGGCCTGCACATCGACTGCTGCTTCATTGACATCAATGCTGGGGTCGAATTCGAGGGTGAGCGAGGTGCTGCCGAGGGTTGAGGTTGAGGTGATGACGGACAGCCCGCCAATCGTGGCAAACTGTTTTTCCAGCGGCAGCGCCACCGACGAGGCCATCGCTTCCGGGCTGGTGCCGGACAAATTGGCGCTGACCTGAATCGTTGGTGAATTGAAGCTGGGCAGGGCCGCCACCGGAATTTTATCCCATGCCAAGATCCCGGCGATGATTAAACTTAAGGACAGCAACACCACCATCACCGGGCGGCGGATACACAACTCGGACAGATTCATGCGCCACCCTTTTTGGCTGGCACCGCTGCAACGACCTGCACCTTGCCACCGGGGCGCAGGTTTTGCTTGCCTTCAACGATGATTTTTTCGCCACCAGCCAAGCCCGACACCGCACTTTGGGTGCCAAAGTTGTAGAGCACCTTGACCGGCACCACCTTGGCCGTGGCTTCCGGCGTAACCTGGTAGACAAACGGGCCCTTGACGCTGTTGATCACTGCGGCCTGCGGCACCACCACTGTTTTCAGGGTTTTCACCGTCATTTGTACATCGGCATACTGGCCCGGCCACCAGCTTAAATCCTGATTATCAAAGCGCGCCTTGAGCTTGACCATACCGGTTTGGGTATCGACCGCATTATCGATAAAACTGAGCTTGCCACTCACCGGACGGCCCTTGGCCTCTACTGGCACCGGCCCGGCCTGATAGGCCGCCAGTACCGCCGACAATTCGGCTTCCGGCACAACAAACCCGAGCACAATCGGGTGCATTTGGGTCAGGGTGAGCAACACCGTGGCCGCTTGCACCAAAGTGCCGGGATAAACCCGAATCTCGCCGATCCGGCCATCTTGTGGCGCGCGAATGTGTTCATGGCCCAGTGCCACTTTGGCCGCGTCGATTGCCGCCTGATCGGCAGCAACTGTCGCCTGCTGCGCCGCTACCTGACTGCCGAGCGTATCGGCATTGCTTTGCGTGACAAATTTTTGCGCCACCAATTCCAGGCTGCGCTGGTGCTGGCGTTGTAAATCGGTTAGCGTGGCCATATCACGCGCCAATTGCGCCCGCGAGCGCTCCAGATTGGCGCGTTCGTTTCTGGCATCAAGCGAAAACAAGAGCTGCCCGGCCTTAACGAACTGCCCTTCGGCAACATGCACTTTGACGATGGTGCTGGCCAGTTGTGGATGCAGCTCAACACTTGACACCGCCTCCACCCGGGCATTGGCCTGCAACTGTACCGGCACGTCCTGCTGTTGGGCCAGTACCACATGAACACTAACCGGCGGCGCGCCCCCTGCTTTGGCTTTGCTGCTGGCCACCCCGTCGTTGCGCTGGCAAGCGGCCAACAGTAACAACAGGGTGATCGATAAATATTTCGTCATCATTCTGAACCCGGAACCAAGTGAGGAAAAAAGATTGAGCCGCTGCAACTTTGGCATTATCCGCTATTTTCCGGGCGGCTCTGCAAAAATCCGGCATGACCGGAGCGAGGAGGAGGTATCGGGAGCGCGGCCCAAAGGGCCGCGCGCTATCAGTTGGCAGTGCCGCGCACCCGTTGCACCAGCTTGCTGCCCAGCGTGATGCCCCCGAGCGTCAGCGCACCCGCCACTAACCCAACCACGGCATCAAGCAACGCAGAGGCGATTGGGCCGAGCAATCCACCACCCGGCACGGTGCCAACCACCTGTGCCACGTTTTCAATCGCATGGTGCAGCGGCGCAATGCCATGGCTGAGAATGCCGCCACCCACCATAAACATGGCTACCGTGCCGACCAGTGCCAGCGTCTTCATCAGGTACGGTGCGCCCAACAAAAATAGCTTGCCAACCTGATGTAACAGCTTGACGTACCAGTCAGTACCGGGGCGCTTGGTCAAATACAGGCCGGCATCGTCGAGTTTAACGATACACGCCACCAGACCATACACGCCTATCGTCATCACCACTGCAATGGTAGCCACCACCAGCGCTTTTTGCATAAACGGGGAGGCAGCCACCGTGCCCAAGGTGATGACGATGATTTCTGCTGACAAAACAAAGTCGGTACGGATCGCACCCTGAATTTTTTGCCGTTCAAAATCGACCATCGAACAATTCGGATCATGCAGCGCGGCCTTCAGGCTGGCCTTGTCGGCTTCGGTTTCGGCGGCTCCATGCAAGAACTTGTGGGCAACTTTTTCAAACCCCTCGAAACACAGATACAGCCCGCCCAACATCAACAACGGGGTAATGAGCCACGGTATAAACCAACTGATGGCCAGTGCGGCAGGCACCAAAATCAGTTTGTTGCGCGCCGACCCCTTGGCCACAGCCCACACCACCGGCAATTCGCGCTCGGCCCGCACCCCGGCCACCTGTTCGGCGTTCAGCGCCAAGTCGTCACCGAGCACGCCGGAGGTCTTTTTGGCGGCGACCTTGGCCATAACGGCCACATCGTCAAGTACCGCAGCAATATCGTCGAGCAAGAGTAAAAGGCTGGAACCGGCCATGAGAAAATCCTTGAAAAGCAGAGAAAAGAGCAGCCATCGTCGCAGAATTTGCGCCTCAGTGCAAGCCAACAACTTGCGCCACAGCGTGGCAATTCGGGAAATTTGGCAATATTGCAACACCGCACCGTGTTTTTCTCGTGGGCGGGCTGCCTCAGTCCATATCGGCTATGCACAAAATCCAGCAAAGACCTCTGGCTCCCTCCCACATGACGACGGATGCTGCGGCTCTGCTGGCAACACGGGTTCTCCAACTTTCCTGGTCACGCCACACTCGCACCAAGCGGCAACTCCATAACGACTTCGCCTTCGGCGATCTCGCCAGTGGGTTTGAAGCCCAACGACAGATACAACGGTTCCGGGCTACCTTCCCCCGGAACATATGAGATCGCCAGCTTCTGAAAGATGCCCTTGCTGCGCACATGCTCAATGACTTGCAGCATGGCAGCACGCCCAATCCCCTTGTGCTGGTGCTTCACATCGATCATGAAGCGCCAGACTTCCACCTCCGGGTTTTCCGGCATCGGGTCAAGCAGCGACTGATCCGCCAGCATGACGAAACCAACCGGCTCTTCTGCAAGGTAGATCGCCCG
>JACCDS012309913.1_pt1 | contig 15533 bp, 10 predicted proteins | sample 7446441 | NCBI WGS metagenome assembly JACCDS01 (sample SAMN15323445, study PRJNA562643) | freshwater metagenome | isolation source: river surface water | place: USA:Blue River Watershed | collected 2017-08-17
AGCCGGAGGTGTCACCGGTGTTGCCGAAGACCATGGCCTGGACGTTGACGGCGGTGCCCCACTCGGTGGGGATGTTGTACTTCGCGCGGTAGACCTTGGCGCGGTCGTTCATCCAGGAGCCGAAGACGGCACCGGCGGCGCCGCGGAGCTGGTCCCAGGGATTGTTCGGGAAAACTTTTCCGGTGCGCTCTTTGACGAGGGCCTTGAAGCGCTTGACGAGTTCCTGCTGGTCCTCGGGCGTGAGTTTGGAGTCCTCGATGTCGCCGTGGTACTTCTCGTGCTTGAAGCCTTCGATGACCGTCTCGAACGGCTCGTGGTCTTCGCCTTCGCGTTTCTGGACGCCGAGGACGACGTCGCCGTACATCTGGATGAAGCGGCGGTAGCAATCCCAGGCGAAGCGGGGATTCTTGGTGGCGGCGGCGAGGGCGAGGACGGAGTCGTCGTTGAGGCCGAGGTTGAGAATGGTGTCCATCATGCCCGGCATGGAGTCGCGGGCGCCCGAGCGGACGGCGACGAGCAGGGGCATGCCGGCGGTCGCGCCGAACTTCGTGCCCATGATCTTTTCCATGTTGGCGACGCCGGCCTCCATCTGGGCCTGCAGCGAAACCGGGTAGGTGCGCTTGTTGGCGTAGTAGTACGTGCAGACCTCGGTCGTGATCGTGAAACCGGGGGGCACGGGCAGGTTGATGCGGGTCATTTCCGCGAGGTTGGCGCCCTTGCCACCGAGGAGGGCCTTCATGGAGCCGTCGCCATCGGCGCGACCGGCGCCCCAGGTGTAGACGTATTTCGTCGCCTTGGCGGCGGATTTGGAAGCGGAGGACTTGGCCTTCGCGGCGGGTTGCTTGGCTTTGGATTTTACGGCCATGTGGATGAGGTTGGTGCTGAGAAAACGAACCGACGCGCGGAAGCGCGAAAAGCGTGAGGCAATAGAAAGCCCGCCCTGCCTGTCAACGGCGCAGCGGTGCCCGTTGCACAATGGGATCGCCGCGGCGGTGCCGGCGACCGGCGTCCGGCTACATCGCGCTTCCGTTTTCGGAAAAACTTCCCACCATCCGACGCTCCACCCGTCCCGTGAGCCAAACGAACCCATCGCCCGAAGACCCCCAGCTGACCGACGACCTGCCGCCGGCGCCCGAACGGGAGAAACCGATGGGCTTTTGGGACCACTTGGAAGAGTTGCGCGGGGTCATCGTGAAGAGCGTCATCGCCTTCATCGTCGCGGCGGTGCTGATCGGCGCGTTCATCAAGGAGTTCAACGACGTGCTGCTCTGGCCGTTGCAGACGGTGCAGAAGGACTATCCCGGGCTCGTGATCGAGCTCGGCACCCAGAAGGTCATGGAAGTCTTCAGCATGATCATCCAGATGTGCGTGCTGGGCGGTCTGGTGATCGCGGCGCCGGCGATCCTGTTTTTCATCGGGCAATTTGTGGCGCCGGCGCTGACCGAAAAGGAAATGCGGGCCGTGCTGCCGATGTGCGTTTCGGCATTGATCCTCTTTTTGCTGGGGGCGGCCTTCGGTTTCTTCCTGCTGATGCCGAAGACCATCCAGGTCGCGGTCGAGCTGAACCAGACCTTCAACCTCGCCCTGCGGTGGACCGCCGGCGACTACTACAGCACCTTGTCGTGGCTCGTGCTCGGCGTGGGCGCGGCGTTCGAGTTTCCGCTCATCATCGTCCTGCTCGTGTGGCTCGGCATCATGTCGACGGCGTTCCTGCGCAAGTACCGGCGGCATGCGGTCGTGGCCATCTTCGTGATGGCGGCGATCATCACGCCGACGCCGGATCCCGTGACGCAGACGATCTTCGCGATTCCGCTCTACGCGCTTTTCGAAATTTCGATTCTGGCCTCTTCCCGCATCGAGAAGAAACGCCAAGGCGCAGCCCGCTTCGGCAACTGAGCCGACTTCCTCAGAAGGCGGCAAAGTAACCCAATAGGTTACTTTGCCCGGGAGTTGCAGCGCGGCGGAGAGCCCGGGGTGGGACGACAAAAAAACCGGGGTCGGTGAACCCCGGTTCGAATTGCCGGCACGGTGCCCCGAGCCGATCGCGGCGGATCACATGCCTTTTTTCACGAAGGCGATGTCGCTGTGCGTATCTTTGATCCGGATGCTCTTCTGGCCCTGCGTGTCCTTGCCGATGTAGTCGATGCTGGCGGCGACGAGGACGGGCAGGGTTTTCCGGACGTCGCGGCTTTCGCCTTCGCTGGTGACGTCGACATTCCAGATCTCCGTCTGCGGGCGGCCCTCGGTCTGTTCCTTGTTCTCCTTGGCCGAGAGCTTCAGGTACTTTTCGTAGACCGTGACTGTGACCTGGTATTCGCGGAAGCCGGCAAATTCGGTGGTCGGCGGATCCTGGACCGTGATGGTCTGATAGATCGGGCGGCCCTGGGAATCGGTGCCGACCTGCACGCGTTCGGTGCGGACTTGGCCGGGGAGGGTGATGTAGACCGGCTCCGAGACGGTTTCGCGGCGCATTTGCGGCGGGCCGATGCCGTAGTCGAGATCGACGACCATGTCGGCTTTCACGTTGGGCGGGGCCTCGAACATGCCTTTGCCGGAAAGCGCCGTTTTCACCATGCCGGCGGCTTCCTGGTAGCGGAGCGAGTCGTCGGCCACGAGCGGGTTCTTGTTCTTGATCTGGTAGGAGATGGCGTTCTCCGCGTTGGGCTTGGCGATGGAATCGACCTTGAGCGTGTGGGTGGTCGCGCAGCCGGCGAGAAGCGCGACGGCAGTAGCGAGGACGAGGAGCCGGGCGGGAACGCGCGCGCGGGCCGGGTTCGAACCCGATGGGTGATCGGCATTCATGGTGGGGACGTTGCGCCGAGACGTTGGACACATCCGGCGGATTGCGCAAGCGGGAGCCGGTAACGTTCCGGCAGGATTGGGCCGGCGGGCACAAAAAACCCGGAGCGGGCGGCTCCGGGTCGGAAGGGAAGGGGGAAGGAATCCCCGATTACTTGCGGCGGGCGGCGAGCTGGGCGCGCAGCACGACGCGGAACATCTGGATGCAGAGCCAGAAAACGCCGGTCATGCAGGCGGCGGTCAGCGCGCCCCAGAGCATGATCATGCTCTTGTCGTTCGAGGGCACGTGCGGGCTCACCCAGAGGTAGAGGCCGACGAAGAAAAGGATGCAAAGGACCGCATCGACGAAGAGGCTGACGGGAGTGGTGAACTTCTGTTCCGGCTGCGACATAAAGGAAAAAGGAGAGGGGTTTCCGCCGGCTTGTCCATGGCAAATTCCGAGTCGCGGCCGGGTTGAACGCCGGCGGCGCTCAGCCTGACAGGACCTTCGGGATTGCGGCGGTCAGAACCTCCGGACCGGCCGCGGTAACGAGCACGTTGTCCTCGATCCGGACGCCGCCGAGGTCGAGATGTTGGTCCACCAAGGGCCAGTTCACGGCGTCGCGGAATCGTCGCCGGCGGACCGGATCGGTGAGCAGCGGCGGAATGAAATAGAGGCCTGGCTCGACCGTCACGACGTAGCCTTCCGCCAACGGCAAATCCATCCGGAGCGTTTTCAGGCTGGCGCGCGGGTCCTTGGTCCGGCCGGGAGCCAGGCCGCTGCCGTCGCGCACGCCGAGCCCGACCATGTGGCCGAGGCCGTGGGGGAAAAAGAGCGTGTGCGCTTCCTGTTCGACGAGCGCATCGGGTCGGCCGCGCATCACGCCGAGCTCGACGAGGCCGGCGACGAGATCGACCGCCGCCGCGAGATGGATCGCGGTCCATTCGGCGCCGACGACGCAGCGGGCGATGGCCTTTTCCTCGGCGGCAAGGACGACGGCGTAGAGGTCGCGCTGGAACGCGGAGGGCTGGCCGGCAACGTAGGTGCGAGTCACGTCGGTGACGTAGCGGTCGATTTCCGCACCGGCATCGACCAACACGAACTCGCCGGCGCCGACGGGGCGGGCCGAAGGCTCGAAGTGCAACACGGCGGAATTCGGCCCGCCGCCGACAATCGTGCCGTAGCCGGTGCGCGTGCCGCCGGCCCGGAAAAAGCCGGCCTCGAGTTCGATCTGCAGGTCGCGCTCGGTGACGCCCGGCCGGATGAGGCCGGGCAGCAGGGCGTAGCCCGCGGCGGTGGCGGCGGCGCTGCGGCGCAGCAGCGCGATTTCCGCGGCGTCCTTGGGCCGGCGCAGGTGCTTGAAATGGGGGCGGACGGATTCGGTCGCCGCGGTGTCGGGCGCGACGCCCGCGACCGGCGCGCCGAGGGCGGCGATGCCGCGGCCGCGCCGGGCTTCGAGCCAGCGGGGCAGTTCTTCCAGCGGCGTGCCGGGCAGCGGCCGGCGGCCTTCCCAAACCCGTTCGCCCTCCGTCACCGGCGGCACGAACGATACCCAGCCGGCGTCGGCGCCGTCGCGCGGATCGAAGACCATCACGGCGCCGGGCGCCTCGAGTCCCGTGAGATAGAAATAATCGGCGTGCGCACGAAACGGATACGTCTGGTCGCTGCCCTCGGGCAGCGGGACGGGGTCGCCGGCGCCGACGACGAGCAGGCGGTCGTCCAGCGGCAGCGCGGAACCGAGGCGGTGAAGACGGGCGGCAGGCAACGACGGAGCGAGCACGAGGGCACGCTGGGTTCGCCGGCCGCCGCGGCAAGGCGGAAGCCGGGTCCGGGTTGGAAGCCGGAAACCGGACGACCGATCCGCCGAAGCGGGATCAGTTGGCCGGGAGAATCTCGTAGGTGCCGCCGGCCACGGTCGGGACGTCGACCGTGACCGTATCCGGAATCCGGATGTCGGGCAGGACGGCGCCGGCGGCCAGGACCGGAGTGCCGGCCCGCACGGTGCGCTGGAACGGATTCGGGTTGGCGCCGCGCGCGGGGGCGGCGGCGACCGAGGTGCCGCCCTGCGCGACGCGGACCGGCGCGGCGGTGCGCAGGCGGAGGTTGCCGCCGAGGGCGGAGCGGATCACGGCCTTGGTCAATTTTCCCTGGCGCCAACTCAGATCGACGGTGAAGCCGCCGCGGGCCTTGAGGCCGACGACATCGCCTTCGGGCCAGACGGCGGGCAGGGCGGGCAGGAGCTGGATCGCGCCCGCATGGCTCTGCAGGAGCATTTCCGCGACGCCGGCGGTGTAGCCGAAGTTGCCGTCGATCTGGAACGGCGGATGCGCATCGAACATATTCCGGTAGAGTCCGCCGCCGCGCATGTTGGTTTCGGAGGTGCCGACCAAGGTGAAGAGATTGCGGATGATTGCGTAGGCGTGGTCGCCGTCGCGCATGCGGGCCCAGAAATTGATTTTCCAGCCCATCGACCAGCCGGTCGCCTCGTCGCCGCGGAGTTCCAGCGTGCGGGCGGCCGCGCGGAACAGTTCGGGCGTGGCTTCGGGGTCGATCTGGTTGCCGGGGTGGAGCGGGTAGAGATGGGAAAGATGGCGGTGTTTCGGTTCCGCTTCTTTGAAATCCTCGCGCCATTCCTGGAGTTGGCCGCGCGCGCCGATGCGGTAGGGCGCGAGTTTCGCGAGCTTGGCCCGGAGTTCGGCCTGCAGCGCGGCATCCCGGCCGAGCAATTCCGCCGCCTCGACCGTGCGGGTGAACAGTTCGCGGATGATGGCGAGGTCCATCGTCGCGCCTTGCGAAGCGGCGGCCCGGGCGCCGGTGGAGTCGATGAACGCGTTTTCCGGCGAAGTGCTGACCGGGGTGACAAGTTCGCCGTTGCCGGCATCGGCCAACCAATCCGCGTAGAACTCGGCCGCACCCTTCAGGAGCGGGTAGGCCTCGTCGGCGAGGAAGCGGCGGTCGCCGGTGAAGAGCCAGCGTTCCCAGAGATGGCTCACGAACCAACCGGCGGCGAAATTCCAGAACGCGGCGCGGGCGTGGCCGTCGACGGGGAAGGCATCGCGCCAGATCGTGGTGTTGTGGTGCACGACCCAGCCGCGGTGGCCGTACATGTTTTTCGCGGCGATCGCGCCCGTCACGGCGACTTCGCGCATCAGACGGAAAAACGGCTCGTGCAACTCCGAGAGGTTCGCGACCTCGGCGGGCCAGTAATTCATCTGGGCGTTGATGTTGACGGTGTAGCCGGACGCCCAGGGCGGGATGACCTGGTCGTTCCACAGGCCCTGCAAATTCAGCGGCTGCGTGCCGGCGCGGGAACCGGCGATCATGAGGTAGCGGCCGAACTGGAAGCAGAGCGCGGCGAGGTCGGGATCGCCGGAGTTCCGGAAGTCGGCGATGCGGCGGTCGGTCGGCAGGGCGGCCTTGGCCGGATCGCCGGCGAGGCGGAGTGTGACGCGGCGGAAGAGCTCGCGGTAATCGGCGAGGTGCCGGGAACGGAGTTCGGCCAGGGTCCGGCCGAGGGCCGCGGTCGTGTCGCGTTCCGTGCGCAGCGCCGGGTCGACGCCCTCGCGGCTCGGGCTCTTGTCGAAGCCGTTGAAACTGGTGCCGGCGGCGAGGATGAGCACGGCTTCGGTCGCGCCCTCGATTTTGAGGCCGTCGCCGTCGGGCGCGACCTTGCCGTCGGTCCGGACCGTGAGCCGCACTTCGAAACGCATGCCGCGGCCGCCGACCGCATCGCCGTAAAGGACGGTGCCGGTGCCGCCGCCCGCGTAGGGCACGGTGGCGGGCAGCCGCTGACCTTTGGCGTCATAGAGTTCCGGATACCGCGACTGTTCGCCGGCCTGCTCGAGCACGGTCAGGGCGCGCCGGCCGACGAAGCCCGGGGCCTGGCCGCGGAGCACGGCGGTGCGGCCGGCGGCCTCGGCGCGCGCGGTCGGATGCACCGACGAGAGCGCGGCCCGGAAGGACAGGGAGCCGGGCCGGTCCTGGCGCAGCCGGACGACGATGACCTGGTCCGGATGGCTGGCGAAAATCTCCCGCGTGTGGGCGATGCCGTCGCGCCGGAACGAGACGCCGGCGGTGGCGGTGTCGAGGTCGAGCCAGCGGCGGTAACCTTCGGCCGGCGCCGCGCCGGTGCCGGCGAATTCCAGCGCGAGGTCGCCGAGCGGCTGGTAGCATTGCTGGTTCCGGCCGAGCCAGTTTTTCGTGATGTAAGTATCCGCTTCGGCATTGCGGCCGGACTTGATGAGGCCGACGACGTGGCCGAGGTCCTTGCGGATGTCGATGGAGCGGAGGTCGGCCGGCGGTTCGCCGGAGTAGAGCGTGTCTTCGTTGAGCTGGAGGCGTTCGCGCTCGGGACCGCCGAAGACCATGGCGCCGAAGCGGCCGTTGCCGAGGGGCAGGGCGTCGGTCCACTTTTCCGCGGGGGCATCGTACCAGAGGGCGAGCGGCCCGGCGGGCGACTGGGCGCGGAGCAGGGTCGCGGCACCGACGATGACGCAGCCGGAAGCAAGGAGGCGCAGGACGTTCATGGGGGTACCGTCAACCAAACCGCGGCCGACGACGGAGTCGAGGGTCGGCCCGCCGGACCGATTCAAGGACCGACAGGGGCGGCGCCGACCGGCGCGACTTGCTCGAAACGGAGCACGGGACGGTTCTGCGCGCGGGATTCGGGGAGGAGCACGGCGAACGAGACTTCCCAATCGTTGTGGTCGGCGCCGTCGATGAGGACCTGCGCGACGGACCAGGCGGCCGCGTGATTTTCCGTTTCGGCCGGCCAATGCGTGTGTTTGGCGGAGCGGCCTTCGGGATCGAGGCGGAAGCGGCCGCGGTCGGCGAAGTAGCCGGTGAACGCGGTCTCCAATCGACGGGCTTCCGGCGAGAGCGGGGCGTTTTCCACGCCGCCGCCGCCGGCGTCGCCGGTGGCCAACCGCACGGCGGCGCCTTCCCAGTCGCGCGCGGCGATGTCCTGCAGGAAGCCGAAGATCGCGGTGCGTACGAGGCGGCGGAAGCCGGGGAGATCGCGGGTGACGTCGAAGCTGGCCGGGCGGGCCGGTTTGTCGGCGGCGTCGGCGGCGGCGACGAAGTCGGGATTGCGCAGGCGCTCCCATTCCTCGAGCAGGCTGGAGTCGATCCCGCGGATGAGTTCGCGGAAGTAGTCTTCCATTTCGACGACGGCCTCGGTCTTCGAGGCCGACGGCACAGTCTGAGCGAGCACCTTCCACACTTGGGAAAGGTGGCGCAGGAGGAGGCCCTCGGAACGCTGCAGGCCGTAGTCGCGGATGTAGTCGGCGAACGACATGTAGCGCTCGAACATTTCCCGCGCGATCGACTTGGGCCGGACGTTTTCCTGGTCGACCCACGGATGCGCGGCAGCGAAGGCGTTGAAGGTATCGTAGAGAAATTCGCGCAACGGCTTCGGGTGCTCGATCAGGTCGAGTTTCTCCATGCGTTCCTCGTACGGCACGCCGGCGGCGCGCAATTCCTCGACCTTGTCGCCCTTCAATTTGTCGACTTGGCGGCGGAGAATCGCGTCCGGGTCCTCGACGATGGCCTCGCAGAGCGTGAGCACATCGAAGGGGTAGTCGGGCGATTCGCGATCGAGCTGCGGCAGCGTGTCGATGAGGTAGAGGGAGAGCGCTTGGTGCAGGGAAAAATCGTCCTGCAATTCGATATTCACGCGCAGCTTGGCCGGCGCGGGTGCGGCCGCGGCGGCGGGCGCTGAGGCGAACGCGGTGCGGGGCTCGCGTGGGAGAATCTCGACGATCTTGCGGTCGACGAGGGCGCGGAAGAGTTGCCAGGCGCGGCGGCGCAGGGCGCGTTTCTTGTGGTCGGTTTCGTGGCAGTCGCGGATGAGCTGCCGCATGGCGCCGCAGCCGTCGCCGTCGCGGCCGAGCATGAGGAGGAGCATCCCGTGGGAAACGTCGAAGCGGGAAACGAGTTCCTCGGCCGGCGCGGTGCGGAGGCGTTCGAAGGTCTTGGTGTCCCAGCCGACGGAACCCTCGGGGGCCTTGGCTTTGGCGGCGGGTTTCTTTTTCCCGGGATTGGCCGCGGCCTTTTCGTCGGCGCGTTTGTTTTCGATGACGTGCTCGGGGGCCTGGACGATGACGTAGCCTTTGTCGTCGTAGCCCTTGCGGCCGGCGCGGCCGGAGATCTGGCGGAAGTCGCGCACGCTGAGAATCGCGGCTTTCTTGCCGTCGTATTTCCAGAGCTGCGTAAAGACGACGGTGCGGATCGGGACATTGATGCCGACGCCGAGCGTGTCGGTGCCGCAGATGAGTTTGAGCAAACCCTTCTGCGCGAGTTGCTCGACGAGAATGCGGTACTTCGGGAGCAGGCCGGCATGGTGCACGCCGATGCCGTGGCGGAGCCAGCGGCGCACTTCCTTGCCGTAGGGGCTGTTGAAACGCACGCCTTCGAGGGCGTCCTGCAGGGCGGATTTCTCCTCTTTCGAACAGACGTTGAGACTCATCAGCGCCTGGGCGGCCTCGCTCGCGGAGCGCTGCGTGAAGTAGACGAGGTAGACGGGCGCGCGCTTCAGGTTGAGCAATTCGGCGATCCGCTCGGTGAGGGGCGTTTCGCTGTATTCGAATTCCAAGGGCACGGGCCGGCGGTCGCTGCGGACCGTGAGACTCGGGGCGCCGGTGAGGCGCGTGAGTTCGCGTTCGAAGAATTCCGTCGCGCCGAGCGTCGCCGACATGAGCAGGAAACGGGACTGCGGCATCGTCAGCAGCGGCACCTGCCAGGCGTAGCCGCGCTCGGCGTCCGAGTAATAGTGGAATTCGTCCATGATGACCGCGCCGATGTCGCTGCGGTCGCCGCGGTGGAGGGCGAGGTTGGCCAAAATCTCGGCGGTGCAGCAGAGCACGGGGGCGCCGGGGTTCACGGAGGCGTCGCCGGTCATCATGCCGACGTTCTCGGGACCGAAGTCGCGGCAGAGGGAGAGGAACTTCTCGTTGACCAAGGCCTTGATCGGGCAGGTGTAAACGGAACGTTGGCCGGCGCAGAGGGCCTGGAAGTGGAAGGCGGCGGCGACGAGGGATTTGCCGGAGCCGGTCGGGGTGTTGAGGACGACGTTCTTGCCGCCGAGCAATTCGAGAATCGCCTCCTCCTGTTCCGCGTAGAGCTCGAGGTTGCGGGCGGCGATGACCTCGAGGAAGCGGGCGAGGACGGCGTCGGCATCCGGGCGCGAGCCGTCCGCGGCGAAGAACGGAGCCAGCGGGGCGGCGGACGGGACGGACGGCGGAGTCGGCATGCGGCGCCCAAGGGCGCAGCGGCGGCGGCGCGAGTCAAACCCGCGCGCGGCGGGCGCAAGAGGGTGCGGCTCCGGTCGGCGAAACCGAAATCGCCGCATCTGCGGCGCTCCCTTCCATTATCGGCGCGGCGGCGGCAAGGTTTAGGTTCAGCCGAGGGGAAACGGGGCCGATGAACGGGGAAACCTGCGTTTCCCGGACTACCCCGCCATGGCCAACGTACTTTTCCTCGATGACAGCGATCTCGCCGGCCGCGCAATGCGCGGAATCCTCGCCCGGGGGCGCCACGCCTGTTTCGTCGCGCCGAGCTCGGCCGAGGCCTGGCGCATGCTGCGCGAAGGCGTGGTCTTCGATCTGGTGATCATGGAAATGAAGCTGCCGGAGAACTCCGGCCCGGCGTTTCTGCAGCGGCTGCGCGACGACTGGTTCTGGCGCGTGCTCCCCGTGCTGGTCTACACGCAGGACAGCGAGATGCGGCATGTGAAGCGGGCACTGGAGCTGAAGGTGCAGAACTACCTGCTCAAGCCCTTCGACGCGCAGGCGGTCTACGGCGAGGTCGCGAAGGCCCTCCAGAATCCGTGGCGCAATCTGCTGTTCGAGGAACCGAAGTCGTTCTGCCGCCTGGTCGGCGTGACCGCCGAGCAACTGGCGCAACAGCGCCGCGAAGTCATGGTCGCCTATTCGGAGGCCGCGCAGCTCTTCCCGACGTGGGCGACGGCGCGCCAGAACAAGGAAGTGTTCGCGCGGATCAACGAACTGGCCGATTCGGCCGAGGCGGCGGGCGTCTGGGCCGGCGTCGACTACCTCCGCGACTTGCAGGCGCAGGCGCTGGCGGGCAACTGGAGTGTTTTTGAAAACAGCGCGGAGGTGCTCGAGTTCGCGAGCCGGCTCATTTTCTGCCAATTGAATCCCTCGTACACGCCGGATTGCCTGTGCACGGCCGCGCAGCTCGAGGAGGCGCGCGAGACGCACGAACGCGAACGCTGGGCGCACGTGGATCTCTCCGCCGGACCGGTGCTCGACCGGGCCGTGCTCGAGCAGCAGATCGCGGCGCTCGGCACCTGTCCGGTGGTCGACACGGCCGCGGCGGCTTTCCAGATGATGGCCGACGGCAAGGCGACGAGCCTGAGTCCGGTGATGGATCTGGTGGCGAGCGATCCCGGGCTTTGCGCGCAGGTGCTCGTGGCCGCCGGGCACGTGAAACACGACGAGATGACGGCCATCGAGGACGCCCGCGCGGCCGCGAGCCTGCTCGGCGAGATGCGGCTCCACACGCTGGCGAAATCGCTGCCGACGGCGCTCGAGCGGCACCTCGACCTGCCGCCCCTCAACTGGTCGGGCTACTGGATGTTCCAGGCGGCGGTGGGGCGCACGGCGCAGTTCATCTGTTCGTATCTGGAATTCGACTACCTGAAGGGCACGGCCTACACGGCCGGGCTGATCCACGATGTCGGCCGGCTTTTCCTGCTGCAGCTGCATCCGTTCGGCCTGCAGGCCATGCTGCTGGAGGCGCGCAAACTGAAGGTGCCGCTCTCGGAGGTCGAACCGCGCTTCTTCGGCGGCACGAGCCGCGAGCTCGGGGCGCATTTTGCCGCGACCGCGGGGTTGCCGCCGGCCTATGCCGACGTGATCCGCTATATCGAAGTCCCGGATACGGCGCCGGACCACCACGACCTCGTCGCGATCGTCTCGCTCGCGCGGCACATCTGCCTGCATGCGCACGTGGGCAACTCCGGGGAATCGATCCCCACGGCCCACATCTCCATCGCGAGCACGCGGGCGTGGACGGTGCTCGGGACCCGGACGTTCCCGAGTTTCGATCTGCGCAAATTCGAGGTCCAGTCCCACGCTTTCTGCCTGACCCTGAAGAGCGAACTGACCGGCCAGATCGGCGACCGGCGGCCGTCGCACGCCCAGCGGGCGGCGGAGCTCGTCTAAAACTGCTTTTCGTTCTCGGTGCGGCGTTCGGGGCGTTCCGCGGCCGGGGGCGCGGCAGGGGTTGCGGACGGGCCTGCGGCGGGCGCCGGCGCGGCGCGGAGTGACGGATTGGCGGAACGGGACGGCGACGCGGGCGAATCCGCCCGGGCCGGGCCCGGGAGCGCGGCGGGCGCGGATTGCGGGCGCGCGAAGGAACGCTGGGCCGGGACGGCGTCCGGGGCGGAGAGCGTGGGATGGGCCGGAGTCGGCGACAGCGACTGGGGCCCGACAGCGGCTTGGCCGCGACGGTCCGGGGCGGGGCGGGAAAAGTCCCGGCGGGCCGGAGCCGGTTCGGTCGGGCCGGAAACCGGGGCGAGGACTTGGCCCGAGCGGGTGCGGTTGGGCGGGGACGAAGGCGCGGACGGTTGGCCCCTCGGGGCCGGAGCCGGCGCGAACTCGGGCCGCGAGTCGGGACGAACCGTGAGCGTGCGGCCCGGTCCGGAGTCGCCGGCCCGGTAGTGCGACGGTTCGGGACCGACGCGCTGCGTGTAGGTCGCGGTACTCGGCCGGCTGGGCCGCGGGGGTGGAGTCCACGGGCGAATGCCGACGGTCGCCGCCGGGTGCGGCCCGTGCGCGGGCCCGATGGGCACGACGGGGCGGCGCCAATCGTGGCCCTGCCAGCGGCGGTGGCGGTTGCCGACCCAGATCTGGTGGCGGTTCCAGTCGCAATCGGCGGCGAGCCAGGAACCGACGCGCACGCCGGCGCCGTAGGAGAAAACCGGAAACGCCCACGAGGAAGCGCGGCCGTAGAAGAGCGCCTCGTGGTCGTAGCGGGGGACGAAGATGACATCCGGTTGCGCGGGCACGATGCGGATGACCTGCGCTTCCGTGATCACGAGGGCCTGCGGGCTGTCGTTCAGTTTGCCCTCCGCCCGGGCGCGGGCGCGCAGGCGTTGGATGGCCTGCATGACTTCGGCGGGCTGCTCGATGAAGTTTTCGCCGACCTGCTTGGTCCAGGCGAGGTTCTCGTCGAGCCAGTACAGGACATCCGGATACGAGGTGAGCGACTTGACGCTCTCGTCCCAGGCGCGCGCCTCGATCTGCGAGCGGTCGTGGGGGGCGGCGCGGACCTGGCGGGCGGCGAGCACGAGGTCGGCCGGGGCGGTGGTCGCGGGGAGAATGAGGGCGATGAGGGCGTCGGGATAGAGCGCGATCGGCGCGAGGAGCTGTTCCAGTTGCGCCGGCGTCAGACGTTCGCCGGCGGCGGTGACGGGCCCCGCGGCGAGGAGTTGCGGATCGGCCGCGCGCAGGGCGGCGGCGGCCGGCAAAAAGGCGAGGGCGAGAACGGCGCGGAGAGTTTTCATGGGAGCTTGGGGCCGGTCCCGGCGACGATCGCCGGAACCGGAACGCGGCCTCGGACGGGACGCGGCCATGCAGCATTCATTTCGTTCGGCAAATCCGGGCCGGGTTCCCGGCCGGCCCGGCGTTCCGGCGGTCAGATTTGGGAAAACGCCTTCGGCACGAGGAAGCGGGCGGTGTTGCGCGACGTGTTGTTCGCGTACTTCGGGTCGTCCTTCATCTTCACCCAGCGCGGATCGGGGCCGAATTTCTTCCAGGCGGCGAGATGGGCGGCGAGGTCGGAACCGGAGGTGAAATAGCGGAGATGGGGCAAGTTCGGGCCGCTGAGAGCTTGGCCGAAGAAGACGGGGGACATGCCGAGATCGCGCATGACCTCGGTTTCGCCGTCGTCGAACATCGCCATCTTGTTCAGAGCCGCGGCCTCGCTGTGGCTTTCGTAATCGCGCATTTCGAAGACGCGGCCCGGGGACTTCGTTTTCGAGAAGGCGGGTTGCTCGAGTTTGGGCATGCTCTTGAACGCGCGCAGCAGCCACGAGTCGACGCGCTCGAAGGCCGGCGCGGCTTTGGGCACATTAAGGTAGGTGGCGGCGGCCTGACGGACGGTGGCGTCGGCGTTGACCTCGGCGCTGACCGCGACGAAGGCCTCGAGGGAAGAATAGGGAATCAGCACCCAGACGGGGCTGTCGGCCTTGGGCGTCGAGGTGCCGGCGTTTTTGTTCACTTCGATTTCGGTGAAGACACCGACGGGACCGGCGCCGCGTTTGGCCAACGCGGGGACGAGCGCTTTTTCCAGATAGCTGTCGAGGAGGGCGGGGTTGACCTCGGACTTGAGGCGCGCGGGCGTGCGGCCCTGGGGATCGGATTTCAGCCAGTAGCAGCGCAGATCGTAGTACTCGCGGGCCGGGGCGGCGCCGGAAGCGGCCGCGTGGCTGCGGCCGGAAAAGGCGGCGGCCGCGGTCGCGGCGAGGGAGGTTTTGAGGAAGGTGCGGCGGGGGTGGTTCATAGAGAAGCGGTGCCACGGAAATGGGCCATGGGGCGGCGAAACGCCAGCGTCCGCTGCGCGGTTTCGAAAAAAGGTGTCGCGCGCGCCGGAGCCCACGGTTTGCATCCGCGCGCGTTTCGTTTTTCACCCCCGAAGTTCCGTCACGACTATGTCCGCTTCCCTCTCGATCGCATTCATCGGCACCGGCGTCATGGGCCGCAGCATGGCCGGCCACCTCCAGAAGGCCGGGCACACGCTGCACGTGTACAATCGCACGCGTGAAAAGGCGCAGGCGCTGGTCGAAGCCGGGGCGACGTGGCACGAATCCGCCGGCGCGGCGGCAGCGCAGGCCGACGTCGTGATCTCGATGCTCGGGTTTCCGACCGACGTGGAGACGTCGTATCTTGGCTCCGGCGGAATCGTCGAGCGGGCCAAGCCCGGCGCGCTGCTGATCGATATGACGACGTCGAGTCCGGTGCTCGCGGGCAAGATCGCGGCGGCGGCGGCGGCGCGGGGCTTGGCGGCGCTCGATGCGCCGGTGTCGGGCGGCGATCTCGGCGCGAAGGAAGCGCGGCTGGTGATTATGGTCGGCGGAGACGAGGCGGCGTTTGCCCGGGCGAAGCCGTTGTTCGAGCTCATGGGCAAGAATATCGCGCGGCACGGCGGTCCGGGCGCGGGGCAATATTGCAAAATGGCCAACCAGATCGCGGTCGCGGTCGGCATGGTGGCCTGGGTCGAGGCGTTGGCGTACGCGAAAAAGGCCGGGCTCGATCCCGCGGCCGTGCACGCGAGCATCAGCGGCGGCGCGGCCGGCAGCTGGGCGATGACGAATCTCGCGCCGCGCGCGCTCGGGGACAATTTCGCGCCGGGCTTCTACGTGAAGCACATCATCAAGGACATGAAGATCGCCCTCGACAGCGCGGCCGAGCTGAAGCTCGAGCTGCCGGGCCTCGCGAACGCGAAATCGCTCTACGAAAAGGTCGCAGCCCGCGGCTGGGAAGACTGCGGCACGCAGGCGCTTTACCGGCTCTATGCCGCGCTCTGAGCGCGGCGGTTGAAGCGCACCCGGCGAAGGCTGCGCGCCGCCTCCTGCGGTTGTCCCCCGGGCAAACGGGGACCGGTCTTTCAACTTTCACCTTTCACCTTTCAACTTCGATCCCCATGAAACTTCCCCCCGATTTCCGCAAACGCGTGCTCGCCCGCGAATGGCTGGCCGGCACGTTCCTCAATCTTGGTTCGCCGATGACGG
>JACCDS010480718.1_pt1 | contig 15532 bp, 15 predicted proteins | sample 7446441 | NCBI WGS metagenome assembly JACCDS01 (sample SAMN15323445, study PRJNA562643) | freshwater metagenome | isolation source: river surface water | place: USA:Blue River Watershed | collected 2017-08-17
AAAGCTGCTGGCAGTTCTAAAGCTGCTCACGCGATCAACCGTCGTATCGAAGCGACTGTGACTGCATCTGTAAAAGAAGCTGTTCAGCGTTAATTCGTTGTCTCGCTGACAAAGCCACCTGCGGGTGGCTTTGTTTTTTCTGCCAGGACTACAGCGCGGCGAAATGTGGCCGATACTGACATTAATCTCCAGTCTGGCGGAATTTCCGATGTTGCGATCCTTCTCCTGTTTTTCCATTAGTTCCCTGCTGTTATGCGTGCCATTTCTGCTAAAAGCAGAGGCCGCTTTATGGGACGAACAACAAACCACCGCAGATTTACAACGTCAGGTTGCCACCGCACAAATTAATGCACTGAAATCACCCCAACAATCATTTCTAACCTTACAGCGCACAGCCATGACACCTTTTGTCAAAGGTACTGTAGTTTTAGTCCCTGACTGGTCACAGCATGCCGCCAGTCCACGGGCTGTTGAGTACCTTAGAAACTATCTGATTGATTATGGCTGGAATACCCTGGCGATGATGGTACCGCCAGGCGTCACTGAATCCAGCATGGAAAATCTGCAGGCCTACCAGCTACAACTGCTGGAACGACTCAAAGTGGTCATGCAGGAGGCCGAAGCTAAACCCGGCACTATCGTCGTGATCGGCCTCGGTCACAGCGGCGCCTTGTTGAACAATCTGTACAAAAATGAAGAACTCAGTCCGCCACAGGCATTAGTTTTAATCGGTGCCGCGATGCAGGACGTTGCGTTAAATGAACAAGTTGCGGAGGCGATCAGTCAGCACAAAGTTCCCACACTGGATTTGTTGCCACAAACCGACAATGGTTTTGCCCGCAACAGTGGTGCACTCCGGTTGCAGTTGGTACGCAAACACATCAAAGAAATATACCGACAACGACTGTTACCGGGTTCAGTGGAACAAGACCACCCCTGGCTCGGCGGGGAGATCCTCGGTTGGCTGCGTTACATCGGCTATTAACAGATGTCGGCTAACTATTTTCAAAACACTTTATTTGCTGGAAGGTTCTGGCACACAGCATCCTCATTTTTGCTGATCGTTGCCTTGAATCCATACAACACAAGCATCGCCTGTCACCGAAACGGTGGTTCAGCAAATGCAAAATGCAAATTGTCCTCCCACTCGATAAACTGAGAAAAATTCAGCCACCAAAGGAATTCGAATGTCTCCGGTTCTATCTACTATCGGCTTGCTGGTTCTGAGCAATATCTTTATGACATTTGCCTGGTACGGCCATCTGAAACACCTGAAATCATCGGCATTACTGACTGCGATTCTGGTGTCTTGGGGCATCGCGTTTTTTGAGTACATGCTGATGGTGCCGGCGAACCGCATTGGTTCGCAGGTGCTGAGTCTGGCGCAGTTAAAAATTCTGCAGGAAGTGATCACACTGGCGGTATTTATCCCGTTTGCCGTGTTGTATATGAAAGAGCCGTTTAAGCTGAATTATGTTTACGCCGGAGTTTGCCTGCTGGGCGCGGTATATTTTATGTTTTATTACAAAAGCTGAGCGGGCCACGCTCAGCTGCGATGTTGTTTTAACAGTTCGTATGCTGCCTGGATTTGCTGAGTTTTCTGGTTGGCCAGCTCCAGCATTTCTTTTGGCAGGCCCTGTGACATCAGTTTGTCCGGATGGTGCTGTGACATCTGTTTTTTATAAGCTTTTTTCAATTCGGTATCACTACAACTCTGGGTAACACCGAGTAATTGATAGGCATCTGCTAGTGCATCCGCGGCAGGCGCTTGCTGAGTTGGCCGACGTGAAAAACGCGATTCGGCTTCGTACCGCCCGAGCAGATATTGCAGACGGGTATTCGAGATCGACAGTGCTGCAGCAACTTGCTGCAATAACTTCAGCTCGACATCACTGAGCCGGCCATCGACATACGCCACTGAAATCTGGATCTCCAGAAACATCTGCAGCAAATCAGGTCGCCAGCGGTATGCCTGTCGCAAAGATTGCAGCTGCTGTTGCAGTGGAAACTGGCTGTCTTTGCCTTCACGAAAAGCCCGCTGCGCTTCTTGCTGTTGTTGTGGCCCTAACCCAAGCTGCTGCATAAACGCCACAGCTTTGTCGATGTGCGCCGTTGTGACGACACCATCGGCTTTTGCCAGATGCCCCATCACCGCGAAAGTGCTGAACATAAACAAGCCCTGCGCTTCGCTTTGATCGCGTTTGAAACCGGCGAATCCACCGGCTTGCTCAAACTGCTGTCGCATACTGCGATCAAACCAATGGCCGATAAAAACGCCAGCAATCAGGCCCGGAATTTTAAACATCGCCAGGCCAAACAAACCGCCCAGTAACTTACCCCACATAATTCGGCTCCTGTTCAGCTCTTACTGCGAAAAAGAATGTCAGCGTCTGCCAGACGTTGCGGCGTGCCAATGTCGGCCCAATACCCCTGATACAACTCGGCGGTGATCTCGCCACGCTGCATCGCAGCCCGTAAAAACGGCGCCAGTTTTTGTGCACCCGGTGGTACATCATGGAAAAACTCTGGCCGATACAGCGCAATGCCACTAAAAGTATATTTAACCGGACCGTCGATACAGGCGTCATCTTGCTGCAGCGCAAAGTCGCCTTGCGGATGCTGTGGCGGATTGGGCACCAGCACCAGATGCGCCATTTTATCCGGCGCTAACGCATGCAGCAGTCGGCTAAATGGGAAATCAGTCAGAACATCGCCATTCACCACCAGAAACGGCGAATCACCCAGCAGCGGTAACGCCAAGCGGATCCCACCTGCCGTTTCCAGACCGGTTTCCCCCTCTGGCGAATAAACTATATCAAGGCCAAACTGCCGGCCATTACCAAGCTGCGCTTCGATTTTTTCACCAAGCCAGGCATGATTAATCACTACCGATTGAACCCCTGCAAGGCTCAGCGCTAACAGATGATGCTCGATTAATGCCCTACCACCAACCGGTAATAATGGCTTTGGCAAGTGGTCCGTCAAAGGGCGCATCCGCTCACCACGGCCGGCCGCCAAAATCATTGCGCGCATGCACTGACCTCGGCAAACCGCGGTAGTACGACGGCATCAAACCACTGGCTAAATTCGGTTAGTTCCGGATAAATGGCAGCAATATCGCGCACATAACTCACTACTCGTGGTAAGTCTGCCAGATAACCGGCTTTGCCATCACGGTGGTAGAGACGGGCAAAAATACCGCAAACTTTTAGATGGCGTTGCAAGCCGGTCCAGTGAAACGCCCGGCGGAATTGCACCAGCGAGTAGTCGGCGCTCACGCGGTTGTGTTGCTGTAACAGCAGATAAAACTCATCACGCAGTGACGCCACCAGTGCATCCGGCCAGCGCAGATAACAGTCGCGCAATAACGACACGGCGTCATAGCTGACGGGCCCGACAACGGCGTCCTGAAAATCAATCACCGCCAGCGATTGGTCGGGCTGGATCATCAGATTACGGCTATGAAAATCACGGTGCATGCCTGCTTGCGGTTGCGCCAGTACTTCATCAGCGATTTGGCTAAAAGTATTGTTCAGCATCTGGCTGGTTGTTGCATCCGGTGAGATTTGTAAATGCACCGGTAAAAACCAGTCGAGGAAAATTTGCAGTTCCCGCAACACAAAGGCGCGGTCAAATTGTGGTAATGGGCCTTGCGAGGTGGCCGTGACTGTCTGCATCAGCGGTAGTAACCGTAGTGCTTGCCGATACCAATCAGCAGCATTTTGCGCATTCAGGCTGAACTGCAATAGTTCGTCGCCCAAATCCTGCAATAACACCAGGCCGGCAGCGGGGTCCGAGGTCAATACCGCCGGCACTTGCAGACCGGCAGCAGCCAATGCATTCGCCACCGCGATGAAACGTTGACTATCTTCCAACGCCGGTGGCGCATCCATTAAAACCCAGCGTGCGGTATCATTTTGTACGCGGAAATAACGGCGGAAACTGGCGTCACCACTGATCGCGTGAAACTGTATGGGGCTGTCAGCCTGATACTGCTGTAAAAAATTCTGAATTTGTGACAACCTTTCCGCCACCTGAGCACTCCAAACCGAGCAAAAGCCGCACTATAACGGATTAGCCGAGCGGCGAAAATTGATTTATCATACAGGCCCTCTTTTTGCACACAGGTCATCAGTGGCCTGATGGAACAGAGCAACTTTTTGGAACGCCGGATGAAATACCAAGCCTTGTACCTGCTGATGTTCGGACTCCCGGGTCTGGCGTTTGCTGCTGAGCCGGTCAGGCAATGTTATCCCACGCTGACGTTGCCCGAGCGGCTGGCGCAGCTCGATAAAAATGATAACAACCTGCGGATCTTTTCCGGCAAAGTCAGATTGAACGATAACCAGAGTGCTGTATTCAGCGATGGTGTCGAGCTGACGCACCGCGATACCTTATTAAGTGCCCCTAGTGCGACTTTCTCTAAAGCTGAGCAACATATGTTCGCTGACGGCGGGATTAGCTATTACAGCCCGCAACTTAAAGTCAGTAGCAGTTCGTTCAGTGCACGTGTCAACGACAACAATGCCACCATGACAGATGCGGACTACCGCTTTATCAGCCAGGCTGGCCGCGGCTATGCAAAGGAAATGCAGGCGTCCAGCGAACAGGTCAAGTTAAAAGAAGCCAGCTTTACTACCTGCCCTGATGGCGACAATGGCTGGGCATTGGAAGCAGAAGATATCCAGCTCAATGCCGATGATGGTTGGGGCGAAGCCTGGAATTCGGTGGTGAAAATTAAAGGCGTGCCGGTGTTGTATTTGCCATATATGACCTTCCCGGTCAGCAATCAGCGCAAATCTGGCCTGTTAATTCCTAAGTTTGGCAGCTCACAAAAACTCGGCGTGGATTTACAGCTGCCGTATTATCTGAATCTGGCCGACAACTACGACGCCACCATCACGCCACGTTATATGAGCGAACGCGGCACTCAGCTGAAAACCGAGTTTAGGTATCTGACGGCACAGGACAGCGGAAAACTACAGCTGGAATTTCTGCCGGAAGATCAGGATAAACCGGCAGGTTTTGGTAGTCGTTACCTGAGCCATGTCGAACATCGTTCCGATTTTGCTGATAACTGGCGTGCTCAGGTCGATTTTACTGATGTCAGCGATGATGGTTATTTAAGTGAACTTGGCTCCGATTTCAATAATCAGAGCGATACGCAGCTAAATCGTCAAGCAAGCCTGAGTTATTTTGGTGCAGACGTGCGTTCAGATATCCGGTTACAAGGCTTTGAAATTCTGGGTAATTATGCTGACACTTACTCTTATGCGGCGCTGCCGCAATGGGATTTGCAATCAGCACGCCCGCTTCAACTACCCGCCGGTGTTGAATTCAGCTGGCACAGTCAGTATTCCCATTTTGCCAATGACAATGCGCCGATTAAACAAGCCGACCGGCTGCATCTGGAACCTACATTACGGTTGCCTTATGTAACACCTGCTTATGAACTGCAGTTCGAGACCGGCCTGATGTCGACGTTTTATCAACAAAAACGCCGTACCGATCTGACCACTTTACCGCCCGAACTGGCACTGGTGGCTGAAGATACCGAACGGCATCTGCCGAAAGTACAGCTGAACGGTAAGCTGAATTTCGAGCGTGACGCACGCTGGTTTGGTCAGTCGTCGTTACAGACGCTGGAGCCGCAGATCCAGTATTTGTATATTCCATACCGTGATCAGAGCCAAATCTGGCAATACGATACGGCACGGCTGCAGGATGACTACTACGGTTTGTTCCGGCAAAATCGTTTTTCCGGGCTGGACCGGATCAACGATGCGAACCAGCTGACGCTGGGTGCGACGACGCGGATCTATGACGAATTTGATACTGAGCGTTTCCGTTTCAGTTTGGGCCAAATCCTGTTTCTAGCGACGCCGGATGGGAAAAATCTCGACAACAATCAACCGATCGCTGCAACAGAATCTATCTTTGCCGCTGAATCTGTGCTGCATTTTCAGCAACGCTGGTTTTTAAACAACGGCGTACAGTATGATTCGAAAACCAAGCGGGTGATTAAAAGTAATGTGTCGCTGGACTATCGTGCAGATGATAAAAACCTGCTGCAGTTGAACCATCGCTACAGCCGCTATGTCTCAGGCAACGAGATTGAGCAGTTGGGTGCCTTAGGTACCATGCCGCTGAATAATCAATGGCAGTTGGTTGGCAGTTATTATCGCGATTTGCACAATGACCGGATGATTGAAGCCAACGTCGGATTGCAGTATGAATCCTGCTGCTGGGCGGTCCGGCTGATCGCCCGCCGGCAAATTGAGACCAATCTGGATTTACCGATCAACAATATCAACTCCCCGTTCAAACTCGACAGCGGCATTGCGTTGCAGTTTGTGTTAAAAGGGTTTGGTGATAGTGCCGGTTTTAACGTGACGGACATGCTGTCCACTGGGGTCTTTGGTTATCGCCGTCCCTATTTATTAAATAATTAGACTGGAAAATTATGAAGTTAACACAGCTGATTGCCGCGACTCTGACCACATGTGTCATGTTGAATTGCCAGGCCGCCGAAACCAAAGTCGATGCCGTAGCCGCGATCGTCAACAATAGTGTCGTTCTGGAAACTGAAGTACGCGACATGGTCGCCCGCGTGAAAAAGAACGCAGCCAAACAAGGTCAGACTTTGCCATCTGATTCTGCTTTACAGGTGCAAGCCCTGGAACGATTAATCATGAACAGCCTGCAGCTGCAGGTGGCAAAACGGATGGGTCTGCAAATCACCGATGCGCAACTTGATCAGACCATCGAAAACATCGCCCGGGAGCAAAAAGTCTCTGTCGAGCAATTCCGTGCACAGGTCGTGCGGGAAGAAGGCAGCTATGAGCTGTTCCGTGAGCGCTTGCGCGAAGAAATCACCACAGGTGAAGTGCTGCGTGCCAACGTGCAGCGTCGCATTTATGTCAGCCCGCAAGAGATTGATACGCTGACCAAAATGATGGAACAACAAGGCGCAAGTAACGAACAATACAACATCGGCCATATTCTACTGGCGTTGCCAGGTCAGCCGAGCGAAGAGCAGATCAAAGATGCTGAAAGCAAAGCGACTAAAGTGATGGAATTGTTGCGCGGCGGCAGCGACTTCAAAAAAATCGCCATTGCCTCTTCGTCTGCTGAAACCGCACTGGAAGGCGGTGATATGGGCTGGATGAATATCAATGAAATGCCAACGTTGTTCGCGGACCAGGTGCGCGGCAAAAAGAAAAAGGACCTGATCGGGCCGCTGCGTTCAGGGGCCGGTTTCCACATTCTGACCATTTTTGACATCAAAGGCGCTAACGTCGTTGAATTCGAAGAAATTTCTTCGCGCCATGTCTTAATCAAGCCATCCATCATTGTCAGTGAAGAGAAAGCCAAAAATATGCTGGCGAAATTTGCCGTTGATTTTAAAGCTGGTAAAGCGGATTTCGCCAAGTTTGCCAAAGAAAATTCAGAAGATCCGGGCTCACGTTTAAAAGGCGGCGAGCTGGGTTGGGCCGATCCAAACGTATTTGTTCCTGAGTTCCGCGATACTTTAAAATCGTTGAAAAAAGATCAGCTCAGCGAACCGTTCCGTACCGAACACGGCTGGCACATCGTGCAGTTGATGGACCGCCGCACTGTCGATGCCACGGCCGAGAAAAAACGTGAACAGGTCACGCGGATGATTTATAACCGCCGCTTCAATGAGGAATCCAGCAACTTCCTGCGTGAGATCCGCGACGAAGCCTTTATCGAAGTATTGGCAGATAAATAATGACGTTACGGATTGGCGTCACACCGGGCGAACCCGCAGGCATTGGTCCGGATCTGATCATTCAGCTGGCACAGCAGGACTGGCCGGCTGAGCTGGTGGTGTGTGCTGATCCATCGTTGTTACTGGACAGGGCAAAACTGCTCGGACTGCCACTGCAGTTACTGCCCTATCAGGCTGACCTGCCACCACAGCCACAACGCGCCAGCACTCTGACCATCGCGCCTTTTACTCTGGCTCAGCCGGTCGAACCTGGCGTGCTGAATGAAAATAACGGCCGCTACGTGGTTGATACACTGACCTTCGCCGGCCAGCAATCGATGCAAAAGCAGTTTGACGCCATTGTTACAGGACCGGTACACAAAGGCATTATCAACAAATCCGGTATTCCTTTTAGCGGTCATACCGAGTTTTTTGCCCTGCAATCGAATACGCCCTATGTGGTGATGATGTTAGCCACCGAGGGCTTGCGTGTAGCGTTAGTCACAACACACATTCCACTGGCTTATGTTGCCAAGGCCATCACCCGGGAACGTTTGCTGCAGGTTACTCGGATCCTGCACCAGGATTTACAACAGAAATTTGCCATCGCCAATCCACGCATTTATGTCTGTGGACTTAATCCACACGCTGGCGAAGATGGCCATCTCGGCCGGGAAGAAATCGACGTGATCCGGCCTGCATTGGATGAACTGCGGGCTGAAGGCATGGACTTGATAGGTCCGTTGCCGGCCGACACCTTATTCCAAAGTAAATATCTCGACAACGCCGACGCAGTTCTGGCGATGTATCATGACCAGGGCTTGCCGGTGCTGAAACATAAAGGTTTCGGCCGTTCGGTGAATATCAGCCTTGGGCTACCTCTGATCCGGACCTCGGTCGATCACGGCACTGCATTGGACCTGGCCGGCAAAGGTCTGGCAGATCCTGGCAGTTTTCAGCATGCGCTGGACCAGGCCATTTTTTTAGCGACTCAATCAAAAGCACAACATGACTGATAAAGTACACATGGGGCATCAGGCCCGTAAAAGATTTGGCCAGAACTTCCTGCACGATCCGGCTGTGATTGAACGCATTGTTAAAGCGATAGCGCCAAAACCGGGTGAGCATCTGGTAGAGATCGGCCCTGGTCTTGGTGCATTAACTGAACCAGTGGCTGAACGTTGTGGCCATTTGACCGTTGTCGAACTGGACCGTGATTTGGCACAGCGCCTGCGTGAACATCCGACTCTGGCTGATAAACTGACAATTTATCAAACGGATGCGATGAAGTTTGATTTCAGTCAGCTGATGCCGCAAAGCGGCAAGCTAAAAGTATTTGGCAACCTGCCATATAACATTTCGACTCCCCTGCTGTTTCACCTGTTTGATTTTGCCGACTGCATCGAGAACATGCATTTCATGCTGCAAAAAGAAGTGGTTGAACGGATGACTGCCGGACACGGCAGTAAAACCTATGGCCGGCTCAGTGTGATGACCCAGTTTTTCTGCCAGGCCATTCCGGTGGTGGAAGTAGGTCCAGGCGCTTTTAAACCAGCGCCCAAAGTCGACTCTGAGGTAGTCAGGCTCATTCCAAAACCAGTAGCAGAACGTGCTGACGTGCCGGTCGCAGTGTTAAACCGGGTTTGTCTGGAAGCCTTTAATCAAAGACGCAAAACACTGCGAAACTGTTTCAGCAACTTTGCCACCGCTGCCGACATTGAAGCGCTGGGCATCAATCCGGGTCTGCGGCCAGAACAGTTGTCGGTCGGTGAATTTATCCGTGTCGCCCAGTGGCTGGCGCAACAACCTGATGCAATGGGTGTTGCGGTCAGCACCGATGGAGATGTGCTGTGATTTACCAAATCCCGATCAACGTCGAGACGTTTTACATCGCGGGCCAGTCCGATGCTGCGGCGGAACGATTTGTTTTCGCCTATACCATCACTATCCGCAATGAATCTGGCTCAGCGGTCAAATTACTGCGCCGCTACTGGTCAATTACCGATGCCAATGGCAAACATACTGAAGTCCGTGGCGACGGCGTAGTCGGTGAGCAACCGGAACTGGCACCAGGGTCCAGCTACACCTACACCAGTGGTGCCGTGTTGGAAACGCCAGTCGGCACTATGCAGGGCCATTACGAGATGCAGACGACGGATGGTAACGAATTCGAAGCGCCGATCCCGCTGTTCCGGCTTGCTGTCCCTAACGTGCTGAATTAATGGCTCGTTATGTCATTGGTGATGTGCAGGGCTGCTTTGATCAGCTGCAGCAGCTGCTGAGCTTAATCGACTTTGACCCGACGCAGGACCAGCTTTGGTTCTGCGGCGATTTGATTGCCCGCGGCCCGAAATCTCTGGAAACCTTACGCTTCGTGAAAGATCTCGGTGCTGCTGCTATCACAGTACTCGGCAATCACGACCTGAACTTTCTGGCGAGTTTATACGGTTATGGCCGGATAGGCCCGGCAGACCAACTCGAAGCGTTACTCCAAGCCCCAGATCTGCCCGAACTTGCACACTGGTTACAGCAACAACCGCTTATTCATTATGATGAGACAGAGCAATTGCTGCTGGTCCATGCCGGCCTTGCTCCTGAATGGAGCATTGATACGGCGCTCAAAGCCTGTCATGCCGTCGAGCAACAGCTGCGCACTGATCCGGTCAGTCTTTACGCGCAGATGTATGGCAACAGTCCGGATCTATGGTCAGACGCCCATTCAACCTTTGAAAAATACCGGTTTACCATCAATAGTTGCAGCCGGATGCGTTACTGTTTTGCCGATGGTCGGCTCGAACTGCGGCAGAAAGGCGAATTATCAGATAATCCGCTGTTGACCCCTTGGTTTGATTTCTGGTCTGATAGAGAACATCCAATGATCTTTTTTGGTCATTGGGCTGCGTTACAGGGGTACTCCCCTGTTTCGGGAATTCACGCGCTGGACACAGGCTGTGTCTGGGGGCAGGCTCTCACATGCTATTGTATTGAATCTCAACAGCGTTTTAGTGTTGCCGGCTACGAAAAAAGACTATAATAATTGGGTTTTATTCATACCGATCCCGAACAATTGCATGGATGCTGTTGAAAGAGATTGTTGACCAACCCGTTGGGAGTTCCAAATGAAGTTAACCGTTGCATTGCGCATCATCGGCGGCTTTGGTGTGATATCAGTGTTGTTACTGATCATCGGCCTTACCTCCTACTCCAGCCTGAACAATATCAGTGATTCCACAAGCCAGGTAAATACCATCTCAATCCCTGCACTGGAGAACAGCGCCACGCTGAAAAGTGAATTTGTGATCATGAGTAAAATCACTTTACAGGCGTTTTATACCGATGAAGTGAAAAAAATAACGGCTTTTGAAACAGCATTTGCTGCAGAAAAAGATGCGTATGATGCCGCTGCAAAAAATCTGCAGTCTGTGGTTAGTAGTGAACCGGTTCTCGCCGCAAGCTTCAAAGACGTTACTGGTCAATACGACGAATTTATTCCAACCAGCAATAATCTGTTTGCTCAGCTGAAAAAATCCCTGTCATTGCGCGATTCAATTAACAGTAAACTGGGCGACTTAGAAAGCAATGCTGACGATTCTGCTTCGTTAATCCTTGATTTCAGTGACGTACGGGATGTCAGCCGCCGTTTCCCTAAAGCCGCCGAAGCAGCTTCAGTCCTCGAAACCAGCATGAACTCGATGGTCAGTACTGTGGTGGATTTGACCCGGACTAACGCCGCCAACACCTCCGAAACACTCAGCAATGAAATCAAAAATCGGATGACCGATATCGTGGCAAAGATGGAAATCATCAAAGCCGAAGCCGGTAGCTCGGTCGACATGGTGGCTGATTTAGACGAAAAAATTACCACTATCAATGAATTACTCACCGCTGAAGACGGAATTTTAGCTTTAAAATCTAATAAGTTAGCGGCAGAAGCTTCAGCCGCAAAATTATTGGCAACAGCTGAACAACAAACGACAGATGCAAGCGCTGCCCTCAGTAAACTGCTGACTAAAGCCCGTGAAGCTGCAGGAGAAATTCAGGAAGAATCAGAGTCTAGCGTCACTAGTGCTATTGTGTTGATTTTTGGCGTAATGGCTTTCTCCTTCGCTGCAGCTGCTGCAATCGCATTGTGGACGCGTAACAGCATCACTACACCGCTGGGTAAAGTGAATGCAATTCTGGGCGTGGTTGCATCTGGGGACCTGACCAAACAGTTAGACGATTCGGCGCAGGATGAATTTGGCGAACTAGCGCGAAACTGTAACCAGGTAATTGGTAACCTGCGCCAACTGATCCAAGGCATCATTTCCCGTTCTACCCAGTTAGCAGCAGCATCCGAACAAACGTCTGCGATAACAGTGCAATCTACCGCCGCCATCCGTGAGCAGAAATCTCAGGTTACGCAGGCTGCCACTGCAACGACTGAAATGAGCAGCACTTCGCAAGGTGTACTGCAAAGTTCAAACGATGCACTGGCTGAAATCAAACACGCTGATGCAGAAGCGGAACGTGTGAAAGGTATTTCGTCCAACAACAAGCAAACGATTCTGCAGTTGTCGCAGGAAGTTGAACAGGCATCTAAAGTCATCAATAAACTGCATCAGGACAGCGCTTCGATTGGCAGCATCCTGGATGTTATCCGTGGTATCGCCGAACAAACCAACTTACTAGCTCTGAACGCCGCTATCGAAGCAGCCCGCGCCGGTGAACAAGGCCGTGGTTTTGCGGTAGTTGCCGACGAAGTGCGTTCTCTGGCCAGTAAAACTCAAAGCTCGACGCAGGAAATTCAAGCGATGATTCAAGTGCTGCAAAGTGGTGCTCATGCAGCAGTTGAAGCAATGAACAAAGGCAAACGTCAGGCAGAAAACTGTGTAGCGCAGACTGAAGTCGCAGATCAGGCATTAGATTCAATCACCCATGCTGTGCATATGGCACATGACATGAGTGAGCAAATCTCTCATGCTGCGAAAGAACAGAACCAGGTTTCACATGAGATCAGCAAACTGCTGGAATCAATCGTCAATATCGCCGAGGAAACAGCTTCTGGTGCTGAGCAAACCTCAGACTCCAGTCATGAAGTTGCACGTCTGGCTGAAGAACTGCGGTTGTCGGTTGATCAATTTAAGGTCTGATTGAACATCGATATGAAAAAAGGAGCTTCGGCTCCTTTTTTGTTTTACAAAAATAAAGAACAACTGAACTAAAGATATAACCCGAGCAGCTGCAGACGTAAAAAAGCCGTGGGATCCACGGCTTTTTCCTGAATTTTTATGGCTACTCGCCACCGCCTGCCCGAGCTTTCAGCACCGCGATCAACGCTGAGCCCGCATGATTAGATTCTGCCCAAGCGATATCACCTGATGCCGTAATTTGCGCGGCGGGTAACTGTTTGACAATAAACTCACCAGCACCAGCTGCGTTACTTTTTACGGCGAATCGAATCAGTGATAAACCGTCACAAAGCACACCATCATAAATATTGCGTAGCCGTAATCGGTTATCAGACAACAACTTACGAAAGCGATTCTTATCATCTGCTTTGACATAATCACACATCGAAGCAGCCAGCTGCTCCTGAGCCTGAGCGGCTGGTGCAACGACCATTAAACCTGCAGCCAACGACAGACATAACGTGGCGTTTATTAATTTCATAGGCAACCTCTGAGGCAGAATTAGCAAAACAAAATTAATAGTAGCAACATGTTAGGTGATGCGCAACGCTGGAAATTTCAGCGTTCACGTTCAAGTTGTAAGAAGCGGTAATCTACCGAATTCTTATCATCCGCCTGAAACATTTGCTCCGAACTTATCCGCCACCGGCCAAAGGCATGGTAGTCAGGAAAATAAGCATCACCTGCTACTTCCAGCGCAAACTCGGACAAGTAGAGGCGGTCAGCCATCGGCAAAGTTTGGCGGTACAACTCAGCACCGCCGATCACCATAACCTCGGGTTCTGCTGAAAGCAGCGCTAAAGCATCATCAAGACTATTTACCCAATCAGCCGCGAAGCCATCGGGCTTGACCTGACGACTGATCACGACATTACGCCGGCCGGGCAATAATCGACCGATGGAATCGAATGTCTTACGGCCCATCACCACCGGCTTGCCCAGAGTCACTTGCTTAAAATGCGCTAGATCAGCGGGCATATGCCAAGGCATCTGGTTGTTCAAACCAATCACCCGGTCATTTGCCATCGCAGCAATCAGACTTAACAACATGCATCATCCTTAACGGCGATAAATTACTTCGACTTCGTAGTCATCATCATCAAAATCATCATCGTCATCCAAGTCGTCCGCCAGATTCATCGCGTCCGCATGATAGTCGTCCCATTTAAACTGCACAGGGTCGAGCAACTGCTCTTTTGGCGCTTCTTTTGGCAACTGATCGAGGTAAGCCTGAATATCCTGACACAGAGCCTCTGTATGCGTTCTGGACGCTGCAGATACCTGATATACCGGACCATCCCAGTCTATCGCAGAAATGACTTTTTGTTTTATCTCTTCGAGCTCGTCTTCCAGCACCAGATCAATTTTGTTAAAAACCAGCCAACGTGGTTTATTTGCCAGTTTGTCACTGTATTTGCCCAACTCGTGGATGATGACCTGAGCATTTTCTGCAGGATCTGAACCGTCTGCTGGCAACACATCAATCATATGAAGTAACAGGCCACAGCGCTCAAGATGTTTCAGAAACTGGATGCCTAAACCGGCGCCTTCTGCAGCGCCTTCAATCAGTCCCGGGATATCAGCGATCACGAATGACTTGCTGCTTTCAGTTCTGACCACGCCAAGATTTGGTACTAATGTCGTAAACGGATAATCCGCAACTTTCGGTTTTGCGGAAGAAACTGCCCGAATAAACGTTGATTTACCGGCGTTTGGCAGTCCTAACATGCCGACGTCTGCGAGTAGTAATAATTCCAGACGCAGATTTCGAACTTCACCTGGAGTTCCGTTGGTTTTTTTCCGTGGTGTGCGGTTAGTACTGCTGGCAAAACGAGCGTTGCCCAGACCATGCCAGCCGCCTTTAGCAACCATCAGTTTTAAACCGTTTCTGGTCAAATCACCCAAGACTTCGTTCGTGTCAACATCAACTGCACGCGTGCCAACGGGCACTCGTAATACTGAATCTTCACCGCGCTTACCAGTACAGTTCGTACTCATGCCATTCTGGCCACGCTGCGCGATATGTAGTTTTTCAAATTGGTAATCAACCAACGTATTGAGGTTACTGTCCGCAATCAGATAGACGTCGCCGCCGTCTCCGCCATCACCACCATTTGGTCCACCTTTGGATACAAATTTTTCGCGGCGGAAACTGATGATCCCATTACCACCATCGCCGGCTTCGACCCGGATCAGAGCCTCATCAACAAATTTCATTTCGACCTATCCTGCTAAATACATTGCGAACATTATAAACCTATGATTCTTGAACTGCGAAAACAAAGGCCTGTTGTTTCAAAACTATGCGTTATCTTTTTACTGATAAGCAAAAAAAAACCCCGCTCTGTGCGGGGTTTCTTCGGAGATTTCAGCTGTTATTCGCTAACGATGCTAACGAATTTACGGCTGTGTTCGCCTTTCACTTCAAACTGAACTTTACCGTCAGTTAAAGCAAACAGCGTGTGATCTTTACCGATACCCACGTTGGTGCCAGCATGGAACTTAGTACCACGTTGACGCACGATGATGTTACCAGCCAGAACTGATTCACCGCCAAAACGCTTAACACCTAAGCGTTTCGCTTCTGAATCACGACCGTTACGTGTACTACCTACACCTTTTTTACTTG
>JACCDS012039315.1_pt1 | contig 15530 bp, 8 predicted proteins | sample 7446441 | NCBI WGS metagenome assembly JACCDS01 (sample SAMN15323445, study PRJNA562643) | freshwater metagenome | isolation source: river surface water | place: USA:Blue River Watershed | collected 2017-08-17
CGCCGCGAAACCAGGGTGTCGATCAATGGCCGCGTCACGCCCGGCGATTCCAGCGCGGTCTCGAGCGCGAGGTTGTCGCGGAAGCCCGATTTCGTGAGCAGGTGATCCTCGACAAAAGCCCGCATCGTCTCGGGCAGATCGGCCACGCTGCGCTCGTAGAAGTCAGTCAGGATCTCGCGGCGGTTTCCCGAGACAAAGTCGGCCGTGATCTGCGGCTGGCCCAGCGTGCGGCGGCGCTCGTTCAGCTCGCGGCAGATCACCGAGAGCAGCGCCGGCTCCACTTCGAGTTCGGTCAGCCGCTCGGCCGAGCCCCCGCGCGCACCCGCCACAAACTCCACGATGCGCTCCGCCACGCCCGCCGCGAGGAGCTGCGGCGCGGGTTTTTGGACGATCTCTAGCGCCTGCATACCGTCGAGTCGGCGGACGCGCATGCGACTGTGCAGGATCGACCGCATCTCGGTTTTCAGGCCCTCGAGGTCGGGCAGGAAATCCTCGCGCAGGCTCAAAATCACCTGACACGAGGGCTTGTCGAAATTGTAGCGCGCGATGTCGAGGGCGCCGGAATCGAATTTCTCCCGGAGCGCGGCGGGCGCGCGATTCTCCACGAGGTCGGCCAGCTCGGTGAGGAAGGCGCGCCCGCGCTCGCGCTGCGCCTCGCTGGCCCGGCCGAGGGTGAAGATTTCCTCGAATTGGTCGAAGGCTAGGACGGGCGTGAGCAGGCGGTTCCGGGCGGACCAGATGTCGATGTCCTTTCGGTGAAAATATTCCCAGAGCGACTCGTCCGCGCGCGGCGCGGGGGCATCGGCGCCGACGGACTTGAACGCCGCGACAAGGGCGGCCTTGACCTGATCGGCCAGGGAGCGTGCGTCCGGGGCATGATCGAGGCGGAGGTAGAGCGGGAGAAAGTCGCCCTCGCGCAGGAGGGGAAAGGCGCCGGCCTGCAGCAGCGACGATTTCCCGAGGCCCGACTGGCCGAAGAGAACCGTGAGCGTGTTGCGGCGGACGAGCCGGACCAGTTCTTCGGTCTCCTTTTCGCGGCCGAAGAAAAACTCCCGTGCGTCCTCCGTGAAGGACGCGAGGCCGGGCCACGGGTTCTCGCGGTCGATGGCGGCGGAGGAAGCTGGGGAGGCGTCGGACATCGGACTTAACCACCGAGACACGGAGGCATGGAGAAGACCTCGGGCGATTGGGCCGCCGTCTTTTCCGATCTCTGCGCCTTGGTGTCTCCGTGGTTCATCCGCATCACAGCAGCCCTTTCTCGCGTTTCCTGAAATCCCGGATGAGCCGCACCATGCGCTCGACGAAGTCCGGCGTCGTCGCGCCGCCGGCGAGGCGCGTCCACTGCACCTGCAGGAAACGCTCGGGCACGAGCGCGTCGTTCTCGCTCACGGGGTCGATCACGACGGGCAGGATGAACGGGATCGTCTCGGCGATGAGCTTGCTGCGCTCGGCGGCAAGCGTCCATTCGAGGCGGAAGTAGCCCTCGTGCCGCGCCTGGGTGTTCGCCGAAATTACCGGCACAAAGAGCGAGCACGCGCGGATGTTCTTCTTGATCTGCTGGTCGAAGTCGTCGCCTCCCTCCAGTCGGCGCTGATCGAACCACACCTCGATGCCGGCCGCCTCGAGGGCGTCGCGGATCTTCTTCACCGCGACCGCATCCTGGCTCGCGTAACTCAGGAAAACGGAGCCTGCCTTCATCTCCGCCACCGGCTCCGCCTTCGCTGCCGCCGCCGGACCCGCGGCGACATTCGCGGCGGCGGGCGGGAATTTCTGCAGGTAGCGCGCGGCGAGCTCGCGCACGAAGTCGGCCGCGTTGCCCTGCTCGAACAGCTGCGTGCGGTAGGAAAAGTTCTGCAGGAAGAGCACCAGCCCCGGCTCGTGGCGCGAGCGGCGGTCGGCGACGACCTCGAGCTCCTCGCGCTGGAGCGAGAGGCGGCCGCTCTTCGCGATGCGGATGAAGAAGCGCGCGAGCCAGTCCGGAAACGTGTTGCCGATGAGCAGCAGGTGCGCGCCTTTCAGTTCGTCGAGCAGCACGTTGGGGCGCTTCGACTCCGACTGCATCGCCGTGAAGAATTCCAGCGTGTCCTCCTCCGTGATCACGTAGTCCGGCGAGGCCGAGAGGCGCCCGAGCAGGTGAAACACGGTCGGGGTCTCGCTGCGCCGCGCCTCGCCGGGCAGGTCCACGTTGTTGTTCGGCGAATACGCCAGCGAAACGGTGCGGGGCGCGCCGTCGTGCCGCTCCTCGTCGAGCGCCTGGGCCAGGAGCGAGTCGAAGGTCGTCGTGACAAAAACATTGAAGTGCCGGATGCGCGCGAGGTCGCGGAGGATCGGCGGCACGGCCGGCGCGAGTTCCTTCAGCAAGGCCCGGATGCGCGGATAGACATCCTCGCGGCGGCCGCCGCGCTGCAGGTGGCGGCACACGACCTGGTGCAGCGCGTCGTCTCCCGTGCAGTCGTCGGCCGAAACCCGGAGGCGTTCGGCGAGTTTCTGCGCAAGCACCCGCATCAGCGGCGCGTCGCCCCCCGCCCCATCGGCCACGGTGAGCAACTCCGCGCCGACGATCGGAATCACGCGCTTTTCCCCGATATACTCGAGGAGGTCGTCCCAGAAAAACTCTTGGGCAACGGGGGCGGGTGAAAGCACGGCGGCGGCATTTTTGCCCGCCTCCCGCCGGTTGGGTCAAGCGCCGCAACGCCTTGCGCCTCCGAATGATTCGAGGCGCGACAGCAGGCCCATTTGCCCGGGAGGGGCGGTCATTTCGCTTGAGCACCACCCGCGGCGCTGCCGCACTCCCCGCGCCCCATGCCCGCCCCAGCCCCTGCCCCCGCTGCACCCGCGAAAGAGGCCCGTCATCTGCGCGAGCTCTCCCCGCAACAGTGGCGCTCGGGCATCGCCTCGTGGCTGGGTTGGCTCTTCGACGGACTCGAACTCCACCTCTACACGCTGATTGCCGCCCCGCTCGTCGTGCAGTTGCTCACGATCGACGCCGTCGCCCCTGCATCCGGCGAGGTGAAGGAAAAGAGCGCCTACATCCAGGCCGCGTTCCTGGTCGGCTGGGCAGTCGGCGGCGCGTTCTTCGGACGGCTCGGCGACGTGCTCGGCCGCAGCCGCGCTCTCGCCCTCACCGTCCTCACCTACGCTCTCTGCACCGGCCTCTGCGCCTTTGCACAGACCTGGTGGCAACTGATGATCTTCCGTTTTGTCGCCGCGCTCGGCATCGGCGGCGAATGGGCCGTCGGTGCCTCGCTGCTCGCGGAGACCTGGCCGCGCGCGTGGCGCCCGTGGATGGCCGCCGTGCTGCAGACCGGGGTCAATCTCGGCATCTTGCTCGGAGCCGCCGTGGTCGGCGTGCTGACGCTGGTGCTGCCGCCGGGCGCCGAACGCTGGGTCTTTCTCGTCGGCGTTTTGCCCGCCCTGTTGGTGTTTTGGATCCGCCGCCACGTGCCCGAGCCCGACACCTGGACGCATGCCGGGGCGGTCGCCGCCAAACCCGGAGCGCGGGAGTTGTTCCGCGGCGCGGTGGCCTCGACCACGCTGCGCACCACGTTGGTCTGCGCCCTGGGCCTCTCGGCGTGGTGGCTGTTCATGTTCTGGCACCCGCAGCATTTCCGCAAACTGCTCGCCGCCGCCGGCACCGCGCCCGCGGAAATGACGCGCCTGATTTCGGGTTCATTCTTCCTCGTCAACTTCCTCGCCATCGTCGGCAACTTCGCGGCCGGCTGGCTCGCGCTGCGCCTCGGCAATCGCCGCGCGATCGTCGCTTTCTTCGTCGGACTCACTCTCGCCATGATCGGCGCGTTTGCCGTGCCGCGGGAATTCGGCGCGTTGGCGTGGTTCTGGTGCCCCGCCATCGGCTTTTTCTCCGGGGTCTTCGGCCTGTTCACGATGTATCTGCCGCCGTTGTTTCCGGTTCTGCTCCGCACGACCGGCGCCGGGTTTTGCTACAACATCGGCCGTATCGCCGCCGCGGTCGCATCGCTGGTCTTCGGACTCTTCGCCTCGGTCGGCGATTTTCGGGGTGCGCTGCTGTGGTCGGGCGGACTCGCCGGCGCCGCCGCGCTGGCCTCGCTGGGCCTTCCGACCCGCACGCACGAGGACGAAGCGGTCTGAGCCCCGCCGGGATCCGTAACGCGATCATCGGCCGCACCCTCCGCATCTCCCCCACCAAAACGTCAGGAAGCCGACACCGACAGTCCTCGACCCGATCGCCCTAGCCCCTTTCCTGACCACCCAGCCCCATGACCAGCGACCGACCCCGCACCCGGAGTCACCCGGCCGACCGCCGCCGACCGTTCCGCCTCTTCGCCGGTTGGCTGCTCGTGCTCGTCGCACTGCTGGGGGCCGGTTCACACCTCCGTGCCAATCCCGTCATCAGCGAGTTCATGGCCAGCAACACCGCGACGCTGGCCGATCAGGACCAAGCCTACTCCGACTGGATCGAGCTGCACAATCCGGACTCCGCCCCGGTCAATCTCACCGGCTGGTATCTGACCGACTCCGCCTCCAACCGGACGCGCTGGCAGTTTCCCGCGGTCACCATCCCGGCGGGCGGCTACCTGATCGTCTTTGCGTCGAACAAGAATCGCCGCGACCCCGCCGCGGAGCTGCACACCAACTTCGCGCTCGCGGCCGAGGGCGAGTATCTCGGTCTGTTCAAACCGGACGGCACCACGGTCGTCTCGGAATACGCCCCGACCTTTCCCCTCCAGTCGAACGACGTCTCCTACGGCCAGATCGCCCGGGCCGGCGGCGGGACGAGCGCGGCCTACATGCCGACCGCCACGCCCGGCAGCGCCAACGTCGCCACGGGCGCCGTGACTTTGGCGGGCACGGTGCGCTTCTCGCGCCCCGGCGGTCCGTTCGCGCAGACGTTTTCCCTCGCGATCTCCGGCGCCGGGGCCGGCCAGCACATCCGCTACGTCGCGGTGCCGCCCGGGGAGGCAGGGCCGCTGGCCCCCGAGCCCACCGCCACGTCCCCGCGTTACGATGGACCGATCCCCGTGACCGCCGCGGTGCTGATCCGAGCGGCGGTGTTCTCCGACGACCTGCAGTCGCGGGGACTCTCCTCGATCGCGCAGTATTTCCCCCTGCAGCTCGCCGGGACGGGAAACGTCGCCGCCTTTGCCACCAAGCTGCCGGTGATGGTGATCGAGCAGCACGGCTACGGCGGACTGAACAAAGAAGACCAGAATCAGCCGGCCTGGGCCTACGGTTTCGCCGCCAACGCCGCCGGCTCGGCGACCTTCGACGCCGCCCCCGGCTTTGTCGCGCCCGTGGGGACCGCGGTGCGCGGCTCGTCGTCCTCCAATTTCCCCAAGAAGAGCTACAACCTGGAGATCCTGAATGATCTGCGCAAAAAGTCCGCGCGGCCGCTCTTCGGCTCGCTGCCGTTTTCCGAGTGGGCGCTGGTCGGGGCCTGGCGCTACGACCCCTCGCTGGTGCGCAACAGTTTCATCTACACGCTGAGCAACCGCATCGGTCGCTGGGCGCCGCGCACGCAGCCGGTCGAACTGTTTCTCAACACCGACGGCCAGCCGCTCGATATGGCCGCGTATCTCGGCGTCTACGCGCTGACCGACCGGATCGAATTCAACCCCGAACGCGTGGCCGGCGCCCGCGTATCCGCCAACGCCGCCGCCGAACCGGAGATCACCGGCGGCTACCTCCTGAAGATCGACCAGCCCGATCCCGACGAATTCGCGTGGACCACCGACCACGGCCTGCACATCGACAGCATCTCGTCCGTGGTCGTCACCTCCCCCAAGGCGGACCGGCTCTCCGCGGCCCAGCGCGCCTACATCCGCGGCTACGTGCAGCAGATGGAGGACGCGCTGCACCGCGACGCCGCGAACGGCTGGCGCACGCGCTCGCACCTCAACTTCCTCGATCGCCCCTCGTGGGTCGACCACCACCTCCTCAACACCTTCGCGGCCAACCCCGATGCGTTCGAGCGCAGCGCGTATTTCTACAAGCCGCGCGGCGGCAAGCTCGTCGCCGGCCCCCTCTGGGATTTCGACCGCGCGATGGGCTCCAGCGAGGACGAACGCTCTTTCCAGACCGACCTGTGGTCCGGCGAAGGCGCCGTGCAGCCCTGGCATTTCGGGTGGTGGGGCCTGCTCGCCGAGGATCCGGATTTTCGGCAGGAATGGATCGATCGCTGGCAGTCGCTCCGCCGCGGCCCCTTTTCGGACGACAACCTGACGGGCCTTGCCGATCAACTCGCGGCGGCCATCGGGCCGGAAGCCGCGGCCCGCGATGCCGCCCGCTGGGTCGACAACGTCAGCGCGTTCGGCGGCACGCACGCCGGTGAGATGTCCCACCTCAAGGACTGGCTCGTGCGCCGCGGCCGCTGGATCGACGCGCAGTTTGTCCCGCCGCCCTCGGTCGCGACCGCCGGTGCCAACGTGACCCTCTCCGCGCCGGCCGGGACCCAGATCGTCTACACCCTCGACGGTTCGGACCCGCGCGCCGAACGCGGCGATATCGCCCCGGGCGCGACCGTGGTGAACGGCGCCGCGACGATCCCGGCGTCCGCCAACCTGCACGCCCGCAGCTACCGCGCCGCGGATCTCAACGCGTTTCCGGGCACCCCGTGGAGCTCCGTCGTCGGCAACGCCGCCTCCACCCCGCTCACCCCGCAGTCTCGCCTGATCAACCTCTCGACCCGGGCGCGCGTCGGTCGCGGCGAGGACGCCTTGATCATGGGCGTCATCGTGGGCGACTCGGCCCGCAAAACCTATCTCTCCCGCGCCGTCGGCCCGACCCTCGGCTCCTTCGGCGCCGCCGGCACCGTGCCCGATCCCCAGCTCGCCGTCTTCTCGTCGGACGGACGTGAGCTCGCCCGCAATCTTGGCTGGAGCACCGGTCCCGACGCCGCGCGCATCGCGCAGTTGGCCCGGAGCGCCGGCGCCTTCGCGTTGCCCGACGGCAGCGCCGACTCCGCCCTCGTGGCGGACCTTGGCGCCGGCGCCTACACGGTGCAGGCCACGACCCCGACCGACCGTCCCGGGGTCGGGCTCGCGGAGCTCTACGAAACCGAGTCTTCCGGCCGCACCGTCAATGTCTCGACGCGCGCCCAGGTCGGCACGGGCGACGACGTGCTCATCGGCGGCTTTGTCGTGGCGGGCACCGCCTACAAGCGGATGCTGGTGCGTGCGGTCGGCCCGACCCTGCGCTCGTTCGGCGTCAGCACCGCCCTCGCCGATCCCGTGCTCACGCTCTACTCCGGCTCCGCCGTGGTCGCCACCAACGACCGCTGGTCGGACGGCACCGCCGCCGCCGCCGTCGCCGCGGCGGCGGTGCGGGTGAACGCGTTTGCCCTGGGCAACGGGTCCGAGGACGCGGCCCTGCTCATCACCGTCGCCCCCGGCGCCTACACTGCCGCGGTGCGCGGCAAGGACGGCACCACCGGCGTGGCGCTGCTCGAGATCTACGAAATCCCGTAGCCGCAGCCTGCTCCTCCCCGGACCACCGCGGCGCGCGCCGGCCCGGCCGCTCAGAATTTCGCGTTGGCCAAAATCCAGTCCACGATCGGCGCCGGATCCTTCAGGCTGTGCGGGTGGTGATCGACGCCGGGCTTGAGGATCACGCGGACCACGCCGCCGAGTTCGCGGTAGCGTTGCTCGAGCACCGCCGTGTTCTCCGCCAGCGGCACGACCTTGTCGGCATCGCCGCAGACCGAAAGGATCGGCACGCGGGCTCCGGCGATCAGCCGCAGCCGGTCGATCGGGTTGCCGCGAAACTGCACCAACGACTCCTCCGTGAGTCCGTAGGCTTCGAGGCACTCGCGCCACTCCTTCGATTCCCGCTTTTTCCCCGGCCAGCTGCGGATATCGAGGACCGGTGCGTCGAGGTAGATCGCGGCGACCCGGTTCGGATGCGAGGCGGCGAAGTTCATCGCATACAGTCCGCCCCGGCTGAAACCCTCCAGCACCGTCCGCGACGCCAGGCGGTGATGGACCACCACGTGGGCGTAGAACCGGCCGAACAACGCCATCGCCTTCGGACCGCCATACATGTTCTTCGCGTCCATGTAGGCGACGTGCCAACCCCGCGCCAGCAGCGCGAGGTCCGCCTGCGGCTCGTGGCCGAAGAACTCCGTGCGCCAGATCCACGGCCGGCCCTCCGCCGGCTGCGCGGGCACGACCAGAATGCAGGCCCGGTCGGCCACCTTGAAATCGAGCCGCGTGAATCCATTCCACTGCGACGCGGTGGGCGCGCCGGCATCGGCGACGTTCGCCGCCGTCAACGCCCCGCTCCCGAACGCGATTCCCGCCGCCAGCATCAATAAGCGCCACACTCGCACGCCGCCACGCTCGCCCGTCCGCGGTGGGACGCAAGTGCGAAGGCCCCGCGCCGGACCGCGCATCACTGTTCCCGGCCGGCCACCCGCTCGCCGTCGACCCACAAACGGTCCGCATCGCGCCGGACCGCGGGCGCCACCCGCACCGCCGACGCGCCGAAGGTGCGCAATTGCATCCCCGCCGACGGATCCCGCCGCGCCGCTTCGGGCGAACGCAGCGCAAACCGATTCACGCCGGGCGCGAGCAGCGCGGCCCGCACGCGCAGCGTCCGGCGCTCCGGTCCGACGCGCCACGTGGCCAGCACCTCCCCGTCGCGCTCGAACACCACCTCGCGCTCCGTGCGCGCTTCGAGATCGAGCTGCAGATCAACCGCCAGGTCGGCGGCGTGCGGATTGAAATACGAGAGCGCCGCCGTTTCGTAGGCCCACCGCACGCCCTCCACCGGCTGCAGGTGCCAGCCTTGGCCGAAGGTCAGCGATTCGGCCAGCGGCGGCGTCGGATGCTCCGCCGGCTGGAGCCGCACCACGACCTGCTCCTGCGTCGCGTCGGTCACGCTCGGGCGGTAGCCGAGCCGGCCCAACTCGCCGAGCAGCGCGGCGCCGCCGTCCTCGTAACCGCGCCGATTGACGTAGAGCGCGGCGAAACCGTGGCTCTCCAGCCGGGCGACCATCTCCGCGGCGGGCAGCTGCGCCACTTCGCGTTGCCAGCGGCTGCGCGAGCGGGTCTTCGCCGCCCCGTAGCTGAAGCACAGCGTGCGCGTGGCGAGATAGGGCCGGAAATGCTCGTAATCGAGCAGCTTGTGCGGCGGGGCCACCTCCGGAAACTCCAGCACCGGCAATTGAAACACCATCGCCCCCGCCGGAAGCGCCGCCTCGAGCTCGTCCGCAAACCGCTGGTCCGCGGCGACCGAAACCGCCACCGCCTTCGGATCCAGGTCGCGCTCGCGGTGCGGCAGTTGTTCCCAAGCGCCGAGCAACGCGATCGCTGCCGCCAGCGCGAGCCGGGCCGCCGCCGGCCATCGCACCGTCGCCCGCGACAGGCGGACCGCCGCAAAGAGCAGCACCACCGCCGAAATGAAGATCGCCGCCCGGTTCGTCGCACGGAACACCTGGAAGCCCGCGAACAGCGCGAGCAGGTTGGTGACGCCCCCGACCGCCCCGTAGGCCAGCACCCAGCCGATCGGCAGCGTCGCCGCCGGCAACGATTGCCGGCGCACCAGCCGGCGCACACCCGTGGCCGCCAGCCACCCGAACGCCGCGATGCCCGCCAAGCCCAGGTAGGGCAGGAACGCCTCGCCCCGCCAGCCCGACCAGCGGTCGTAACGCCGCCCGAAAAACGCGAGCGCATCCACGCGGTGATACGCGGGCGGGATGAACATTTCCACCGGCTTCAGCGCATACATCTCCGTGCCGGCATAGTTGCGCGCCAGCAGCGGCAGGCCGTCCGGTTCGTCGCGGTGGAGCCATTCCTCGGCGTGGCCGACCACAAACGCCGCCACGCTGATCGCCGCCGCCGCGAGCCCGATCTGCAGGTTCGCCCGGCGGCGCGGCCCGCACCACTGGAAGAACGCGGCCCACGCCAGCAGCTGCAGCCAGAAGAAGAGATTGTAGGGATTCGAAAAACCCATCGCGGCCCCCGTGCCGAGCGCGATCACCGCGGCCGCGCTGCGCCAAACAATGCGCCGGCTCGACGCCACCCACGCGGCCGTCAGCAGGCCGAACGGCACCGTCCAGGTGAAGACCAACGAAAAATGGGACAGTCCGCGATGCACCGTGTGATACGTGCACGCGAACAACAAGGCCCCCGCCGCCGCCCACTCCCAGCGGCACCCCAGCCGGCGGGCGACCAGATAGAACGCGACGGCCGAGAGCAGGTGCGCGAGGAGCAGGCCGACGTTCGCCGTCGCATAGAGGCCGATCGTCCGCACCAGCGCCCCCAGGGCCATCATCAGCGGTTTGTCCGGGGTCGGGTAGGCATTCCAATGCGCGCCGAAGGGCGCGCCCAACCGCTCGATCACCTGGGAACGCAGCGGCACGATGTCGCCCTCCGACGCGGCCTTCAGCCGGGCGAGGGTTTCGGTCGCGTCGACATAGTAGTCGGTCGGCACCTGCCAGCTCGCGGGCGTCCAGCGCTCGTAGTGCGCCACCCACACGAGCGCGGCCGCCAGCACCAGCAGCGCGCCCCGCAGCCAGCGCATCGTTCGCGCCGCCCGGCGGGCTCGGTCCGTCGCCCCGCCCGTTTGTCCCCGATCCAGGGACGGCTCGGCGGCGGCGACCGGAAGCTGTGACGGAACATCCATCAGGTGCGGCCGGGCACCGGCGGACGCCGCGGGCCGGTCGGCGGAGCCGGCGGGTTCGGGAAAATGTCCGACACGTCGATCGAACTCGGAAACAGCATGGGCAGGTGCGGTCGGACGGCGGTCCGGAGGGGCGATGGGGTTGGTCAAGCCGGCGTAACCGGAAACCGGAGACAGGAAGCGGAAACGTCCCCGGGGACGGCTGGGCGACCCGGACTGGGAGGCGGGCCGGGTGGAGGAGGCAAGGTGCGCCGGGCGGTCGCAATTGTTCCCGCCTTACGATTGGGTCAGCCGGCCCGTCCGCCGCGGGTCACTCGCCCCGCTGTCGCCGTTTTCTCACTTCAATTTTTCCCCGTCCTCCGCACGCTGGCCCGTCCATGGCCAAGGTTTACTTCTACTACGCGGCGATGAATGCCGGCAAAAGCACCGTCCTGCTCCAGTCCAGCTACAACTACCGCGAACGGGGGATGCGCACCCTCCTGTTCACCCCGGCCATCGACACCCGCTACGGCACCGGTCGCATCGAATCGCGCATCGGCCTCCGCTCGGGCGCCATCGCGCTTTCGGCCGGCGACAACCTCCTCACCCGCGTCCGCACCGAACACGCCGCGAAGCCCATCGCCTGCGTGCTCGTCGACGAGGCCCAGTTCCTTTCCGTCGAACAGGTCTGGCAGGCGACCGACATCGCCGACCAACTCGACATTCCCGTCCTCTGCTACGGTCTCCGCACCGACTTCCAGGGCAAACTCTTCCCCGGCAGCGGCGCCCTGCTCGGCTTGGCCGACACACTCACCGAGCTGAAAACCATCTGCCACTGCGGCCGCAAGGCGACGATGAACCTCCGCGTCGACGCCAGCGGCCGCGGCGTGAAGGACGGCGCCCAGGTCGAGATCGGCGGCAACGATCGTTACGTCGCGATGTGCCGCCGGCACTACAAGGACGCCCTCGCCGGTCGTCCCGTCGGCCACGACGCACCGCCCGCCCACTCCGCCCCGCCGTTCCCGTTGCCCGGTTCCTGACGGCCGAAGTCCCGCTCCACCCTCGCCGGCACGCCGCCGCCGCTCCGCTCCAACCGATCACACCCGTGTCTCGCCGTTCCCACCTCCTCTTTCTCGGCACCTACACCCGCTCCGGCCCCAGCCAAGGCATCTACGCCGTTCGTCTCGACGCCGAGACCGGCGCACTCAGCCCACCCACCGTCGCCGCCTCGGCCATCGATCCGGCTTGGATCGAGCTCTCTCCCGACCGGCGTTTTCTCTATGCCATCCAGGCCGGCCCCGCCCAAGCGCTCGCCTTTGCGATCGACCCGATCTCGGCGACGCTTTCCCGCCTGCCCGGATCCGCTCCCGCCGGCGCAACCGCACCCCACTCCGGTCCGCCCGTCCCCGCCCCGTCCCATTTGGCCGTCGATCGCACCGGACGCGTCCTGCTCGCCGCCAATTACCACGCCGGCTTCGTCGCCGCCATGCCGGTCATGCCCGACGGTTCACTCGGGCAACCACGGAGCATTCCACATTCAGGCCGCGGCCCTCATCCGACCCGCCAGGAAAAGCCCCACGTCCACTCCGTGACGGTCGCGCCCGACAATCGCCACGTCCTCGTGGCCGACCTCGGCCTCGACCGCATTTTCGCCTACACGCTCGATGCCGCCAGCGCCACGCTCGCGCCGGCCCCCGCCCCGTTTGCCGCGACCGCGCCCGGCGCCGGCCCCCGCCACGGCAAGTTCTCCGCCGACGGGCGCTTCTTTTACGTGCTCAACGAACTCGACGCGACGGTCGCGGCCTATCGCTACGCGTCGGCGGACGCGGCGCTGACGCCGCTGCAGACGGTCCCGACACTCCCGCCCGGATTCTCAGGTCCGAATCTCTGCGCCGAAATCCGGCTCCATCCCAACGCCCGCGTCCTTTACGCGTCCAACCGCGGCCACGACAGCCTCGCGGTCTTTGCGGTCGACCCCGACTCCGGCCGGCTTTCGTCCGCCCCGCTCGAGCTGGTCCCGACGGGCGGCGAGCATCCGCGCAATTTCGCCCTGTCCCCCGACGGACGCTGGCTGGTGTGCGGTCACCAAAACACCCCGCGGCTCACGGTCTTCGCGGTCGACCCCGCGACCGGCCGGCTCACTCGCACCCCGCACGAAGCCACGGTGCCCGCCTGCGTCTGCGTCGCCTTCTACGACTAAATTGTCCAACCCTGCGCATTATCTCCTAATTACCGGGCCTTCTGTCAGGGCCCTGGAGCCTTATTAGTGCTTATCACGGGAAGGCGGGAATTTCGCCCCGTTGACTCGCCGGAGGTTCCTGCGCACGGTCGCCGCCTTTCTCATGGTCAGCCCCAACACTCCCGAAACCCCGGGTGGCGCCGCGAGCAGCTCTGCCGCCCCCCGCTCTATCCACGACGTAGTCATCCGACTCGCCGGTAACTCGCAGGACGGCATCCAGTCCGTCGGCGGTTTTCTCGCCCGGCTTGCCGGCCGCAGCGACCAGGACGTCATGACCTACATGACGATCCCGTCCACCATCTCCGGTGGACCGTCCATCTTCCAGGTCCGCATGGGCACCGGCGACATCCTCTCCGCCGGCGACCGCGCCGACATGCTGGTCGCCTTCTACCAGCACAGCTACGACGCCCACATCGGTTCGCTCCGGCCCGGCGGCGTGCTCATCTACGACGCCGATCACGTCAAACCCGCCGAAGGCGACAACCGTTTCACCCAGGTCGCCGTTCCGATCACCACCGGCACGGTCGAGGCCGTCGGCGGCACGTCCAAGGACAAGGGCAAGAATATCTACGTGCTCGGCCTGATCGCCCGCATCTTCGACCTCGATGTCCAGAAACTCGCCACGCTCATCAAGGAGCGCTTCGGCGGAAAGAACGAGGACATCGTCCGCAACGCCATGCTCGCCTTCGACGCGGGCTACGCTTGGCCGCAAAACAATCTCCGCGACCTCTTCTACCGTTTCGAGGCCATCCAGCAGGCCGCCGCCACCGGCAGCGGCCGCCCGCAAATCACCCTCGATGGCAACAGCGCCGTCGCCTACGGTTTTCTCGCCGCCGGCGTCCGCCACGGCGCGGGTTACCCCATCACGCCGTGGTCGTCCATCATGGAGATCCTCCGCACCGAGCTGCCGAAATACGGCGGCATCTTCGTCCAGTGCGAGGACGAGATCGCGTCGATCTCCACCGCCCTCGGCTTCAGCTACACCGGCAACCTCGCCATCACCGGCAGCTCCGGCCCCGGCCTCTCCCTCAAGATGGAAGCCTTGGGCTGGGCCACCATGGCCGAGTTGCCGATCGTCGTCGTCAACGTCCAGCGCGGCGGCCCGTCCACCGGCATGCCGACCAACGTTGAGCAATCCGACCTGATGCAGGCCATCTACGGCTCGCACGGCGACGCTCCCCGCGTGGTCCTGTCGCCGAAAAACGTCGAAGACTGCTTCTATCTCGCGATGGAGGCCTGCCGCATCGCCCGCGAATACTCGACGCCCGTCATCCTCCTCACCGACCAGGCCGTCTCCACCCGCATCGAGGCCTTCGACGAGCCCGACTTGCCGAAGATCATGGTCAAGCCCGGCCCCGACCTCAGCGCGCGTCCCGCCGATTTCAAACCCTACCCGCTCGACCGCCTCACCCGTCACGCCCCCCCGGGCAGCGTCGTCGGTTCCGGCAAGTATCCGACCGTCACCGGCCTCGAGCACGACGAACTGGGCCATCCGACCGGCAGCCCCAAGCTGCACACCCAGATGACGGCCAAGCGCCGCGAGAAGCTGAAGAAGCTCGCCGCTTCGCTGCCCGCCCCCGAACTCACCGGCGACTCCGCCGGCGAGGCGTTGCTCGTGACGTGGGGCTCCAATTGGGGCCCGGGTCGCGAAGCCATCACCCGCGTCCGCGGCGTCGGGATCAAAGCCGGTCACCTGCACCTGCGGCACCTCAACCCGCTTCCGCTCGGCCTCGCCGAGACCTTTTCCCGCTACCACAAGGTCATCGTCGCGGAAATCAACGACGAGGGGCTCTACGGTTACGGCCAGCTCGCGATGCTGTTGCGCGCCGCCTACGCCAATCCCGCCATCGTCTCGGTCACCAAGACCGACGGCCTCACCTTCAAGGTGAGCGAAATCGTCGCCGGCATCGCCAAACACGTCGAGAGCCAGGCCCTCGACGCCACCCTCGGCATCGCCCGCCACAGCCCGCTCGCCCTCCCGCGCTGAGCCCCCGCGCCCGCCGCAAACTCCCAACTCCAACTCTTCCCCTTCCATGTCCGCTGTCGCCACCCCGCCCGCCCCGGCTCCCGCCGGCGCGCCGCTCACCAAGAAGATGCTCACCGCCGACCACCCCACGTGGTGCCCCGGCTGCGGTGACTTCGCCGTCCTGGCCTCGTTCTACCGCGTTCTCGAGAAACTCCAATACCCCCACGAGAAGATCGTGACCTTCGCCGGCATCGGCTGTTCGTCGCGCTTCCCGTATTTCGTCAACACCCACGGCGGCCACTTCATCCACGGCCGCGCCCTGCCCTTCGCCGCCGGCATCTCGCTCGGCAACGACGACCTTCACGTCTTCGTCTTCGGCGGCGACGGCGACGGCTTCTCCATCGGCGGCAACCACCTCGTCCACACCGCCCGCAAGAACGTCAACCTCACCTACGTCATCATGGACAACTCCGTCTATGGCCTGACGAAGAAGCAGACGTCGCCGACCTCGCCGCTCGGCTTCAAGACCAAGACCGATCCCACCGGCGCGATCGATCAGCCGATCAATCCGATGCGGACGCTGCTGAACAGCGGCGCGACCTTCGTCGCGCGCAGCCACGCGACGCAGGTGAATCACATGATCGAGATGATGCTGCGCGCGGCCAAGCACGACGGCTTCTCCGTCGTCGAGATTCTTTCCGAGTGCGTCGAGTTCTTCGAAGGCGCGTTCGACGCGGCTATTCCGCG
>JACCDS010223617.1_pt1 | contig 15523 bp, 20 predicted proteins | sample 7446441 | NCBI WGS metagenome assembly JACCDS01 (sample SAMN15323445, study PRJNA562643) | freshwater metagenome | isolation source: river surface water | place: USA:Blue River Watershed | collected 2017-08-17
GATGGAACCAAAGGTATTGCTTGCCTACTTTGAATACCTGGCGCTGGCCGACCAAGCGCGCAAGTCAAAGGAGTATGAGAGAAGTTTTGCGTATCTGGAGTACGCCCACATCCTTGGTCAACAAGACGTTTTGTGTCATTTTCATGTGCACTTACAGATGCTCTGGTTGGCCCTTTGCACAGCAGATTGTCGCGAAATGACAGGCCAAAGCTATCGGTTGTTGTTAACACCTTTTGGTCACCTGTTTAATCGATTGCCACTTGGCAATACGGGGCGTTCGAATGTCAGTGCCTTTAAGCCAATGTCCATTCCGGAAGAACTCAGAGAAATTTTAACGCCTGTAGGTAAAAAGTAGGGCTCGTAGTCCTCACCCTGCGCGCGTAAATGCACTTGAGCTATTCCTGATTCATTTGCCACGACGACTAAAAATTCCTAAGTTGTCTTTCTACTGGCACCTAAAGTGAGCCGAGTACGATGAATTCAAGCCAGTTGGATGATTCTTGCGAACCACTACAGCTAGTGCGACAGACGATACTAAACATGCCTGATTCGTTTCAAAAACACACACACCGAGCTGAATTGTTCGCGCGTGATCTTGCCCCGCAATCAAGATAGACTGGTCGTTACACAATTATTGAATCGACGGAAGATTACACTCCAATCTGCAAAATACTCAGGTAAATAGTTCCACCGCTCTCCGTAAACTAATTGACAATCAAAAGCTTATTTGTTACCAAATGGAGAACAACAGCTGTAGATATTAAAGGAATAATTATGTCGGGAAGAGATTCAACACCCAATACTCACGCGCCAACCGGGGGAACATCAGGCGGAGTCGATTGCTCCCAACTGAGCTTCAATACTTACATCAGTAGCCCAAAACCAGCAGCCATACCCCAAATAACTCCGGGCACTATCCTTCAAATTGACATTTTTCGGCAAGGAAGTACTGAGACCGTTGCAGTATTTTTGGCGGGCACGCCAGTTGGCGGTATCGTGGACCATGCGGCGAAGCTTTTAAGGTGCCTTAACAATGGCTTCTCGTTTGTAGCCAACGTTACATCAAAGAATGGTGCCCAAATTGCCATTCGCGTAGAGCCGGCCTAAGGAGTGTATCTATGCGGTTAAACATCGTTGGAGGGTGTTACAGAGAAATTTGTGATTGGCCTGATATGCAGGAATTAATGGGGTCAGCTGGCCGAGCTGCTAAAGTTGTCTCCCAGTTGTCAAATGGCAGGTTGATTAATCTCTACACTACACTCGCTCCAAACTTGAAAGACGAATTGCAAAGCCAGTTTGTGTTTACTGACTGTAATATCTCAATAACAGAAGCAGAATTCACACCAACATTTAGATATAAACACCCACTTGCTATACCGGAAATTACCCCCGAAAAATGTGTTTACGGCAATAAAAAATCATTCAAGGTAAACAACTTATCAAACGAAAGCGCCCTTGTTTTTGGAATGATAGAAGCTGAACCTGAGGTAAATGCAGACGTTATCGTTTATGACCCTCAGAATGCGATTTCACCAAAGTTATTCAGTGAAATACCGTGTTCAGCAAAGAAGCTTGCTTTGGTTTTAAATCACTATGAGGCTAACAGTGCTCACATACGCCTCACCGGTGAAAAGGCCCTCGACATAGAGCTCCTCGCTGACTGGGTATTAAAACATGAAAAAGCTAATGCAGTTGTGATCAAATGTGGCAAACGAGGAGCTTACGCCAAATGTCTATCTGGCATAGAAGGATGGGTTGAGCCATATCAGACAAGCAATGTTTATCCTATTGGCTCTGGCGATACGTTTGCAGCGGCATTCTATTTTTACTGGGTCAGCCAACAGATGCCTGCTTACAAGGCTGCAAAGCGTGCCAGCGCTGTTGCAGCATTTTATTGTGACACTAAAACGTATTCAGACGATCAGTCTCTTGATGATTACATCTCCAAGCTTCAAGCGTATAAACCCAGCGGTCTGAAAAAACTTAACGTCTACTTGGCTGGTCCATTCTTCACATTGGCTCAAATGTGGTTGATTAATGAGACTAAACGATGTCTTGAAGACGCGGGAATGGATGTTTTTTCACCTTACCATGATGTTGGTGTCGGAACCGCAGAAGACGTAGTTCAGCATGACGTCGACGGCATTCATAATTGTGATGTTGTTTATGCACTGTTTGATGATCGCGATCCTGGAACGCTCTTTGAGATTGGAATGGCAATCCAAGCTGGAAAAAAAGTTGTTGTCCTGGCTGAGAACTCAACCAATGAACACTTAAAAATGTATGAAGGCACCGGCTGTCAGATTTATAAGGACTTTGCGACATCCATTTATGCTGTAGGGTGGCTTCAATGAGTGTAACCCGTCGAAATACAGGTATCCTTTTATCTGGCGGCATTGATTCAATTTGTATCGCTTATCTAACTAAACCCAAGGTAGCCTTTACGATCAATTATGGTCAAAACGCTGCTGAAGCAGAAATCGACGCGGCAAGGTACGTCTGTAAAGAACTCGCGATTCAACACGAAGTAATTTCAGTTGACTGCAGTGTGCTTGGTAGTGGAGATCTCTCTGAAAAGAAAGAGTTAGCCATCGCGCCCAAATCTGATTGGTGGCCATTTCGAAATCAGCTGCTTGTTACTCTGTGCGCTTCCCGAGCATTAGCGTTGGGATTAGACTCATTAATTACTGGTTCAGTCAAATCTGATGCGTATCACAAAGATGGTACCGCCGACTTCTACCACCGTCTAAATGATCTGATGGTTTATCAAGAGGGGGCACTCAAGATTGATGCCCCCAGTTTAGATTGGACTACTGAACAGCTTATTGAAGTATCAAAAACTCCAAACTCCCTGTTGTATGCAGCTCACTCGTGCCACAAAGCGAATGTTCCATGCGGAAATTGTCGTGGCTGCAACAAGTATGTAAGCATTATGACAGAAATAAAAGATGACTAATTTGCTTGAGCCAGTACCTAAAAAAAATCCAGCCGCAACGCTCAGATGGAAGCCTACTGGTAAACACAGTTTCAAATTACAGAGATTAGTAGAGGGGCAGCAGGACGAAATGTTTCTTAATGTGCTTCATCGGCGTGAGTGTCGTCGCCAATTTTGCACGGCATCACCAGCGCGATTTGGCGAACTCCTCTACCTAACACATTCTGCGAAAAACAGTTATGTAAATGATGCTGGTTTTGAGGTAGAACAACGTAATGTAATATCATCAGGTGCTCTGCATGCTGTCCATATTCTTTTCAACCACCCCTCTCAACCAAATTGGTATTGGTACGACCCTCATACACATTGTGCAACTGAATTAGACTTACCGCGCAATGTGCTTGCAGAACAGGCAAGAGATTTCTTTAGTTCAAGTAGATTGGCAACAGTTATCTGGTACGTTGCAGATGTAGAACTGATATCTGCAAAATACGATAATCCGGAGACGCTAATATGGCGCGATGCTGGCGCTGTACAGTCAATGCACTCTCTCATTAGCGAACAAATCGGGTTAGCGTACTGCCCTCTCGGGATTTCTGGAATTGTCGAAGCAGCACTGGTATCAAACGAGCGACAATTGGTAGGTGTTGGACTTGCCTTGGTTGGTGACCCGATTAACTGATAATTCAGACTGTGCGTCTTTTTTGTTTTTCAGAATATCCAGAACAAACGGACTATCTTGCATTTCAAACCACATGACAGCATCTAATTCAGATGCTTTCGCACCAATCGCATTAGCCACTTTGATAAAGGTATCTTCCAGTTCAAGGTAATCTTTTTCGATCACCTTGTCTTCGCTGAAAAATCCGCCAAGCAGTCCGGCCCGGTATATGTGAATATCAAGGATTGCAACATCGTCTGCGTCCATCCAGTTACGAGCCACCCATGATGCCGTTTTTAAGCCAATTCCTTTTATTTTGGTTAACCGATCTCGTAGCTCTCGCCCTGAGGAGGGCAAGCTTGTGTCATTGGAAAGCTGGTATATTGCATCAGCTAAATATTTTGCCTTTTGCTTTGCGAATCGGTACTTGACAAGCTTGCCTCTTGCATTGAACGGTTCGGACAACCACTCATATAGTTGTTGCTCAGTGAGTGGATCCCCGTTAAAAGCGCCATGTTGCTTTAAATGCTCATAAGCAGCCAAACCAATATAAGCGGGGATCCCATGCCCACCCAACAAGCATGCGCCAACCTCCTCAAGCAGAGTACGCCCCAACTTGTACTGTACAGTATTGTTCATAAGGCGTCGTTGTAGCACTTTGTAGGTCCAATAAGCGACACTTGGAAATGCAGCAACGTTTCCCCAATTTACGCCGGGCAAAACGTGTTCCCTTTCATCCGGCAACTCAATTTGTACCATGGAGGCACCAATACTCAAAAAGGTAGTCTGGCACATTTCATTATCTCGCATATGTCTGTTGTAACCAATCCATGATCTCTGATCTTTCACACGGCGGCATGGCTTTAAATTTATCCTTCATTCTGGATAGACGCCTTTTGATGTTCTGTCTTTCTCTGAAGTTTTTACCTAAATACCGAGTATCATGCAGCTCTCCGGCAAGACTGTAGTTAAACCATAACGTCTCTATCCGCAGTCCTGCTTGGCTCTGTGCTGTGTAGCAGTATTTGCTCCATCCAACTAACTCGTCGTTGTAAAGATCATTGTCATAGCCGGATAGAAGCACCATGCAATCGAGAGATTTCAGCCTTTTGAGTAACATTTTGTGTTGTTCAAGATCGAACTCGTACTCATAGATTTTCGCCTTGCGCCTGACATCCGGAACATATGGAGGGTCACAATAAACCAATGTCTCATGGTCATAGATATCAAGGGATAAAACATCCAACGCGTCGCCCACGTAGGCTTCCAAGCCATCAATTGCAAGCACTAATTCACTAATGAATTTTGGATTTATATCGTTAACAATTGTTTTTTGTGCTGGCTTTTTATTCGCAACAACAGCTCCGCTTCCGACAAAAGGCTCTACATAGACCTTGTGAGGCGGAATGTGATTAATAATATGCTGGAAGCTTTTGCCTTTACCGCCCGGAAACGCCACTCGTACACCCTAAATAAACTATGTCCGGATTATTATCGGCAAAATTGCCGATGGTTGCAAGCAGTAAAATAGATATAACTTCAAATGGTGATGCCGGCGGAATGACAATAGACTGTCTATGTCGAGAAGACTTGTAGTCTGAATAGGGTGAGGAATTTTTCGTCTTATACTTTTAAATCAGGGCGGTGTGTTCACCTGAAGAGCGGTTTTCTTGAATGTTTCAGACCACTTAAGGCGGGTTGAAGATGATTATTGATAGACACTCGTACACCATTTGTTTCAGATGACCGTCGACAGCGAGTTGCATGAAACGTTTGTGCCAAGTCTGACGGACACCTGAAATGAGTTTATAGCTAAGCCAATACACTCCAAAATTGAATTATTCTGACACTTTGATAACCATCGTAAGTTCACTTTTACTCGTTTTAATCAGGTCAAACCCAAATGGCTGGAGCTTCTTCAGCCTGTGATTGAAGTTTCGCTTATAGTAGTTTTTTGGCGATGTCAGACTATCTATATGCTTGCGTTGGCACAAATGCAGATAACGCAAGCTTGCTACTCTTTTTGCTTCTGCAACAAGCATATGAACATTTAGCCAATCAACCTTTTCGGGCGACAACCAGCTCAAGATTCTGACAATATCGTCAATTTTTGCATTCACGTACTGCAAAACTTGAGCCTCATTTGTCACCGTTTTATGTTTCCAAACGGGTGAGTTATGTGCAATGTCATTGCGTAACTCTCTGAGAGCTGCGATCTCCTGTTGAATCGTCGCATTTGTGACCCCTGTTCCTGTGGGCATATTAGGGAAAACATCTAGCATGCATTGAGGCCAAAGCGCAAATCTATCTCCATTGACCGAAAAGCATTCTCTCAGTAGATTGTCCCAAAATCCGAACTCCGTTTTAGCGACAATTAAGTCATGCATAGTTAGTCCATTCGGTACCTTTTTACCACCTAAACGCTTCTTAATTTCTTTAACTTGGTCCTTATGCCACGCAATATTTTTCCTATCGCGATCTCCGTGCTTGAATGCTTTTCTGACACTTGTTTTCAACTTGTCGTACCAGTCACTTGCAATTCTAGTTGTTGCACTTGTGTGTATCGAATTTCTCAAGGCAACCTCTAATGCACTCAGCAATGGATAAAGACTTGCCGCAACTTTGGTGCTCCAAATGTATGAACCATAAACCTCAATTGGGTCAGTGCAGTTGAACGTCTTTGCAAACATTTGCAGACGCTGGCTCGGCAACACATGTGCCAACGAAGAATATGCAATCTTGTGAGGCATAAAGAATTTAACTTCCAAATATTGAATTAAAACAACGATAGTGCTAGATTACATCCGTTAGCTAGTAGTTGACCACTGATTCAAGCCACTACATTAGCACCCGTATATCGGAGAGAAACCTCAGCAATCGCTGAGGTTTCTCGCATTTAAACTACTGTAAAATCTGCTGCCATTCCCTATGTAGCTCACGCATACCGTGTGAATGCTCTTCTTTTATTATGTTGCAATGAAAAATGCGCCTTGTTTTCGTCATACCCAAAATATCTTCAGCGTAACCCCCATCGAAACACAGCAAATGATAGTCAAGTCAGAAGGATGCGATTCTCTTCAGGGGGTAACAGCTGATAAGTGACTGAGTCAAACCGAGAATGAGCAACACATCTTATAAAAATTTTTCAGCCAACGATTTTTTACCTTTCGGCATACCAGTCTCAAGCAGGTCTTTTTCAGCATAATAAAAACCACTTGCATACAAATCGAAGTCACCAATCATGACCCGAATTGAAATTTCATGGCCGTCTTTCCAAGTGTCATTTACCTCGGCCTTACAGGTCTCGCCCCGCAGTTCAAAACTGAATTTTCCTGTTTGTTTATCCCAAGTCTGGAGCGCTGCCCGTATAAGAGTCTCACTGATTTTTTTCCTTTTTTTCTCAGAGAGCATATCCAATGAAACTTCTTTGATTGGTCCGTACATGCCACTGTTGTTTAATGCATCGAGGATTTTCCTCATATGTCCGCCTGTATGCTGATTTACCAGCAATGACGAGCGAGAGCTATTTGGTTCGCCTAAAATCGATGATCTCAAGTTCCACCAAGTTTCAGCTACTTCGGCATTTTGCGCATCTTTGACCAACATTTGAACACACCAAGCAAGTGCATCACGACTTCTAATTGTGCCGTCAGCCTCCAATTCCACGGTCGTCGCTTCCACGACTACTGGATGAGCATGATCATTGTAAAGCGGGGCATCCAAACGATAAGCATGGAGTCCATGTGTGCTATTTACAGCGTTCGCCAGTTGCTCAGCATCTTTTTCGGAATAGGGGCAGGTTACGAATCCTCTAGCAAAAAACACCGTATGATCTACGCCTTTATATACTGGCAACTGCGATGGACAAGTCACCATATTTCTATCGGTTCTCGGTGGTATCGTCAAAATTGGGTGCCATTCAGGGTACATGTTTACTGAGTTGCCAAGCTCTTGCAGAAGCTTTTGGAAGATTGCTCTGCCCGCTTCAGGATCAGTCAAATTTTTAGTTAAGTAGTCGCGTGAATGTGAATTTGTCTCCGCCACGGCGGTTGGGAATCGAAACTCTGTCATGTGAACCTCTAATCATAAAGAACGCCTACAAACTACACTCTACGTAAACATACATATTTACGCAGAAATTAATAATAACGAGATAAGTGCTTTTACGCAATATTAGATTTATTTGCTGCCAGCAACTTATAAACCGTTGACCTTCCGATCTTCATGTCCTTAGCAATGACTGTGGGAGTAATGCCCTCAGCTTTCATTTGCAGAACCTTTTCTATATCTACTGAAGGCTTCCGTCCAAACTTTACGCCCCGGGCTTTTGCTTCCTGCCGCCCTTCATTTGTCCGTTCCAAAATACGATGCCGCTCTGCCTGGGCAACAGCTGACAGAATCGTGACAACCATCTTGCCCATTTCGCCTTCAGTGCTGATCCCGTCATCGAGGAAACGCACTGCCACGCCCATTTGGTCGAACTCCTTGATGAGATTGATCATGTCTGCAGTGTCTCGGCCCAACCGGTCGAGTTTTTTGACGAGCACCAGGTCGCCTCTCTCGACCTTCATCAACAGTGTTTTTAATCCTGCACGATCGAGGTGACTGCCAGATTCTTTGTCGCTGAAGATCCTGTGCGGCTCAACACCTTGCTCGGCCAAAGCCCGCAGTTGAATATCGAGGGATTGCTGACTGGTTGAAACGCGGGCATAGCCAAAAAGACACATCAGTATGTCTCCTAAATCGAATAGTAGACAAAGTGTCTACTAAATACATGATTGACGATTTAATAAACAGTGTAGGAGGGGGATTTTAAAGTGTCCACTAACTTATAAATTAGTAGGCACTTATTCCATACAATTAGGTTCAGTGGTCTTGTTCAAGCCAGACGCCTCAATCTCCTTTTACTTTATGCATGAGGTAGCTTTTGAAGTGTATCGAGCACGATGACGATAGGCTATAGCGTTCCTAAATACACGTTGAAGATCAACGAACATCAACGCTCTTGTCCATCAAACGATCAACCCCGATAAGAAGATCCCGCCTGAATGCATCAACATCTTGATGCTGCTGGAACTGAAGATCACTCACTTGCAGTTGGTTATAAGTCTTGTTAACCGGAGCTGCAGAAATCTCGTCAAACAGCCGCAGCCACTCGCCTTCGGCTTTTGCCCAGGAAAGTGCCAAGTTATCCATTTACCCCATGGCTAAATCCTGCTCAACCTGCCCTAACACCGCCACGATATTTGCCGTCACCGATGGCTCTTGATGCACGAGTGGTTGCTTTGCGCTACTCACCGGTGTACTCAAGACCAGTAGCAGGGTGAACAGACATAAAGTTTTCATGGTATTTTTCTCCGATGCTCGATTCAAAAAGCTCTGCTGTAGCCCAGTGAGATAAAATCAAGGCCAGGGTTTGGTTTCTTGAAACCTGCGTTGGAGTAATGCAGATACCGTAAAGTGATCGAGTCCTCGTGACTCAGGCGATAAATGAGCCCCAAACGGTCTTCGAATTGATAGTGGGTACTGACGTTTTTGCCGGCAAAGGTTGTATCATCAAGCAACGACAACCCGATACCGAATTCGGCCAGTACTTCTTTGTCAAAAAGACGGCCTACAGAGAAGGTGAGGACAGGTGAAAACGCCAGGACAACGTTCTGATCAGTTTCATTTTGCGGACCAAATCGCCAGAAGTTGGCACTCATTTCAAAACTGACAGCACCGGCAATCCCATAATCTTGCAAATACTGTGTGAATAAATCCGACTCTCGTTGAACAGCGAGCTTGATCCCTTGAACATCGCCTTCCCCTTGAACATATGCAAGATGCAAATGATGACGCGCCTCTGCGCCCAAGTTATCCACGGTTGCTGCATGTAGTGGATTTTGAAGACCTGCCAGGACAGCCACACCGAGCAAACATTGCTGCAAAGGTTTATTGGAAAGCCATGTGCGAAAACGGGTAAAAGCAAACATTTTGAACTCCAACTGATTGCAATGATGCGATGGAGTGCTATTATCAGGAACTAACAGCAACATTTAGTGCTGAAATATTTGCAGATAGTATCCATAGATGAATTGGAGCAACAATGATTCAGAGCCAGCACAACAGTTTATCCAGTGCGACAGCAGATTCGTCGGTGCAACCTCATGTGGACCGACTGACTCCCCTTCTCGCTCATTTCTCACCCAAAGCCGCCCTGTACTTTCATGGTAAAAGCTGTGACCAGTCCTCCTATTGTCCAAAAGGCGATCAGTCCTATTTGCACCTGGTTGAGCGCGGCACCGGTAGTATTCTGTTGGGACAAGATGAGATCGAACTGGTTGAGCCGTGTTTGATTTTTATCCCAAAGGGCGATGCGCATAACTTTAAAAGCCAGGAGCCCGATGCCCTACAACTGTATTGTGCGACAATCGATGCCGGGCAGGTTGCCGGTAATCCAATCCTCAATGCTCTACCCACAATCAGTGTTATCCCACTGTCAGCTTGCAACTCATTGCGAGATTTAATTCAGATGATATGGCGCGAGAATACGGGCATGTATTGCGGTAGAGAAGCCGCAGTCAATCGGTTGACTGAATACCTGCTTATCCTCTTGCTGCGTCACACCCTAAGCGAGAACAGTCCTCAAACGGGACTAATGGCCGGGTTGGCTGATAAAAAGTTATCGCTGGTGTTCGATGCCATACATCGACAACCAAATTTGGATTGGGACCTTGAACAAATGGCACAAGAGGCAGGCATGTCTCGGGCCCGATTCGCTGAGCATTTTAGAAAAGTGGTTGGTTGCACTCCCAACGATTACTTGACCCAATGGCGATTGACCCTTGCCCGCAAACAACTGTTGGCCGGCGATTCACTAAAGCAAGTGGCGCCGGCGGTCGGCTATCAAAGTGTTGCGGCTTTCCATCGAGTTTTTCGCAGCCGATTTGGTCAAACACCCAAAGAGTGGTTGCAGAATATAAGCCCGCATGCAGCATAAGAGATAGCGCATACAGTCGTTAAAAGAAGCGGTAATGCCACATAAACTCTGCAAAGGATAGATGATCTGATCCGCCAACACTGGACACGCAACTAAGTTATTTTCTTTGACTCGTAGTTCTCTGGACTTAGATAGCCAATAGCACTATGCCGTCTGGTTTTGTTGTAATCAACTTCAATATATTCAAATACCTTTTGTTTCAGTGAGGCCCGGTCCGTTAACGGTTCATCTTTGAGCAATTTGACCTTCAGCGTATGGAGAAAGCTTTCCGCCATCGCGTTGACGCTCCTATGTCAAGTTATCATGTTAGTACGGACAGATCGGATACCATTATGGGGTATAGTTCTCTCGCAATGTAACGTTTCAGGCATCGCAGGATCTCTTCAACTGATTTACCTTCCGCTGAACGCTTAGCGGCATAAATCCTTGTTCTTGGGTTACTTCGCATTCTAATGAGAGCAACTGTCCACAGCGCATTGTTGGCATCCCTTGAACCGCCTCGGTTGAGGCGATGACGTTTTGTTTTACCTGATGATGCTTCCAGCGGATTCACACCACATAACGCAGCAAACGAGGCATCTTTATGAAGCCTGGCTGGATTATCCCCAGCTGTTACCATAAGTGTTGCAGCAACGTACGAGCCAAGGCCAAATTGTTCAAATAAGTGTCGGGCGGTTGATTTCGTCAGCTCTGTCAGGCGTTTTCCGATTAGCCTAAGTTCTTCTGTTAGACTAAGCCTACGGTCTGCTAATAAATTGAGCCTTGCAACCATAGTACTTAACAGCACGTCGTCGTCCGCGCCTTTAATACGTTTACAGGCAGCTATACATTGGCAGGTCGATGGAACATAGCATGCCCTAATTTGCTCAGGTGCAGTGACTAGAATCGCTCTGATTTGATTAATGGCTTGAGTACGGGCTTTAACTGTACTTTTCCGGGCAACAACAAGATACCTTAAGGCTTCGACTATTCCATCATGTGACTTGGGGATTGCTGTTGACTCATTCGCCAGGACTGATCGCGCTGCATTCTCGGCGTCACTGGGATCTGATTTTCCCTTGAGTCTGCGTTTAGCTCTGTTTGGTCGATTAACCTCAAATACTTTCAAACCTTTATCTTCCAGGAACTTGCAAAGACCAGCGCCATATGTGCCGGTTCCTTCTAATCCAGCCTGTTTAATGTTTCCAAATTATTTTGCCCAGTTATTAAGTTTTTCATAACCGACGAGGCACACAGGAAATTCCTGGGTATCGACAACCAGCCCAATATTGTTAATCAGAACAGCAACATGGCTGGTAAGTTGAGTATCAACTCCCAGGGTCAATTGATTGTTTATATGATCACGGTTCATCAGTTTTTCCTCAGTTAACCAGTCACCGGACTGGACTCTGAAGATGCAAAACAATGCTCCTATTAGGTTACGGATACTAGAATGATTTCAACTACAAACTGACGAGCAATAATCGACAGGTCAACACAAAGACACAAGGTCAATCCGAGCACGGGTCAGATTATGACTGTCAGTACCGGTAAGTATATTCTCTGTATCCCAACAGTTGCCTTTTCGGCTCATGCTTTGCGTAAGCTGATGTTTGGCAATCAAGAGTCATACCCGCTTCTAGAGAACACTTAAACCGCAATTCAAACCGACTTTTTGGATTATGCGCAGAACAGAAATAATAAATTACAGATCATGTTCATTTTCAAATCGTTTGAAGTCACTATGATCCGAACAACAAATAGGCATTTCTGGTACTTACTGATTGTTGCGATTAGCGGTTCCCTGTGTTGTGTTACGAAGACGTTAATGACCCCGCCGCGGCTGTTTACAATGGAAGTGGTATTCACTGCAATACACTGTGTTCAGCTCATCACACCCCTTACCCATTAGGGAATCGACAGGAAATGACCGTGAGAACTCAACCCCATTTACAAGACGTCCTGTATTTGATCCCTAATGGCTACCCTCTGACGATTGTCGTCCCGGAAAAATCCATCTTCGGGACCGGGAGTGCCATGCAATTTTGGTTACCTTTGAACGGTCACAATTTACCATTGATGCACACCCGCGAAAGTAAGCTGTTGGTTGCATTGGATGGAGAAGTCGAAATACGCAGCAATCAAAATATTATCGCCTTGCTGAAGAAAGGTCAGGCGTTAGCACTTCCCTCGAATGTGAACCACCGCGTGTATCAACACGGCGCCACCCCCTCACATGTAGGTGTTGCCCTCTGGCCTGGGCATGTGGAAGAGGCATTTCGTTGCATCGCAAGGCAGGTTGCCGCGGACCAATACAGTCGTGACGAAATGATCCGCACTTTCGCGAGTTATGGTGTGATATGGACTGCGAAATCAGCTGAAGAGCACAAGAAACATGAAGTCATAACCTTCGCTGAAGCTCTTCATGCATTACCACTTACTCTTGCAGGTGCGATCCAGCAGTGTTGGCTACCTATTTTTACGGACTCATCACTTCAGTGAAGGAGTTCCTGAACATACTCAGCAACGCAATAATCGTAAGCGTCCGGCGATCACAGGTTGATGTTCTAATTTTAGTTCCCACTTATTTTTAGTGGACACTTAGTGTCTTAAATGGCGTCGCCAGGCTGTAACGCTAAGTCGATGTTCCATGGCAGTAGCTTATCGATGCGGTTGATGGGATGATTACCAATTCGTTTGAGAACCGCAGTCAGATAGTGATTCGGGTTGATGCCGTTCAGTTTGGCAGTGCCGAATATCGAGTAGAGCACAGCCGCTCGTTGGCCTCCGGCGACAGAGCCTGCAAACAGATAGTTTTTCCTGCCCAAGGCGATGGGTCGTGCGCTGTTGTTGTCTAATTCGGCATAACCGTTATCGACATACGCCACCAGCGCATCCCACTGCTTGAGCGCATAGTGAATGGCTTTGGACAACGGCGAGCCTTTTGATAAGGTACGCAAGGTTGCCTGCAACCAGGTATGGAAGTACTCAAGGATTGGCTTTGCTTGTATCCTGCGTATGTGTTGTCGTTCATCCGGTGGTTGGCCGCGCGCATGCTTTTCAATCACATACAGCGATTGGATAACCTTAATTGCCTCATCGGCGATAGGTGATGGGCCTGTTTGGGTGATGTCATAGAACTTACGCCGCACGTGCGCCCAACAGCCATGTTGTTGGATTTTTTGTTGGTATAACTCGTGTAACCCGCGTAAGCATCGGCCTGCAGTGAACCTTGATAGCCTTTTAAATGGGCTGTCGGATGCAGGCCTTTTCGGTCTTCGCTGTATTGCAGCCAGACTGCCGGCGCGGTGTTATCACCCCATGGACGACCATCCCGTACATAAGTCCAGTATCGACCTGTTTGTGTGCGCCCCTTGCCTGGAGACAACGTCGGCGCCGTGGTGTCATCCGCATAGATATGTTGCGCTGCTTTGACATGACGGCCGATGGCATCTGCCAGTGGCGTGAGTAAAGCGCCGATTTGCCCGACCCAGTCGGCTAAGGTTGAACGTTCAACATCAATGCCTTCACGCTCCATCCGCTCTGCCTGACGATACAGCGGTTGATGGTCGAGGTACTTATCAACAGCCACTTGCGTGAGTAGCGCTGCACTGGCGAGACCTTTTTTAATCACACGCTCAGGTGCTGCACCTTGCACTAAAGTGTCGCAATGCTTGCAGCTGAATTTCGGGCGAACAATGCGAATAACCCGATACGAAGCAGGCACGACATCGAGCATTTCCGAGACATCATCACCAATGTGGGTCAGTTCCCCCTGGCAGGCCGGGCATTGGCACGCAGTGTCAACACGGAGTTCTTCCCGCGGCAGTTGCTCAGGTAATGCAGCGCGTCGACGTGGTGTTTCTTTATCTTCGTTGGTTGGCGAACTGAGCTTAGGAAGCGCAGCAGTCTGCATTTCAAGCTCTTCGAGTTGCAATTCCAACTGATGGATTTGGGTGTCGAGAAGCTCAGAGGAGCGACCAAAACGCGCCCGCTTTAATACCGATAATTGATGGCGTAACGTGGTAATCACCGACTCTTGCTGAGCAAGCGTTTGCTGCAGCTGCAGGATAATTGCCTGCAACTGTTTCGGGTCATTGGGTAAGGAAGATGCCATCATTTTCATGCCGTGCATGATAGCATAAAATGATAGCTAACTCATTGATTAATGATGATTATGCAGCACTTTTCGGCGCATTTTTTCGAGCAGGTGGCCGCCAATCTAAACCTTCAAGCAACAACGCCAACTCGGCCTGAGTTAAATGAACAGCACCGGATTTAGCATGGGGCCAGACGAACTGACCTTGCTCCAAGCGTTTGTAAAACAAACATAATCCCTGACCATCCCACCAGAGTAGTTTAACCCTGTCGCTGCGCCGCCCACGAAACACAAACACATGGCCACTGAATGGGTCTTTTTGCAGCACATGCTGCGCCATGGCTGCCAAACCATCGAAGCCTTTGCGCATATCGGTGTAACCTGCGCACAGCCAGATGCGCACGTCATGCGATAACATCATCATGATAGTGCCGCCACCAGTTGGCGCAACATGTCTGGCGTTGCTTCGTGTAAAACCAGTTGATGGCCACTTCGAAACGACACCGTGATGGCTCCTTGATGCACAACCGTAGTCACTTTAGCTGCGCGAACACTGACGGGAAGAAATGGGTTCGGTTCAGCAGAAATAGCTAGTTCACCTTTAGCTCGCCTGACCCACAGCGCTTTCCCAAGCTGAGCTTCCCGCACCCAGCGAAAAACCTGATTGGTATTCACATCATATTTGCGCGCTAACTCAGAGACCTACAGCATTCGCGCTTTGGAATCCTGCACAAGCTGCCATTTAAACTCGGGTGAAAAGCTCCGACGCACATCGGATTGTTTTAAGACAGACATTCATAACTCTCAATGTAGGGAACGGTGATCGCTATGATGCGTGATCATTTAGTTAATTAAAGATGTGATGGC
>JACCDS010484504.1_pt1 | contig 15520 bp, 18 predicted proteins | sample 7446441 | NCBI WGS metagenome assembly JACCDS01 (sample SAMN15323445, study PRJNA562643) | freshwater metagenome | isolation source: river surface water | place: USA:Blue River Watershed | collected 2017-08-17
CCAGACGCAGGGTGCCGCCCCGCCAGCGCAGGGATTGCTCTGGCGAGCAGGAGGAAGTATTTGTAGAGAGCGAGACTTCGGAACCGAAAGCGGAAATCGGGCTGAACAATGCACCCGTAATCAACAAGGTGACGCACTGCATCGCCTGCACCTTGGTGTAGCGCAGGCTCCAGCGATACCCGTCGATGCCAATCATGTTGCCCCATCGCCTGCTGCGCTGGTGACGTAAAAGCGTTCGAGGGCACTGACGATTTCCTCTGCTTCGTCTACGCAGGTGAACAAGTCGAGATCGGATGGAGAGACATAGCCTTCGTCGAGCAGAAGGTCGAAATCAACTACGCGACGCCAAAATGCACGGCCGACCAGCACCACCGGAATACGCTGCATCTTTCCGGTCTGGATCAAGGCGAGCACCTCGAACAGCTCATCGAGCGTTCCATAGCCACCGGGGAAGGCCACCAAGCCCTTGGCGTGCAACAAGAAGTGCATCTTGCGCAGCGCAAAACAGTGGCATCGGAACGCCAAATCCGGGCACATGTAGGGGTTGGGTGCCTGTTCGTGGGGCAGCGTGATGTTGAGGCCAATCGAACGTGCGCCAACCTCGAAAGCACCGTGGTTGGCTGCTTGGCTCTTCACGGTTTTCCTACGGGGCCGTCGCCCATCCCGCGCCCTCCGCCCCTGGCCTGTATTGATGCCTGCGCGACCTCCTTGGCCTTTTCCTGCAGATCGTCGCTAGCCTTGGTGTTGAGGAGCCCGGCGCCGGAAAAATCCGGCTTGGGCGGCGATGCAGGCACACTCCGATCTCTAAGACGCTGATACAGCGCCCAGTGAGCCGCACCAGCCGACCCGCATTGCGATTCCGCGTCACTGATCGCCGGAGCCGCGGATACATTTCCATCCTCCTGTGCCTCCCCCGTGACGAAGCTCATGACGACACCGCCGTCATGATCTTGCGCTGGGGAAGGCGGCGCGGCCATGGCGCTGGCGACCAATGCCAAACCGAGCCACAGCACGGTGGCGAGATGCTTCTTCAGGTTCATTTCATATCTCTCGCCGATATGGCGGGTTGCCCGCGCGACAGGCCGTGCCAGGAAATGGCTGCGATCGCCACCCACACCAGCGTTCGGAAGCTCATCGCGATGACCGTGCGCATTTCATAGGCCCCGCCGGCATAGCCGTGCGCGCCGAATGCCGCAAGGGCAAATGCAGTCGCTGCGGCGATGACGACGGCCAGCCACACCGCCCAGCGATGCCGCAGCCACAGTCCAGCGCCAGCGATGACGTAGGCGAAGCCGGCCAGAAAGTTGAACCAGAGCACGAACGGCACGAAGTTCCCGGCAGAGGCTTGCGCCGCTTCTCCACCGAACAGGATCGCGCCGCCTTCCTTGATGGTCAGCAGACCGAACCCGACCGCGATCAGGGACATGGCCCGGATGAGAAATCCGCGCTGCTGCATGGGTCCTCGCATAGTCATTACTCCATGACTCGCTTTTGCCTTCAGCCCCTAAGAGACAGCCAGTCCCGCCCGGTATAGGGCGAAGGCCTCGACGGCCTCCCGCAAGAACCACCCCCTCCACTGCGGCGCGGTAGGGGTCCGGAGCACCAGTTCCTGGATGACACTGACAAGCGAAATTGCCTCAGCACTTGGTTGCACGTCGGCCCTGACCAGGCCCTGCTGTTTGGCGCGGGCGATGATTCGGGCTAGGCGGGTGGCGTAGTTAGCGATGAGCATCCGGATGCGCCGCTGAAGGCTGGGGTCGCCATCCTGTGCCAACCACGACAACAGTCGCCGGGGAACGCCGGGGTGCCTGGCGATGAACGCGATCTGCTGCTGGAATACGCTCTCCAGTTCCCGCAGCGGGTCGTCTTTCCTCTCGCTCTTGACTGAGCGCAAGAGCCGGCCTCTCACTCTGGCAATAAACCTTTTTCGGCCACCGCGGCTGTCCGTCTGCGGAGGCGACCATCGATCCTCGGCCGCGGCGGCGGTTCCAAGCAGACTTTTCATATCCGCGAACAGGTAGTGGCGCGTGGTTTCCCACCACCGCTTGAGATGCTCCTGCTCGAAACGATTCATGCTGTCGTCCGTCATGGTCCCTCCTCCCTTATTTGCAAGGTCATTCAAACCCCCGCCCTTCACCGGCGTCTCCATGGGTCACGCCATCGCGGATGTGGTAGATGCGCTTGAATGTGGGGATGATCTTTTCGTCATGGGTGACCACGATGATGGCGGTCTCGAACTTCCGGGCCATGTCATTGAGGATGCGGATCACAGCCATGGCGCGCTCGCTGTCGAGAGGCGCGGTGCGCTCATCGGCCAGGATCACCGGCGGGCGATTGACCAATCCGCATGCGATGGCGACCCGTTGCTGCTCGCCACCGGAGAGTTGCGAGGGCATGGCGCGAGCCCGGTGTTGCACATCGAGCGCCGTAAGCAGTTCCAGCGCCTTCGCGCGCGACTCCCCATTCGCGACGGATGCCGGATCGAACTCGAATGGCTTGCGGTTACGCGTCGGTGCCTCTCGCCCGCCTTGCACCATGCCGCATTCCACCAGGAGGCGGGCGTTGGCAGCTTCCACCAGAAAACACGAGCCCGTGACTTCGCGTGCCGCACCCAGAAAACTCAGCTTCATGGGATGTTCACTCCGGCTTCTTCTCTTGCATCGGGCAGGTGCTCAGGCCGAACAGGCGGTAGCCTGGGCAGCGGCCAGCCAGCCCTGTGATGAGAGGCATGAATCCAATGAGTCCCAGCCAACGCCAGGATGAGTCCAGCCACAATGGGAGACTGAGGAGAACCAGTCCGATGACGACGCGCACAATGCGGTCGAGCCGTCCAACGTTGATTTGCATGACGGTCTCCTTGTGTTGAGTCAGCGGCTTGAAAACGCGACGGGGGCGGCAGCGCCCCGCAGCGGATGGGTTGCGGTCGATGCCGTCGTGGATACGTCCCAGCCACCACCAAGGGCCTTGTACAGCGCCACCAATTGCACGGCGGCGTTGGTATGTGCCCGCGCGGCTGCGGTTTCGGCCTCGTGCAGGCTGCGCTGGGCGGCCAGCAGTTCGACCAGCGCGATGTCGCCTGCCGCGTAGCGCGTCCTGGCGTGGCCGTAGCTGGTGCGCGCCGCATCCAGTGACATGCCGCGGCGCGCCAAAGTATCCAGCCCGCCGTGGTAGTCGACCAGCGCGCGTTCGGCGTCGCCCAGCGCCGCTAACACGGCCTGCTCATAGGCCAGCGCAGCCTGGCGCTCGGCGGCCTCGCGTGCCCGAATTTCGGCTCGCACGCGGCCGCCGTCGAACAGGCGCCAGGAAATCAGCGGCAGGATGGAGAAGCGCGCACTGGAGGCATCGAACCAATCGCCCGTACTGAGCGCTTGGAACCCGCCACCCACACCGATGGAGAGTTTGGGAAACAGCTCGGCCGTGGCCACGCCGATGTCGGCGGAACTTGCCGCCAGGCGTCGTTCTGCGGCCAGCACGTCGGGGCGTCGGCGCAGCATGTCGGCGCGCTCGCCCACCGGCAGCGCCCGCAGCGTGCTCGGCGCCAAGGGGCCATCAAGCAGTGCCAACTCCCGCTCCGGCGGTGCGCCCAGCAGCACGCCCAGGCTGAGCACCGCGGCGCGCTGGCGCGCCTCGATATCCGGGATGAGCGCGTTGACTGCCGTCCATTGGGCGTACGCTGCCTCTACATCGGCGGCCGACGCGTCGCCCAGCGCATGCCGCAGGCGCACCAACTCCCAAGTCTGCTGCAGCGTGTCCAGCGTGGCCTGTTGTGCGTGCAACTCATAGCGGGCCCCGACGGCGTTGAACCAGGTGCGCGCGACCTCGGCCACGATGCGCATGCGTACGCCCTGTGCCTCGGCTTCGGTCGCCTGCAGGCGGGCGCTGGCGCCTTCCAGGGCGCGCCGCTTGGCCCCGAACAAGTCGGCCTCCCAGGCCGCGTCGAAGCCCGCGTCGTAGATGGTCTGCGTGGCGTCAAGACCGGGGATGGAGCCTACGGGCAAAGGGCCGTTCTCGCTTTGACGGCGCCGGTTGACGCTCGCGCCAGCGGCGGCGGTGGGTAATGCTTCGCCGGCCACACGATCGCGCAGGGCGCGCGCCTCATCGATGCGTGCCGCAGCCTGGCGCAGATCCAGGTTCTGTGCCAGCGCCGTGACCATCAGGCGATCGAGGACGGGATCATCCAGTGCAGACCACCATTGGCTTAAGTCTGCGGATTGGGATGCGCTTGCCAACGGCAGAGTCCAGCCGCTGCCGATGTCGACCGGCGGTGGCTCGCGGTAGTCGGGGCCCACGGTTGCGCAGGCAGTCAGCAGCACGCAGGACAGTGCCAGCGCGAGGGGACGTACGCGCCCAGGGGTCAGGCCGGTGGCGGTTGCGCGAAGAAAGGGTGTGCGGGTCTTGGATTTCATTGCAGGCGTCCTCGGACGAATACGGTGGCCATGGTCAACGTGGCGAGGGAGATGACCGCCAGCGGCCACAGGCTGGCGAGAATGTCACCGGTCGGCATGGCCTTGAGAAAGCTGCCTTCGACGATGATCAGGAAGTGGGTCAGCGGAATGGCCTGAGCCAGCCATTGCAGGACGACGGGCATGTTTTCCACAGGCGTGGCAAAGCCGGACATCAGCACCGCCGGAATACCGACGGCGAACGCGCCCAGGATGGCCTGCTGCTGGGTCATGCTGACGGCGGAAATCATCAGGCCGATGCCAACCACTGAGGCGATGAACAGCACCAGGCTGGCAAGCAGCAGCGCGAACGAGCCCGTGAACGGGATGCCGAACAGGAAGACGCCCGCGCTGATCATGAACAGGCCCAGTAGCGTGCCGATGGCCAGCGCCGGCAGGGACTTGGAAATGATGATTTCCGGCGTCGAGGTGGGCGACACCAGCAACTGGTCGAAGGTGCCGAGCTCGCGTTCGCGCGCTATCGATAACGAGGTGATCATCAACGAACTGAACAGCGCCAGGATGCCCGTGAGGCCGGGCACGATGTACCAGCGATAGACCAGGTTCGGATTGAACCAGTGGCGCACGACGACCGGCGTCGGCGCTTGCGCGTCGGGCACGACCTCAGCGCCGACCTCAGCAGCGATGGTGGACAGATAGGCCACAGTGATTTGGCCCGAGTTGCTGCGCCGGCCATCGACCAGCACCTGCGCGCGGCCGCTGTCACCGGCGGCGATGGCGCGCGAGAAATCGACGGGAATAGCGAGCGCGGCGATCACCTCGCCGCGGTCGATCAGTTCGTGCAGCTGCAGCTGGCTGTCGACATGCCGGACGTGGGTGATGAAGCGGGCACTGTCGAGGCGCTGCACCAGTTCGTGTGACCAACGCCCGGCGTCCTGGTTGTAGACGGCAATGTCGACGTTGCGCACCTCCAGCGTCGCGGCAAAGGCGAAGACCAGCAGTTGCAGGATGGGCGGCGCGAACACCACCATGCGGCTGCGCGGGTCGCGCAGCACGCTGAGCACTTCCTTGATGAACTGGGCGCGCAGGCGGGTGAACGAGAATGCAGCGAAGAACATCGGTTCACTCCAGGTTTTTGCGCGTGGCGCGCTTGGCGATCACGAAGAACAGCGCACCGATCGCCGCCATGGCCGCCAGGTTGGGCAGGAAGACGGCCCAGATGTCGCCGGCCAGGAACACTGTCTTGAGCGAATCGACGAAGTAGCGCGCCGGAACCGCCCGGGTGATGGCCCGGATCGGTGCGGGCATCGCGTCGATCTCGTACAGGAAGCCCGACAGCATGAAAGCCGGCAGGAAGCCCGAGAACAGCGCGATCTGCGCCGCCAGGAACTGGTTGCGCGCCAGTGACGAGATCAGCAGACCCTGGCCCAGCGCCGGCACCATGAACACCGCCGACAGCAGCAGCAGCGCTGCCAGCGAGCCCCGCATCGGCACGCCGAACACGAACACCGCCAGCGCCGCGGCGCCAAGCGTGGACAGCATGCCGAGCACGAAGTACGGCAGCAGCTTGCCGATCAGGATTTCGGCCACCGAGGCCGGTGTGGACAGCACCGCCTCCATGGTTCCGCGCTCCCATTCGCGCGCCACCACCAGCGCCGTTAGCATGGTGCCGATGATGGTCATGACGATGGCGATGGCTCCGGGAATCAGCGCTTGACGGCTTTCCAGCTCAGGGTTGAACCAGTAGCGCGGCTCCAGCACTACGGCCTGCGGCGGCGCCGCGACATCGAGCCCGGCGCGCCAGGTCTGGACCACGCCGCGCGCATAGTTCTCGACGTAGTTCGCGGTGTTGGGGTAGGAGCCGTCGGTGATGATCTGCACCAGCGGTTCGCTGCCACGCTGCGCCAGGCGCTGCTCGAAGTCCTGCGGGATCACCACGTAGCCGCGCAGGTCGCCGGAGATCAGTTGATCGGCCACTTCGCGCCGGTCATGGGCGAAATAGGCATCCAGGAAGCGCGTACCGGCAAAGGCCGCCGCAAGCTCTTGCGCCGCAGCGCCGGGCGACTCCAGCACCACGCCGACACGGACATTCTTCGCATCCAGCGACACCGCATACGCGAACAGCAGCAGCAACACCACAGGCAGCACGAACGCAATCAGCAGCGTCGAGGGATCGCGCAGCGCCTGGTAGCTTTCCTTGGTGACCAGAGCGATGAGGCGCCGCAGGTCGAAACGGCGCAAATCAGCCTGCGCGGTGCTATCCGCATTTTTGTGAGGTGCAGCGACGCTCATTTGGCGACCTCCATTTCACGTTCGGCGGACTCCACCAGATGAATGAAGGCATCCTCCATGGTCGGATCAGGACGTTCCGAACTGATGGCGATCCGCTTGAGTGCGTCGGGCGTGTCCAGCGCAATCAGGCGCGCGCGCGACAGCATGGCCACGCGGTCGCAATACTCGGCCTCGTCCATGAAGTGGGTGGTGACCATGATGGTCACGCCCTTTCGCGCCAGGCCGTTGATGTGGGTCCAGAATTCGCGCCGGGTGATGGGATCTACCCCTGAAGTGGGTTCGTCCAGAAACAGCACCGGGGGCCTGTGCATCAGCGAGCAGGCCAATGCCAAGCGTTGCTTGTGCCCCAGCGGCAGGGAATCGGGTGTCGAGGACAGCCAGCCGCCCAGATCAAAGGTGGCGATCATTTCCTCGATGCGTTCGCGCCGGGTTTCACCTTCCAGCCCGTAGACGCCGGCCGAAAATTCCAGGTTCTGCCGCACCGAAAGCAGGCCGTAGAGTGAGAACTTCTGCGCCATGTAGCCGAGTCGGCTCTTGGCTGCGCCGGTGGCGCGGCGCAGATCGTGCCCCACCACTTGCGCCTCGCCCGCAGTGGGCTTGAGCAGGCCGCACAGCATCTTGAAGGTAGTGGATTTGCCGGCGCCATTGGGCCCAAGCAGGCCGAAGATTTCACCCTTTTGCACTTCGAAGCTGACGTTGTCGGTGGCCGTGAATTCGCCGAAGCGCTTGGTGAGATTGCGGCAAGACACCGCAATGTCGGAACCCAGCTCGACCGGCGACAGGCGCTCGGCGAGCTGCGATGTACCGCCGGGGCCGCCGCCGAGAAGATCGATGAAGGCGTCTTCGAAGCGGGCCGGCACTTGGGCCAGGCGCACTTGGGCCTGATCCGCCAGCTGTTGTACGTCCTGCACGGTCGCGCCCTCGCGCAGCACCACGCGGACACCAGCGCCCTGAATCACACCATCGCTGACGCTGGGCAAATCCAGGACTTTCGTCAGGACTGCTCGGCGTTCGGTGCCGACATCTTCGAGACGGAAGCTCCGGCCTTTGAGCTGCGCGGTCAGCTCTTGCGGTGGGCCGTCGAAGAGCAACTGGCCTTCGTTGAGCAGAAGCACGCTTTCGCAACGCTCGGCCTCGTCCAGATAGGCGGTGGACCAGACCACCGCCATGCCCTCATCGGTCAGGGCCTGCACCATGCGCCACAACTCCTGGCGGCTGAGCGGGTCCACTCCGACTCCAGGCTCGTCCAGCAGCAGCACCTTGGGTCGCGCCATGAGCGCACAGGCAAGGCCGAGCTTTTGTTTCATGCCGCCGGAGAGCTTGCCGGCCAGGCGCTTGGTGAAGGGCGCGAGGCGCGTGAAATCCAGCAATTCGGCGAACAGCGCGGCGTTGCGATCCGCATCCATGCCGCGCAACTGCGCATACAGCCGCATGTTCTCCATCACCGACAGGTCTTCGTACAGGCCGAAGCGCTGCGGCATGTAGCCGCTGGCGACGTGGATCGCGTCGTTGTCCTTGACCACGTCGAAGCCGGCCAGAGTGACACGGCCAGCATTGGGCACCAGGAGCCCGGTCAGAATCCGCATCAGCGTCGTCTTACCGGCGCCATCGGGGCCGACCAGTCCCGTCAGCCGCCCATAGTGGATGCGTGCGCTCAAGCTCCGCAGGGCCTTTACGTCGCCAAAATGCTTGTTCAGGCCTTCGATGACGACGGCGGCGTTATCGGCGCTGGCGCTTGTAGGCGTGGTGGCCATGGCCGTGTTCGCCTGCATCTCAACGCTCCCCCACGCGCGCGCCAGAGACTGGTTTGGCATCGACCGCTATCGTCACCGGCATGCCCTGGCGCAAGGCGGCGTCGGCATCGGCTTCGTCGATGACGATGCGCAGGCGATAGACCAGATCCGTGCGCAAGTCCGTTGTCTCCACCGTCTTGGGCGTGAACTCGGCGCGCGGCGAGATGAAGCCGATCTGGCCGCGATAGACCTTCTCCGAAGAATCGCTCTTGACGCGCACCGCCGTGCCGGGCGCGATGCGCCCCAGATCCGGCTCACCCACGTAGGCGCGCACATACACAGGCTTATCCAGACTCAGGCTGTAGACCGTGCTCTGGCTCGCGACCATGCTGCCGGGTTCGCGCACCCGCGCGATGACGGTTCCGTCGCTGGGCGACGTCAATTCGGTGTCCGCCAGGGACGTAGTGGCTTGCGCTGCTGCTGCCTGCGCGGCCGCCAGACGAGCCTCTGCCGCGGCGATGTCCTCTTTGCGAAAACCTTCGATTGCTTGCGACAAGGCGGCCTTGGCTGCTTCGGCGCCCGCGGCGGCCTGATCCCTTGCGGTGCGGGCGGCATCGACCGTACGCTGGCTGCTGGCGCCCGATGCCAGCAGGCCGCTCTGGCGCTGAAGATTGCGCTCGGCCTCGGTGACGAGCGCCTGAGCTTTCTTAAGCGCCTCGCGCGCCTGGGTGATCTCCTGCGGCCGCAGGCCACGGCGCAGCTTGGCCAGTTCCGCCTGCGCCACCTGCACCTGGGCCTGTGCCGCCACAAGGGCGTCCCGATACGGTTGCGCGTCGAGCGCGGCCAGGCGCGCGCCGGCGCGGACGGCATCACCCTCATCGAAAGCCATCTGCATCACGCGCCCGGGCTGGCGGAAGGCCAGTTGCACCTCGCGGATGTCTACGTTGCCGTAGAGGCGCAACGCATCTTCCTTGTTACGGTCGCGCGATAGCCAGAACGCCAGTGCGCCGCCAAGAGCGATCACGACGACAGCGATCACGGCCCAACGAATTTTTTTGATGGAGAGGTTTGGAGTGGTCATTGAAGGGTTTCCGCTAGATAAATATGTTCAGTGCTCGCGCGCGGTCGGCACATTCGCCGCTGACCGGCGCCAAGCCATGGCCGCTATGCCCGCCCACACCAGCGTGCGCAGCGTCATGGCCGCCGCCGTCCGCCGCTCCCAGGCGCCACCCAGAACCACATGCACTCCGAAAGCCAGGAACACGAGCGCACTCGCCACCGCGATGGCAACCGCCAACCACATAGCCCAGCGCCGGCGCATCCACAAGCCAACGCCCGCGACGATGTAGGCGAAACCGGCCAGAAAATTGAACCAGAGCACGAACGGCACATAGTGGCCGGCTGCCTGGCGCGCCGCACCGTCGACAAACAGCACTGCGCCACCTTCCTGGAGGGTCAGCAGGCCAAATCCGATGGCAATCAAGGAAATCACACGCATCCAGATCGCGCGTCCGCTGTGTGCCGTCATGTTTGTTGCTCCCGATTTATCGAAGGGTTTGGAGGTCGCAGTCGCGCTTGCGGAGCAGACGGATCCTTCATTTGGTGCTTTCGATGCCACGCCGATAGATGGCAAACACGCCCGGCGCATCTCGCCGAATGCGACTGACCTTGCCCGCCAGCAGCGACTGCATGACGAGTCCCTGGATCGTGCCTATGAACAACACGGCGGCGGCATCCACATTCAGATCCGCATCCAACTCGCCCTGCACCTTGCCGGCTTCCATCAAACGGCGCAGGCGCTGTTCGTATTGACGAATCAAGGTCTGCACCATCCGCTTGGCGAGTGTCTCGCCGGAGCGCTGCAGCTCTCCGAACAGCATGCGCGGCACGCCGGGATGCTTGGCCACGAAGTCGATGTGCGCCATGAACATGGCTTCGAGCGCCGCGGCAGGTGACTTAGCGCCTTCGGCCGCCTTGTCCACGCGTACCAGCAGACGCTCGCCGACCCAGGTCATCGTTGCCTCCAGGATCGCGTCCTTGTTAGGGAAGTGACGAAACAACGCGCCCTGCGTCAAACCCATTCGATCGGCGATGGCCGTGGTCGTGATATCGGCCGGGTTTTGCTCCGCTGCCAAGTCGACCACGGCTTGCACCGTGGCTGCACGCCGCTCTTCGGCGGACAGATATTGAGGACGTTCGCTCATCGCTCAGACCCCATAAAGTAAGTGACCTATTACTATCCTAACACGCAAATTAACCAGGACGCAAGATCAGAAAGCAGACAGGCTGTGGCGGTAAGGGCCAGCTCTTGTCCATCCGGTGCGCTCAACGACCGACTTTGATGAATCTCAAGAAGCGAGCGCGCCATTCAAGCGGTTGACGAGGCATTCGACTGACAAGTCGGCTAGTTCGTTGAGGGTGCGGGAAGTTGATTCGCCGGGGCGCCAGTGGAAATTCATCCCACATGGCCAGCAAGGCTTGCATCTTTTCCTGCAAGCGATAAGATAGTAATAAGTCACTTGCTAAATGAGATGATCAAACATGAACCCCCTTGCCACGTCTGACAAGTCCGTGCCGGCATCATCCGAAATCTTTCACCCCGATGTCTTGGATACGCTGGCGAACGCCTGGCGGGCGCGCGCCACTGGCGGGCTGTCGCCGGCTGCGGGTTTGCTGGCTTGGTACGACTGGGCGCTGCACCTGAGCCTTTCACCGGGCAAGCAGCACAGCCTGATCGAAAAAGGGCTGCACAAGCAGCAACGCCTGGCGCGCTACGCCGCTCACGCTGCAAGCGCTCAGGGCTGCCCAACGTGCATCGAACCGCTGGAGCAGGATCGGCGCTTCGCGGCTCCGGCCTGGCAGCAGTGGCCGTTCAACGTCATTCACCAAGGGTTCTTGCTGCAGCAGCAGTGGTGGCACAACGCCACCACCGGCGTGCGTGGCGTGTCGCGCCATCACGAGAACATGGTCACTTTCGCGGGGCGGCAGTGGCTGGACATGTGGTCGCCTTCGAATTTCGTCTGGACCAATCCGGAAGTGCTGGAAGCCATCAGAGCCAGCGGCGGCGCCAACCTGTGGCGCGGCGCCATGAACTTCTTCGACGATGCGCAGCGTCTCGCGCTTGAGGATGCGCCGGCCGGGGTCGAAGGCTTCGAGGTTGGCAAGGACGTGGCGGTCACGCCGGGAAAGGTGGTGTTCCGCAACCACCTCATCGAGCTGATCCAGTACACACCCACGACGCCCGATGTGTATGCCGAGCCGGTGCTGATCGTGCCCTCGTGGATCATGAAGTACTACATCCTAGACCTGTCGCCACACAACTCGATGGTGAAGTACCTGGTCGACCAAGGGCACACGGTGTTCATCATTTCATGGAAGAACCCGGGCCCGGCAGACCGTGACCTCGGCATGGAGGATTACCGTCGGCTCGGCGTCATGGATGCGCTCGATGCGGTCACGGCCATCGTGCCCAAACATAAGGTGCAGGCGGTTGGCTATTGCCTGGGAGGCACCTTGCTGGCGATTGCGGCTGCCGCGATGGCGCGCGACGGTGACGATCGGCTGCACAGCCTGACGCTGCTGGCGTCGGAGACCGATTTCCGCGAATCGGGCGAAATCGCCATGTTCATCGACGAGAGTCAACTGGCCTGGCTCGAAGCCGGCATGTGGGACAAAGGCTATCTCGACGGCAAGCAGATGGCCGGTGCGTTTCAGATGCTCAACTCGCGCGATCTGATCTGGTCGCGCCGCGTGCGCGAGTACCTGCTGGGCGAACGGCAGGAGCTCAATGATCTGATGGCCTGGAACGCCGACGTGACCCGCATGCCGTACCGCATGCACAGCGAGTACCTGCGGCGTTTGTATCTGAACAACGATCTGGCCGAGGGACGCTACCAGGTCGGCGGACGGCCGGTGGCGATCGCCGACATCGAAGTGCCGATGCTCATCGTCGGCACGGTGCGCGACCACGTTGCCCCCTGGCCATCCGTGTACAAGATGCATCTGCTCAGTGATGCGGAGCTGACCTTCGTACTGACCAGCGGCGGGCACAACGCCGGCGTGGTCAGCGAGCCGGGGCACCCCCGGCGCAGCTACCAGATTGCGACCCGCAGCGTCGGCGCTCGCTACGTCGATCCGCAAACGTGGCGTACCGAAACCCCGCTGAACGAGGGCTCCTGGTGGCCGGCCTGGCAGCAATGGCTGGCGCGGCGCTCGACCGGGCGTGTGACGCCGCCTGCGATGAGCGGCACGCAAACACCGCTTGGTGATGCGCCGGGAACCTATGTGGCAATGCGATGACATGACGCCCCGAGGCCTCAATTCAGCCACCCGACTTCGACCGGGACACTCCTGCGGGATGGCCCATACCCGCCCTAATGGGGCATCTAATGACCGTGGAGCAATGAAATGAACAGTGAACTGCCCATCCAACTTTACAAGGCCAATGCCGAACTGCAGCTTCAGATCACCCGTTTGCTGCAAGAAAGCGGCCATCACTGGCTGGAAGCCATGCAACAGCTCAGCGCTGGCAGCATGCTAGAGACCACCTCGCGCATCCAGAACCTCCAACAGGCGGCCGACTGGCAGGCGCTTGCAACCTTGCCGACCGAGGTGTTCTGGCGCCTGTCCCAGGGCCGCATGGGCGATACCCAAGCGGTCGGCCAGGCCGCCGCGAAAAGCCAGGCAGTCTTTGCCGATGGCTTGCGCCAATCGCTCTCGGCCTGGCAGGCATCCGTCTCCGAGGCATTCGGCGCCAGTGGTGACACAGCCTCTTTTGCCCAGCTTTGCCAGCAATGGGCCCAGCCCTGGACCGCGCCATCCACTGCGCCCCAGGGCAAAGCCAAGAAGTGAAGAGGTTGCCATGAGCATCCCTCAACGAACGGCCTTGGTGACCGGAGGCAACCGGGGACTGGGCGCTGCGATCGCCCGTTCCCTGCACGATGCCGGCCACCGCGTGATCGTCACGCATACGCCAGGCAACCCCACGATTGACCAGTGGCAGCACACGCAGGCGGCGCAGGGCTACGGATTTGCGGCCTACGGGGTGGATGTGTCCGACTACGAGTCGGCGCAGGAGCTGGCGCGGCGCATTCATGTCGATGGACATCGTATTGACATCCTGGTGAACAACGCCGGTATCACCCGCGACGCGACCTTGCGCCAGATGGACAAGGTCGGCTGGGATGCCGTACTGCGTACCAACCTGGATTCCATGTTCAACGTCACCAAGCCGTTCATCGATCCGATGGTCGAGCGTGGCTGGGGTCGCATCATCAACGTCTCGTCGATCAATGGCAGCAAGGGCCAGTTCGGGCAGACCAACTATTCGGCGGCCAAGGCCGGGGTCCATGGCTTTACCAAGGCGCTGGCGCTGGAAGTGGCGCGCAAGGGCGTGACGGTCAATACCGTCTCGCCGGGTTATCTGGCCACCGAGATGGTGATGGCGGTGCGTGAGGATGTGCGCCAGAAGATCACCGATGCGATTCCGATTGGCCGTCTCGGTCAGCCGGCCGAGATTGCGGCACTTGTCGCCTTCATCGCCAGCGAAGCCGCCGCCTTCATGACCGGCAGCAACGTGGCGATGAACGGCGGCCAGCATATGTATTGAGTAGTCGAGGAGCCTGCGGCATGAAAGTCTGGACCATTCGCGTGGGCAACGTCTCCCCCGGTCGCTGCAATTCACCGAAGAGCATCCTTGGCACACTCGGGTGCTCGGACCCGAAGCATGCGCATTGACACGAGGGTGTTTGCGTGCTGACGGATAGTGATCTGCAAGCCCTCCGGTTGACCGCACGTCTAGCAGGCGTCCTCACCCTGATCCTGATCGACACCCCCATCGCTTGGTGGCTGGCTCGTACCAAGGTCTGGTGGAAAGGGCCGATAGGAGGCTGCCTTGGAGCCTAGATTGCTACGCTATTTCGTTGCAGTCGCGGAAGAGCTGCATCTCGCCCGCGCGGCCGAGCGTCTCGGCATCGAGCAATCTCCCGTATCACGAGCAATGCGCGACCTCGAACGCCTGCTGGGCGTCTCATTGTTCGACCGCAGTGCCCGGCAGACGCGGCTGACTTGGGCCGGCCAGGTGCTGCTGGGCGAAGCTCGGCGCGTGTTGGCCACCGTGGACCAAGCGGTTCAAGCTACCAAGGCTGCAGCGCAGGGCTACCAGAGCTATTTGCGCATCGCCATCTGCGACAGCCTTGCCCAGCCACGCATCGCCTCGCTACTGGCGCGCAGTCGCGAGGAAGAACCTGAATTGGGGATTCGGGTCTTCGATCTGCCGTTTTCGCGGCAGCTCAAGGGCCTGCACGATGACCTGCTGGATGTCGGCTTCGCGCTGTCGGATGCGGTCAACGGAGGGCTGATCGCCGAGCCTGCTTGGAGCGATCCGCTATCGGTGATCGTGCCGACACGCCATCCGCTGCTCGCGCATGCACAGGTCAAGTTGGAAGACGCCTTGAAGTTTCCGCTGGTGCTGTGTCACCCGGATGCGGCGTCGGGCTGCCATGACCAGATTCAGGCACTGCTCGACGGCGCGGCCATCACGCCCAAGATAGCCGACCACGTGACAAGCCTTGGCGTGATGCTCACGCTGGTGGGAGCCGGTTATGGCATCGGCTTTGCCATCGGTGCACAGGTGCAGACTTGGCAGCGGCCCGACATTGCGATACGCCCGCTGGCGGGCATCACGCCCACGCTGACGACCTATCTGCTGCGCCGTCAGAGCGAGCCCTCGGAACCGATGAAGCGGTTCTTGCAGCGTGCTCGGCGGTTGTTCCGGCCGCAAGGCGATGTGCACGCTCCTTGACCCGCATCGGTCCAGGTACGTTGGCTATTGGCAGCCGTCTCCGGCTCTGGGTGGACTTATCTGGTCCGTCACGTTGACCGACTTGGATTTTTGAGTCCAGAATAGAGGCCTTCTTGGGGAGCTGACCCCAAGAAATTCTTTGTTGATCAACCGGTTGGGTTGTGGGTGCTGTTCCCTTCACCCGCTCCAGCCTCCGGAGCATCCCGGCGGCCTGTGACATAATCCTGCGCCCGGCGCGCCTTGCGCCGCTTTTCTCCCGCCCGCCATGACCGATTCACCGAAAGACCCGA
>JACCDS011068587.1_pt1 | contig 15519 bp, 9 predicted proteins | sample 7446441 | NCBI WGS metagenome assembly JACCDS01 (sample SAMN15323445, study PRJNA562643) | freshwater metagenome | isolation source: river surface water | place: USA:Blue River Watershed | collected 2017-08-17
ACAGCCGGAGAGCTCGAAGATGCCTGAGGCGCCTCGCGTCACCATCCGACTGTCGGTAGACCGGTGCGCGTTTGGCGCGCCGCTGCCAAGCTGGGTGGAAGGCGAGATCCGGCGGCGAAGGTTGGTTACGGTCAATGGCGACATGGTCTCATTTTGTGGCCTGGTCGCTCGCAGCGACGAAATTTATGTTTTTTTGCCGCGCGGCTCGCAACTGTCTCTTACTGGTGGGGACACGGTCGGCTTGGCTGCACTGCTGACCGGCTGCGTTGAGCTTTATGCGCGAAGGGGGGGAGGCACACAAGAGACTGGAGAGCTGGGGGATGAGGGATTCGAAGGCAGGGACCGGTTGGCCGTCATTCGCGAGCTCCTCGAGGATTACAGGCTAAACGGGCCGTATTCCACGGTCTCGCGATACCGTACGGTTAACACCGGCAAGACGGACTGGAAACGTACGATCAACCGGGTAACGCCGTTTCCAGACAGGCATGGTGTGCCCGTCTATCCGCTGCTTTTGGGTACACGTAACCGGCACGCTGCGGACAGCATTGTTGCCATGATCCATCTGTCCGTTATAGCTCGGCTGGACCAGATGTTCGGCTGGTGGATCACGGGGCACCCGAGCGGACGCATCGCAGCCGGCTTGGCGGAGACAGAGGGACTTCTTGCACGCCGCTCGTACTGCCTTGCTATGTTGCGACGCGAGCGGGCATCCGTCTACAGCGATCGCAATGTGCGCCTGATTGGCAATCTTCTCTCATACTTGGAGGACAGTGTGGGGGATACGACCAGCCCTGTCGTCATAGGCCTTCGTGATTTTCACTGGGCATGGGAGCACATGCTTGGTGAGGTGCTCTCGCATCGGTCGAAAGTCGCCCAAGAGTTTCCGGTCCCGGTCTACTACAGTTCCGGCGGTCTGCGTACAGCCGTTACGCGCAAGGGAATGCGGACCGACATAGTTCTGGAGCGTAATACGGATAAACGCGCGGTCGTAGTCGATGCCAAATATTATTCTGCATCATCGGCCGGGGATGCGCCAGGGTGGCATGACCTAGTCAAACAGTTTTTCTACGCAAAGGCACTACGTACTGTCCGCCCCGGCTGGCATGTCGGAAATGTCTTCATCTTCCCTGGCAGGATTGGGCCGCTGGAAGCGGCACATGTCGAGAGCCGAGATGGAACCCGCCGGTTCGATGCCGATTTCCCTCGCATCCAGTGCCTCTATGCCGATCCAGTAGTGGTGATGCGCCACTATCTTGCCCTTCAGCACAGCGAGACCCTTACTGCAAAGGTGCTGCAATCAGCGAAGATCGATCGAGCGGACCACTTGGAATCTTCGGAAATAGGTCAGAGCCCTAGTTCGATGTAGGTATCAGTTCCGGTAATCCAAGCTTTGAGCGCTGGAAGCACTTGAAGAGCGGAAATTTCTTTTTTGCGAATACTACATTCCCAGACAACTGCGACGCGCCACCCCATCTCGCGCAGACGTTCCACCGCTCGGCTGTCATTGAGTACGTTGCGGCTGATTTTTTCCTTCCAGAACTCAGTGCGTGTAGCCGGAAGGCGGAATAGCCGGCAACCATTATGACCATGCCAGAAGCACCCATGTACGAAGATGACAGCGTTATAGCGGGGAAGCACGAGATCCGGTTTGCTGGGGAGGTGAGCGACATGTAGGCGGTAGCGGAAACCATGGCTGAACAGATACCGCCTTACAAGCATTTCTGGTCGCGTGTTCTTGGCACGGATGCCGGACATCATCCGGCTTCTTGTCTCGCTGTCTACAATATCGGTCATAAAGGCATGCCTATGTCGCCTCCAGTGAACGCTTGAGATGGCTACTGCCTAGGCTCTTATGTTGATTGTGCGCCATAAGGCGGGCTTCACCTGCTTTCATTGCAGCGTAGAGCTGTACAGCGATCTGACGGATCACCGGGACGGTGACTGAGTTGCCAAACTGTTTGTAAGCTTGTCCTTCTGACACGGCATCAACAATAAAGTTTGGGGGGAAACCTTGTAGACGGGCACATTCGCGTGGCGTCAATTTACGAGGATTCTTGCCCAAGTGCGTTTGGGATATAAGAATCTCGCTGCCGTCCTTGTAGTACCTTGCACTAAGGGTATTTGTGTACTCGCTGTCGGGGGTGTATACCGAGTATCCAAAACCATTACCTTTGCGAGCATGCTCACGCTTCCGACGTTCATGCCCTTCGAGGAGCTTGTCGGAGATCGTAAAGCGCGGATCGAGAGAGGCACAATCTTCAAGTATGTTGCCCACACGAGTCCTTTCTCCCGTACCTTTGGGCCATACAAAAAGCGCCTCGTAGTCTGTATCTTCCCCGTAGTGATCACGATTGAAGCCTACAATAAAGATGCGCTCCCTGTTCTGAGGAACTCCGAAATCGCGCGCGCGCAGTACTCTGGTAAAAACTTTGTAGTTAAGCCGATGTTCAAGAGCCTCCCTTGCATCGGCAGACATCGGTACGTCGTCAGGGACGTTGTTTTCATTTGTTCCTTCCAGGGTCGCTACGATTTGTTTGAGCGTGCGACCCTGGTCGTGACCTTGAAGCTGCTTCACGTTTTCTAGCAGAAAAGCTTTGGGACGCCTATGCGCGAGAATTCGCTGGATCTCGAAGAACATCGTGCCACGAGTGTCGTGGAAGCCACGCTTGAGTCCTGCTTGCGAAAATGCTTGGCAGGGAAAGCCGCCTAGAAGGATATCGTGAGGGGGAATATGTTGAGAGGGTATCTTCGTTATGTCGCCCTCAGGAATTTCGCCAAAGTTCGCCGCATAAGTTTTTTGAGCGAATTTGTCCCACTCTGAGGAAAACACGCATTCTCCACCAATCTCCTGAAACGGTATTCTTATTCCGCCAATACCTGCAAATAGGTCGATAAATTTAAAAAGAGCCTCGTTTCCTTCTGGGCGGCGCAAGGGGGCGTCATCGCGCAGCTGCTGGATCTGGAGCCACTTTGCGTGCGAAGGGGTATGTTCGCCACGTTCCCAGCCGCCGACCGTCCTTTCACCGTTGTCCTTGAGTCCCAGTAGGCGAGCGAATTGCAGCTGGGTCATCCCCAGCCGTTCTCTTTTTTTTCGAATGAATTCAGCTCTGCATGTGGTGTCTTCGATCATCATCTTCCCCCTACTTATCCTGCATTTGACCCTGAAATCATACGGCTAAGCCGTGCCTTAAGTCAATCGCGTGCCATAGAAAAGAAGAAAATCTATTCAAAATCTTGAAAAGATATCCTCTTTTACTCCCTGATTTCTTTTTGATAGCAGAGGGTTGTGCAAAATCTACGAAGGGAGGGGCAAGCCTTTTGTGTGCGGTTTGATGCCTAGCGTTCTTGGGAGGGGGGGCTCGACGGGCGACCGTCGAAGGGAGGGTGAGTTTTAAGGTAAGGTGTATCCGTCGGACCTTCCTGTGTGGGGGGGCACTTCCAGGATCTGCTATCTCAAGTCGCTAGGAGAATGGCTCGAAAAGGCGAGTCTGGGAAGGGGGCGGAAGACACTTGAACCAAGGCCGGCGGTTCGTATGCCTCGTAGCCACCTTCATTCACATTGTTTGTTTCGCCTAGATCGGACTACCTTACCGGTGACCGAGCTCGCTATTTGAACGCGAAGAGCTTTCATCGCGAAGTTCGTACCTCTCTTCCTTGTCGAACTGGGCGTCATGGACTGGCGAAGGGGGACTCTGTGACTGTAATGAGCGTGGGTGGGAAATCGAGCGAGTAACTCCCGCTTGAGCCCCTCTCGCAATCATTACAGAATTAAATTTAAAAGGGCTAAGAGTTGTGGGATACGTTTGCGGGTATAGGAAGAAGTGACAGCTAGAATCCGCTTTTAAATTCAAGTGGTTGTTTTAATTGTTTGGATCCCACCCTCGCCTTCCTGACCCTGCTGCTAATCGCAGTCATGATGGGCGCCAACCACGTAGCAGCCCGTTTTGCTTTCAACGATTCCGTCAGCGTGTCGACGGCAGTCATCTTCCGCAGCGGCGTCACGGCTTCAATCATCACGCTGCTTTTGCTTGGTCAGCGGGTACGGCTCAGCTTCAGTCATCGCCATCGCGTCATCCTTCCCGCCGTCGGACTGCTGGTTGCCGTGCAAAGTTATTGCCTTTACTCGGCCGTGGCGCGCCTGCCCGTGGCGCTGGCGCTGCTCGCCTTCAATACCTATCCGCTCTGGACTGCCTTCTGGGCGCGCATCATTTACCGCCATCGCGCCGAGCCCTTCGTGCTGCGCGCCATGCCTGTGATGTTGATCGGCCTTGCATTGGCGCTGGACGTATTCGGCGCTGCCTCCGGCTTGGGCGCATCTGCTCACTGGCAGCAGATCGGCGCGGGGGTGGCATTTGCCATCGTGGCAGCCGCCACGTTCGGTCTGGCGATGGTGGTGACCCAGCACGAGGCCATCGATATCGATGGCCGTGTACGCACTGCGATTACTTTGGGCATCGTCACTTTGCTGACTTCGTTGCTCGCGTTTTTTACCGGGGGGTGGTCATTGCCCGCGAGCGCAACGGGCTGGTGGGGGCTGGCTGGGCTGACGCTCTTTTACGGTACGGCCTTTACGCTGATGTTCAGCCTGCTGCCCCGCTTGGGTGTGGTGGGTAATTCGGCGATCATGAATATTGAACCGGTATGCGCATTGGTACTGGCATGGCTGCTGCTCGGGCAGGCCATTGCACCGGTTCAGGTAGCCGGCGCGTTGATTGTGGTGGGAACGGTGATGGTGCTGGGATTTAGGCGGCGACGTTGAGGCGCATATCACCGTCAATTTTCAGGGGATTGTGCAGCAGGGATGCGAGGCGGGCGGCGGGCATTACCTGCTGTCCTGCGCGGGAGAGCCAACGCCGCGTCTAGAATAGCGCAAAGGCCCAAGCACCATCTACAATGGATCAGCATCCGCGAAGCCGCATCTGCACGGACTTCCTTGTTTAGCCGAGTTGATCTCTCGTCCAATGCGGGTGTGCTGATGCATACGCTTTCTTGATTGCGCCGGTAAGCAGGTCATTTCACAATCGACAGTGCCGCAGGTGTCCGTGTCGGGTTTTTCGCATCGACCGGTTTACTGGCAGGAGCCAGCGTGGAATCCAATTCTCGCGAGCGAACCAATGAGAGCCCCGACGACGGCGCGACACGTGCCATTGTAGTGATCGCCGTCGCTCAGCTCCTCGGAACTTCGCTCTGGTTCAGCGCCAACGGCGCCATGCGCGAGCTTCAGGCGCAATGGCAGCTCAGCGCATCCGATGTGGGATGGCTGACCAATGCGGTCCAGCTGGGGTTCATCATCGGTACCTTGCTGTCAGCCCTCACTGGTCTGGCTGACCGTTTTCCGGCGCATCGAATTTTTGGCGCCTGTGCCGTGGGCGGCGCGTGCCTGAACGGATTGTTCGCCCTCGCAAGCCACGGGCTCACCTCGGCTCTTGTGTTTCGATTCGGTGTCGGCATGGCGCTGGCTGGCATTTATCCCTTGGGCATGAAATTGCTCGTTACCTGGGCACCGGGACGGGCGGCGCAAACGCTTGCGCTGCTGGTTGCAATGCTTACGCTAGGCACGTCATCGGTTCATGGAATCCGCGCGGCGTTTGGCTCGCTGCCCTGGCAAGCCGTCGTGCTGTCGTCATCGGTTTTCGCGATGATCGGCGCAGCTTTGGTAATGCATCTGGGCGAAGGCTCGCATGTGTGGCGCGGGGGCGGAAACAAGCTGTCGTTTGGCCGAGGTGTACTGCAAATATTCAGCGTCAGAAAATTCCGGCTTTCCGCATGTGGTTATTTCGGTCACATGTGGGAGCTGTATGCATTCTGGACCCTTGCGCCATTGCTGGTGCAGCACGCGCTTGGCGGCATCGGCGAGCAAGCGATGAAGGCAACGTCGTTATGGTCATTTATCGTCATTGCTGCGGGTGCGCTGGGCTGTATTGCAGGCGGAGCCATGGCTAAGTCCTGGGGCAGCGCCAAAGTGGCCGGGGTCAGTCTGGCGGCATCCGGCACAATTTGCGCGCTTTATCCATTCCTCACACAAGCAGACCCGGCAATCCAGCTGGGCGCGCTCGTCATATGGGGGGTATTCGTGATTGCGGACTCTCCGCAATTTTCAGCGCTTAGTGCCGCCGCGTGTCCGCCTGAAAAGGTTGGGGCGGCGCTGACAATACAAAACTGCCTTGGCTTCTTTTTGTCCGGCATATCAATCTTCATCGCGACGCAGCTTTATCCGGTCTGGGGAGCTCGGGTCGCCTGGGTGTTGTTGCCCGGCCCAGTCATTGGATATATTGCGACAAGCAGGCTGTTTCGGAAAAATTGACGTCAGATGGCAATCGGCTGCCTGCAAGGCGCTTTCGCTTCGATCAAACAGCAGCGCACCGTTGAGCACAAAACGGTCTGCATGACAGGAGATGCTGAGCCGGTAAAGAAATCGCCTCAGCCCGTAGCGGGTCAGGAATTGTGTGTATTCGCGATTCTCCACCCTGGCCTGCGTCAGCAGCCTGGTCTGCAGGGACGCTGCCAGCTTGGGTCTGTTCATCCCGGGCTTCGGGGATACGGTCGCATCACATTGCTGATCCGGGAGATCTTTGCTGCTTCCGTCAGTTCATCCATCGGTGCGCGCTTGTCGCGCCATGCGTCTCGCAGTGCCTCGAGTGCCGCATCGAGTCCGGTCTTGTTTCGGAATTTGAAACTGTCCGCGACGATTTTGGCGATACGAGTCACCGGGGACTGAACCGCGCTGTCAACGCGTATCCGCGTGATGCCCTGGTCGAGTGCCTCGCCAGAGAAGCGCCACACGTGCAGAGGCGGTAGTCAATGCGCGGCGCCCTGTCCTTGTCCGATGGCGATCCACATCTCATGCGCGGACTGCGTGCCCAGCCCTTGGATCTGCAGCGCAGTGAGCAGGCAGAACACGGTGTTCGGATACCTGAGGGCGAGCTCAACGAGCGACGCATGTTCGGTATCTTCGCGCTCGGGCAGCGCGTATAGCTGCCGGCCGACGCGCACGAGTCGTCCCTGCTTTGGCAGGCTGCTGAGCGCAACACGGTAGCCCTCGCCTGCCCACGACCTCAGGTTCCGCCAGCGAAATGTGCCGCAGGAGCGTGCCAGATCAAGGATGGACGCTGGAGAGCGCATGGTCGAATTATTACAAAACGCCGGTAAATGTCAGCAAGTATCTGCCAAATGTAAATTTCAATCGACGGGCATCAAGGGGATGTCTGCCCGCACGGGTGCGGGTGTCATTCAGGGTTCAGGGTTCTGAGGGGAGGGCGGTCGGTACAGGCCTTCGACTTCGCCCCCGAAAACGACATGACCCACCTCCCCGCGGGCCATGTCGCATCAATGGCGAGACGTGCCGAATCAGCGTCCGCTTCGCATCGCCGAGTTCCCGCTGAGGCCAAAATCGGTGAATAGCCCAAGTGCATCCACCAGCGGCTCAATCACAAGCTTCCCGCCAACGACGGTCACCTTCACTCGCCAATGGGTGAAAAACCCGGCTTCGTTCAGCCATTCGCCTTGAAGCTTTAGACACGGAATCTCAGGAGTGCGACCGCTTGACGGCATGACCGTCGCAAACCGGATGTTTGAGACTTGGCGTGTGGAGACGCGTCGTTTGCTAGGGCATGCTGCTCTGTGATGACTTCTCTTCATGGGCGCGCCTGCAACGCGTTGAGCGGCTTGGTCGCAATGACCAGGGAAGGCAAAACATCTTCTTGTATACGAGCTGTCAACCTCGTTCATCACACCCGTGATGAAGCATGCAATCCAGGACGGCAGGAAAGCGCAGTCAAATCACCCTGACGGATTTGAGACGATCGGTGCAGGCTGATTGCATTCGTGTGAACGCCTCGGAAAGTTGTAAACCGGAGCTTCGATCTACGCGCTTTGTGAACGAGTCGTGGTCGAGTCGGATGCCGGGCTCGCCCACTTTGCCCTCAAGCACCCAGCCACGCCTTGATCCCCGCCACAACCTCTGCCGGCTCGGACAAATGGGGGCAGTGTCCGGTTGCTTTCAACACGCTCAGCGTGCTGCCTTGCATCTTTTGGTGAAGGTAGTCGCCCACGCCGAGCGGTGCCAGCGCATCGGCAGAGCACTGCATGATGAGCGAAGGCACGGTCAGTTTTTGAAGTTCGCTGCGTGAGTCGGCAAGGAAGGTCACACGGGCAAATTGCCGCGCAATCGTGGGGTCGGTGCGGCAGAAGCTCTCGCCGAGTTCGCCGGCCAGCTCGGGGCGGTCCGGGTTGCCCATGATGACGGGCGTGATCATCTCTGACCATCCGAAGAAGTTGCCGTCCATGGCCGCCAGAAGGTCTTCGATGTCTTTGCGCTCAAACCCGCCCTGGTAATCGCCATCGTTCAGGAAACATGGCGAAGGCCCGATCAGCACCAGCCGATCAAACATTCCCGGCGCCTTTACGGCCGCCAGCACGGCAATCATCGCGCTGACCGAATGCCCGACGACGACGACATCCTTCAGCCCGAGTTCGCGCACGATCGCGATCAGGTCATCGGCATAGCCCTGCAGCGTTGAATACTTGTCCGGATCGTAGCAAGACAGATCCGACTTGCCTGCGCCGATATGGTCAAACAGCACGATGCGCCACGCATCCTCGAAGGCAGGGGAGACATCGCGCCACACATTCTGGTCGCAGCCGAATCCATGCATGAACACCAGCGATCTTTCGCCTTGACCGATGACCTTGACGTTGTTTCTCAAAATGACAGACATGAACTCTCCTCTGCAAAATTATTTCGGTTATCTGCTCGACACCGGTAAGCGCCGCGACAGGCGGCAGGAGGATCTTATGGTCATCAGACTTATCACCAAGCCCGAAACAGATCAGCGAATACAGGCCTTTCCCGCCGTGAGAGGGCTGCCGCAGGCATGCCGTAGTGCGCTGGACATTATCATTATTGAAAATGGATCAATTTACACACTGTGCCGGTTGCCCGCCACGGTGGCGGCATGGTCGGACTTGATGGGCAGCTTGATGAAAAAAGTGCTGCCCGCGCCTTCTGTCGAATCGAAGCCGATCGATCCGCCGTGCGCCTCGATCATCATCTTGGAGATCGACAGGCCCAGCCCGGTGCCCTTGATCTTGGTCGGCCGGTCGCTATGGCTGACCTGGCTGAACTTCTGGAAGATCTTCGGCTGAAAGACTTCCGGTATGCCCACACCAGTGTCGGCCACCGAGATCGTCACCATGTCGCCGTCGGCATGGGCAGACACCAGCACCTCGCTGCCAGGGTGCGAAAACTTCGCGGCATTCGACAACAGGTTTCTCATGACCTGCTCAAAGCGCTGCGCATCGGCCAGCACCGGCAGCGCATGGTCGTCGCGGTCGACCCAGTAAGTCACGTTGAATTGTGCTGCATACGGTTGGGTGGCCGAAACCGCCTGCTCGACCAGCGTGCGGACGTCGTGCATCGCCATTTCGTAGGCCATGGAATTGCGGCTGATTTTCTCGAAATCGAGGATGTCCGAAACAAGGTTAACCAGCGCTTCGCAGTTGTGCACGCCAATGTCGAGCAGCTTGCGCTGGTTGTCCGGCATCGACCGTCCGGCCATCTTGTCGAGCAGCGTCAGGGCGCCTTTGATTGACGTCAGCGGCGTCCTCAGTTCGTGCGACACCATCGACACGAAGTCCGACTTCATGACTTCCACTTGCTTCAGGCGCGTGAGGTCGTTAAAGCTGGTGACATAGCCTTGCAGCTCGCCGCGCTGGTCCGTCAGTGATGCGATGTTCAGTGAAACCGGCAGCTCCGCGCCGGAGCTCGTCAGGTAGGTCCACTCGCGCTCGGGCAAGGCATCCACGGCCGCTGCCAGCGCTTCGTAGCTGATCTCTTGCAGGTCGGCCTTGACTTTGCCTTCGGCGGCAAGGATCGCGCCGGTCACCTGCGCCGGCACGTGCAGCTTGAGCATGGACAGGATGCCCTCGGCCGCCTGCTGGTTGTATCCCAACATGGTTTCGGCGGCCGCGTTCATCATCACGATGATGCCGTCTTTGTCGGTGGTGACGATGCCGGACGCACTGCTGTTGACGGTCGCGTATAGCAAATCGAAGCTCGCGGCGATCGACTCGTTGGTGATCTCGATCTGGCGCTGCATGAACTTCAGTTCACTGATGTCGGTACGGACTGCTACGTACTGGTAGATCTCGCCGATGGCGTTCCGGAACGGCACGATCGTGGTGCGCGACCAGAAAAAGTCTCCCTTTTTGGTCTTGTTGCAGATGTCGCCTTTCCAGACCTTGCCTGCCTTGATTGTCGTGTGCAGGTCCGCGAAAAATTCCAAGGGGTGTTCACCGGAGTTGAGGATGCGGTGGGTTTGTCCCAACAGTTCCTCACGGCTGTGCCCGCTGATCTCGCAAAAACGGTCATTGACGGCGACGATTCTGTCTTCGATATCGGTACGGCTGACCATCGCATGCTGGTGCAGCGCAAGCTCCAGACTGGATGCCGTAGCCAGGGATTCGTCCAGCGCAGCTTGCGTCGCTCGCTGGCGGCGGATCAGCCGGTGGATGCACCACACCGATGTGCTGATCACGGCCAGCAGGACGGCCAGATATCCCAGCTGCCAGCGTGTGCCATCTTGCCAGCCGGCGTCCGGGGCCACAAAGTATCCCAAGTACACGCCCGATAAGCTGATCAGCAACGCGGCAGTCGTTGCACGAAGGCCGCGCGGTTTCAGGAGGGCGCGTGTCGTTGCCGTCAGCACCGGCCAGCGCCGGGCTTGGCGAGCCTCGCCGTCGCGAGTCTTCACGATGGCAGGTGGCCGCACCGGCCGGTCGATGCAAGCCACAGGCCGGCGGATGGTGCAGCCCATCCCGGCCGCATTGCGGCAAGATGTTCCTCCGCGGTCGATCCGGCAGTATCGGCCGGTGTCCTCAGGGCAAAGATGCGGATCTCATCCACGTTTGCGGAGGACGACATGGGGGCGGGTGAATTCTGGGCCATGGCCAATTGTTCATGTTGTGTTTTCTGCCACAGGTGCCACGATAGGCGCAGGCGTTGCGTCGCTTGTCAGGATGGCGGGCGGGAAGGCCCGAGAAAGCCCGGAACAGAGGCGAAATTACCCGCCAATTCATCTTGCGGCCCGTTTGATCAGCGCATGCGGCGATGGCTTCCTCCGCTGGGCGCGCAGCGATTTTTTTGCAGGCGTCGTTGTACGCTCGGGTTGTCGGCAGCGAATTATTTCTCGCCAAGACTTAACGATATTGCTGCTATGCTTCCTGATCGCCCAAGCCCGTCTCCCGCGCAGCGGAGCACATGACCAACGCTGACATCATCAATGAACTGAAGCTGTTGAAGGACAGTGGACATCCCGTCTCGGCGATGGTGGTTCTGTACGCGGGCATGGTCAATATCCGGCAGTTCGACCGACCCGGCTGCACCGCCAAAGATGCGGCACTGGCTTTGCTGCAGATGGTTCGCTCCTCTCCGTCCAGGCCAGCCGAGTAAGGGTCCTGGCCGACAGGCCGCCGGCCGGTTCGGCACCGCGAAGGCGCACGCAGCCCGGCATGCGCTTTACCTCCGCCGGGGCCTGATCCGCGTTAACGACGCACCGGTTTCTTACCGCCTTTTCAGTGCCGCAGTCGTGCCGGCGAACTGGCAGCGAGCGGTTTGCGTTGCCGCTGCTCGACTTCATTCTTGAAATTCGAATAACTCAGGCGGTCGATTACGCCGGCACATGCTGCACTCACTTTCGAATGCCTCAGGCGGGCATTCGGCCTGTCGATCACGCCGGCCGTCGCCATCGTCATCATCGCGCTGGCTCGCCGCCATCCTTTCCCAACCCGACCCCTGCGATCCTCGCGGCGATCGCGCATTGAATTGGGCTCGTTAAGTCCCGCTTTTTCGAGCCGATTCGCACCACCTTGGCATGCAGGCGCAGTCAAGGCCCTTTGTCAGAATTTCATTTTTGCGAGAAAGGTTCGAATAGTTATAAAACGGATATTTCCCATGGGTATTGTTTCTCTCAGAATACAAATGCACATTGCCGTGCATCAAGTATCTTGCCCGACCCTGTAAGCGTAAAGCGCCTGCTTTTACCCCAAGCATCGCGCTTTTACCCCAGGCAATTACCCAGCCGAATGGAAGCCCGCCGACATCATGAGCATCCGGAAAAATCCCGCCAAGACCCTCCCCGTTACCAGCGCCGCCGAAACGAACGCGGCGCATCCTTCCTCCGAGAGTGCGACGCTGTCGCTCCCACTGCCAGCGCCATCGGCGGCGCCATTGCCGGAGAGGGCGGCAGGTGAATTACTGGTGCAGTTTTCTGAAGGCGCCGGCGCTGAAGGTCGTGCCAAGGCACTGGCGGCTGTCAGCGGCCAGTCGCTTGAGGTGCTGTGGTCGGAAGAGGGCGCGCAACTGCTGCGCGTGAAGCTCACAGGCAACGTCGGCCTCGACAAGGCCATCGAGATGCTGTCGCGCCAGCCCGGCGTGCAATTCGCCGAGGCCAACTACCTGCTCAACACGCAAGCCACCAGCAACGACTCGCAATACACCAGCGGCGGCCTGTGGGGCATGCGCGGCGACACCAGTGGCAGCTTCTACGGCAGCGGTGCCGACGAGGCCTGGGCCGCCGGCTATACCGGCAGCATGAAAACCGTGGTCGGCGTGATTGATTCCGGCATTGATTACCGTCACCCGGATCTGTACCTGAACATCTGGCTCAACCAGAACGAAATCTCGACCACGCTGCGCAATGCGCTCACCGATACCGACAGCGACGGCCTGATCACATTTCGCGATCTGAACCATGTGGCGAACCAGTCGCAGGTCAGCGACCTGAATGCAAACGGCTACATCGACGCCGGTGACCTGCTGAACGACACGCGCTGGGAAGACGGCCTCGACAACGAAGGCAACGGCTATCGCGACGACCTGATCGGCTGGGACTTCATCAACAACGACAACGACCCGCTCGACGACAACCGCCACGGCACGCATGTGGCCGGCACGATCGGCGGCGTCGGCGGCAATGGCACCGGCGTGGCCGGCGTGAACTGGTCGACGCAGATGGTGGCGCTGAAATTCCTCTCTGCCACCGGCAGCGGCACCTCGTCGAATGCGATCAAGGCCATCGACTATTTCACCGCCGCGTCGCAGGCAGCGCCGGCGGCCAGCGATTTTGTCGGCACCAACAATTCGTGGGGTGGCGGCAGCTTCACGCAGTCGATGCTGGACGCGATCGTGCGCCATGGCGCCGCCGGCAACCTGTTCGTTGCGGCGGCCGGCAATGGTGGCTCGGACAGCGTGGGCGACAACAATGACGTGGTGGCCAGCTATCCGTCGAACTACAGCACGCAGGGCACGCTCGGCTGGGACGCCGTGGTGGGCGTGGCGTCGATGACGTCGGCCGGTGTGCTGTCGTCGTTCTCCAACTATGGCGACGTGACGGTTGATCTGGCCGCGCCGGGTTCGAGCATCCTGTCCACGTTGCCCAACGGTGCGTATGGCAGCCTGAGCGGCACCTCGATGGCCACGCCGCACGTGATGGGCGCGCTGGCGCTGATCGCTTCCGCGCGCCCGAATGCCACGCCGCAGGAATGCCTCGACATTCTGATGCAGTGCATTACCTACAAGGCCGACCTCGCGGGCAAGCTCGCATGGGATGGCTGGCTGGATATCGGCAAGCTGGAGACGGTGTTGTCGGGCGGCCTGGCCAAGCCTTCGGTGGTCGGCAACGTGATCTCCGATACGGCGCTGAAAATGGGCGAGACTGCGACGGTCAGCCTGACATTCAGCGAAGCGGTCACGGGCTTCACGAAGGATGACGTCAGCCTGTCGCTGCCGGTCGGCACGTTCGGCGAATTCACCACGACCGACAACCTGACGTGGGTATCGACGCTGACGCCGCTGGCCGGTGTCGAGGGGCAGGGCGCCAGGCTGTCGGTCGCTGCGGACAGCTACACCAGCCTCGACGGCACCCGTGCTGGCCAGGCGTTTACGTCATCGACGTTCGCGGTTGATACGAAGACGCCGACGGTGGCTGTCACGCTGTCGGATAGCCAGCTGACCAGTGGCGAGTCCGCGACAGTCACCTTCACCTTCACCGAAATCGCGCCCGGTTTCGACACGGTGGACGTGGTTGCGCAGAATGGCGCGATCGCGAATCTCGCCAGCAGCAACGGCCGTGTCTGGACGGCGACCTACACGCCGACGGCGAACCTGCAGTCCTCGGTGAACAGCATCAGCGTGCTTGCCGGCAGCTACACCGATGCCGCCGGCAATGCCGGCGCAGGCGGTACGTCGGCCAACTTCACGATCAGCACGGCGACGACCTTGCCGTCGACTTCGACCCTCTACGGCACGGACAGCAGCGACACGCTGGCGGGCACGACGGCGGGCGAGATCATCAACGGCGTGCCGGGCTCCAGCTCGCAATACGGCCGTGGCACCATCGACACTCTGACGGGCAATGCCGGCAGCGACCTGTTCGTGCTCGGTATGGCGAACCGTGTGTTCTATGACGACGGTACCAACCGCAAGGCCGGCACCGCAGATTACGCGAAGATCATGGACTTCACTGCCGGCATCGACGACCTGCAGCTGGCGGGCGGACGGTCCTACGCGTATGCGGCGGTGTCCCTGAATGGCAGCAGCGGCCTCGGCATCTACTGGGACCAGAACGGCAACGGCGTGGCCGACACGCGCTCCGATGAGCTGGTGGGCATGCTGGTGGGCGTGAAGTCGATCAGTGCGGCGGATATCGTGCTGGTTTGAGCTGTGGCGTGGGGGCGGTGTGCATGCGCGCTGATACCCTTTGTCAGTTTGCGGCGGGACGACTTTATCGAGGAACGACCGCCCCACGCCCTGGCTTGCAAGCCAGGGCGCTTCGGCAGGCGCAACGCAGGCGTTGCGAATTCCCTGCCTCACCCCGGCGCAGGGCGGGATCCAGCGTCGTGTCCCTCGGGCCAGCGCCATGCGCTCAGCGACGATGGGTCCCAGCTTGCGCTGGGACGACGTGCAAGAGGCGGCCGGCTTTTCAACGTGCGAGAGGCGGCCGGCCTTTAAATCGTCATTGCAAAGCAGGCCAGCATCCCCTGTCTTCGCCCAACCACCAGCCCCCGTTTCAACGCGCCACATCCCCCCTGAGCTCCCGCCGTTTCATCAACCGCCACGCCGCCGGAATCACGAACAGCGACAGCAGCGGCGCCGTCACCATCCCGCCGACCATCGGTGCAGCAATCCGCTGCATCACCTCCGAACCCGCGCCGTCGCCCCACATGATCGGCAGCAGACCCGCGAGAATCGTGGCCACTGTCATCGCCTTCGGCCGCACGCGCGCGACCGCGCCTTCGCGTATCGCCGCCAGCAGCGTCGCGTCGGTCGGCATCTCGCCCGCGTCCAGATGCTTCTGCCACGCATTGCGCAAATAGACCAGCATCACCACCCCGAACTCGGCCGCAAGCCCGGCCAGCGCAATGAAACCGACCGCAGTCGCTACCGACACTGCATGCCCAAGCAGCCAAATGAACCACAGCCCGCCGACCAGCGCGAACGGCACCGTCGCCATTAGCAGCAGC
>JACCDS010136228.1_pt1 | contig 15516 bp, 11 predicted proteins | sample 7446441 | NCBI WGS metagenome assembly JACCDS01 (sample SAMN15323445, study PRJNA562643) | freshwater metagenome | isolation source: river surface water | place: USA:Blue River Watershed | collected 2017-08-17
GGCGCGGGTGTGGCGGGGCGAGCAATGGCCACAGGTCGCTGCGGCGACAGTCAGGCCCGGCGAGCGGGTGCAGGTGTTGCCGGGCGAGCGGGTGCCGGTCGACGGGCTGGTGGTGGCCGGGCAAAGCCTGCTGGATGAAGCGCTGATCAGCGGCGAATCACTGCCGGTCAGCAAACAAAGCGGTGACACTGTGATTGGCGGCTCGGTCAGTCTGGATGGCAGGCTGGAACTGACCGCAACCAGTGTCGGTGCCGAGTCGACCCTCAGTAAAATCATCCGGCTGGTGGAGCAGGCGCAGGGCGCCAAAGCGCCGGTACAGGCGCTGGTGGATAAAATCAGCGCCGTTTTTGTGCCGGCCGTGCTGGTGATCGCGCTGGTCACTTTGCTGCTGACCGGCTGGCTCGGCGGCAACTGGCAGCAGGCGATTTTGCATGCAGTTGCCGTACTGGTCATTGCCTGTCCTTGCGCGCTCGGGCTGGCCACGCCGGCAGCGGTGATGGCCGGAACCGGCGCCGCTGCCAGGCTGGGTGTGCTGATTAAAGATGCAATCGCGCTGGAAAGCGCCCAACAGATTAATCTGGTGGTGTTTGATAAAACCGGCACTCTGACGCAAGGCCAGCCGGTGCTGAGTCAGCTGACCGCGCTGCAAGGCACGGCACCGCAGGTGTTGCAGCATGCCGCTACTTTACAGCAATACAGCGAACATCCGCTGGCCCGCGCGGTGCTGCAGGCGGCTGACGCGCAAGGCATCAGGCCGGCGCAGGCCGATGCGTTTCAGGTGGTGGCCGGCAAAGGTGTGCAGGCTAACATCAACGGCCAGTGCTGGTTGCTCGGCAACAGCCATTGGCTGCGCGAATACGGACTGACGTTGCCGGAGCAGTTGATTAACACTGCTGGTGCCTCAGTGTCCTGGCTGGCCAGCGGGCCTGCTGGTGCCCAGCGCATCGGCGCTGATGGTCAATCCAAAGGCACAGCTGCCCAGCAACGCGGCGCTGACGCCCAGCCGAGCGGAACAGAGGCTCAATCCAGCGACGCTGATGCCCAATCCGGCAGCACAGACTATCAGCTGCACGGGCTGCTGTGTTTCAGCGACGGGCTCAAAGCCACCGCATTACCGGCGGTCAAAGCGCTGCAGCGCAGCGGGATCCGGGTGGCGTTATTAACTGGCGACAGCCAGGCCAGTGCCACCCAGGTGGCGACGGCGCTGGGGATTGACCTGTGGCAGGCCGAAGTGCTGCCAGCCGGCAAAGCTGCAGCTGTTCGCCATTTCCAGCAGCAAGGCTTTCGGGTCGCGATGGTGGGCGATGGCATCAATGATGCGCCAGCGCTGGCGCAGGCCGATTTGGGCATTGCGATGGCGACTGGCACTGAAGTGGCGGTCAGCGCCGCCCAGGTGTCGTTGCTGCGCGGTGATCCGGCGCTGGTTGCCACGGCGTTGCAGCTGGCCCGGCAGACTTATCGGAAAATCCGCCAGAATCTGTGCTGGGCATTTGCTTTTAATGCGCTCGGCATTCCGGCCGCCGCGCTGGGTTATCTGACCCCGGTGCTGGCGGGAGCCGCTATGGCGCTCAGCAGTTTGTTGGTGGTCAGTAATGCCTTGTTATTACAGCGGTTTAAGCCAAAAAGTTGACAGATTTGGAGGACAAAGATGAAAGCTGAGCTGACGATTGGCGAAGCGGCGGCGCAGACCGGCGTCAGCGCCAAAATGATCAGGCACTATGAAGCGGCCGGTTTGCTCAGCAAACCCATACGCACTGACAGCGGTTACCGGCTGTATGGACCCGCGCAGTTGCAGCAACTGCAGTTTATCCGCCAGGCCCGGCTGCTCGGTTTTGCGCTCAGTGAAATCGCCAGTCTGCTGAAACTGTGGCAGGACCCTGGCCGCTGCAGCCGCGATGTTAAACAGCTGGCGCAGCAGCATCTGGCCTGTCTCAGCGCAAAGCTGCAACAATTGATGCAGATGCAGCAGCTGTTGCAGCAACTGGTGGCGCAATGTGATGGCGATCTATCGCCGGATTGTGCCATTCTGGCAGCATTGGCGGCGCCTTTGACGGCCGCTTCGACGACACCTTTGACGGTCGTTTCGACCGAGCCAACCCCGTGACAATCCTGAGGATATTCTGATGCACTCCATTGCTTTAGTCGCCCACGACGGCAAAAAAGCTGAACTGCTGGCCTGGGCCAACACTCACGCTGAGTTTTTACGCGACAAGCAGCTGTATGCCACCGGCACCACCGGCAAGTTGCTCAGTGAGCAGCTGCAGCAGCCGGTGCACTGTTTTGCCAGCGGCCCGCTGGGTGGGGATCAACAAATAGGTGCTTTGATCACCGAACAAAAAATCGACTGGCTGGTGTTTTTCTGGGACCCGCTGGCCTCGCAGCCACACGACCCTGATGTTAAAGCGCTGATCCGGCTGGCGGTGGTGTGGAATATTCCGGTGGCCTGTAACAAAGCCACCGCTGATTTTATTGTGCATTCCAGTTTGTTTCAGACCGATTACAAGCGCGATGTGCCGGATTTTTCGGCCTATCAGCAGCGATTTTCAGCGAAAAGCTAAGCACCGGCGTTGGTTGCTGGACTGGCCTCAGCTTTTGCTAAAACCCAGCGCTGCATTTCATACAGCCGCGATACTGTGCGTTCAAAAGCGGCACTGAGCTGGCTGGCCTGATACCACTGTTCGGGCGGCGTGGCGGCTGTCAGCCATAACAACACGCCTTTTTCGTAACATTCATCGACCAGCGCAATCAGCCGGCGCGCTTCATTGTCGAGCTTGCTGACAAACACCGTCGAATGTTCGCGCTGATAACTCTCTTCGACGCCGTGCAAAATGGCGGTGTCGCTTTGCAGCAAAAAGGACGGCACATCGGCGAGCGCAATCGCCTGATACTGCCGGCACAACGCCATATAGTCGAGCTGAGAGCGCGGGCCACTGCACAGCGCCATAAAATCAAAGCCGGCTATTTGGTCGTTGTGCCACAGGCAGGCAATGGGCCGGCCCAGCACCTGAAGCTGCCCTGCAGGCTGCAAAGGACCCGCCTGCCCATAGTGCAGCAGCGCCTGCTGTTGCAACCACTGCGCCGATTGGCCGAGCCCTAAACTTTGCCAGCGCACGGTCTGCCGGCGGCGGTAATCAATGCCATGGTCAAGCGAAAAGACCTGACAATGTTGGGTGAGCAGGCCGATAAAGGGCAGAAAACGACTGCGCTGCAGGCCATTGGCATACAGCGCTTCAGGTGCAGTGTTGGAGGTGGCGACCAGCACAGTGCCGGCACTGAATAAGTGTTGCCATAAGGTCGCCAGCAACATGGCATCGCCAATATCAGTGACAAAAAACTCGTCGAAACACAAGAGCTTGTAGCGCTCAGCCCAGCTGTGGGCGACCGCTGACAGCGGATTTTTTTCACCCTGGCGCGTTGCCAGTTCCTGATGGACGGCTGCCATAAAATGATGAAAATGCAGCCGCTGTTTGCTGACCGTCACTTCGTGAAAAAAACGGTCCATCAGCATGGTCTTCCCACGGCCGACCGGGCCGTACAAATACAGGCCCTGGCTGGCGCGACCCGCCTGCAGGGCCTGCGCCAGCTGTTGCAGCTGCTGCCAGATCTGCTGTTGCGGGTCGTCCAGCACTACAGATTCGATCTCAGGGCTCAGTTGCTGGCTCCTTTGCCAATATAACGCTCCAGCCACTGACCGAATTCGTGGTACCAGTAAATTGAGTTTTGCGGTTTTAAGATCCAGTGATTTTCATCCGGGAAATACACCAGCCGCGCGTCGACGCCTTTGCCTTTAAGCACGCCATAGAGCGCCAGCCCTTGGGTGACGGGGACCCGGTAATCCTGCTCACCGTGGGTGATCAGCATCGGCGTCTGGAAGTTTTCGGCATACATGGCCGGGCTCGCTTTGAGCACATTGTCTTTGTTTTGCCATGGCGAACCGTTGTAGGCGTGTACCCGCATCAGCGTGCTGTCGGAGGCAAATTGCGCCATTAAATCGTAGACGCCAGCGTGGTTAATCAGCGCTTTGTATTTGCTGCTGTGGCCGGCTATCCAGCTGACCAGATAACCGCCGTAACTGCCACCGGCAGCGGCGACCCGGCTTTCGTCGATGTAACCGCGCGACACCATGTAATCAATGGCCGCTTCGCTGTCAAAAAACGGTTTGGTCGCATGGTCGCCATGGATAGACGCTGTGAAGGCCTCACCAAACCCGGTCGAACCGTGGAAGTTTGGCATGATCACCACATAACCCATAGCGGCAAAGACTTGCGGATTCCAGCGGCCGCCAAAGCTGTCGTTAAAGGCGCTGTGCGGACCGCCGTGCAGCAGGCTCAGCAGAGGCCAGCGCTGGTTGGGTTTAAATTCAGGCGGGTAGATGATAAACATCTGTACAGCTTTGCCGTCTGCACCGGCGAAAGTGACTTCTTCGACTTTGCCCCAGGACGTGCGCTCGCTGAGCGTTTTATTGATCTGGCTGATCTGCTTCAATGTGCGGCTTTTATTATCCAGCAGGAATATTTCCGGCAACTGGCTGATGCCATGTTGCACCAGGGCAAACTGCTGTGGGCCGGCGACCTGCACCTGCTCGTTGTGGGCCTGACGCAGCACTTGTTTGACCGGGCCACCGGCGGCTGGTACGGAGAACAGTGACACCCGCGCTTTGTCCTGGGCCAAAAAGTACAACATCTGAGCGTCTTTGCTGAAGAACCACTGCTCCGGTGACAAATCGATATTATCGGCCAGCACTGTGGTGGTTTTGCTGGCGAGGTCAAAGCGGGTCAGTTTGACATTGTCGTTGTTAAAATCGGTGCGTTTTTGCGCGCCGTACAACAAGCTGCGACCGTCCGGGCTGAACAGCGGATTGCTGTCATCGGCCGGGTTGGCTTCGGTCAGATTGACCGCTTTACCGCTGCCATCGGTCGGCAGCAAATAAACGTCAAAATTCAGCTCGTTATAAGGGGCTTTGCTGCTAAGCGCACTGATGGCCAGCTGGCGGCCGTCCGGCGATAAATCATGCTCCAGAGCGCCATCCAGACTGCCCCATTGGCGCCAGCCGGGCATCAGCGCCTGCACCTGGCCGGTGCTGAGGTCATAACTGAACAGTTGGGTGACTTTATCGTCGGTCAGCCAGTGATCCCAGTACCGATAGATGCGGTTTTCGGTCACTTTGGCCGAATGCAGTGGTTTTTTCTCTGCGGCTAAGGTTTTGAAATCACCGGCAAAACCGGCTGGCACCTGGGCACTGAACAGGATTTTTTTACCATCGGGGAAAAAACGTGGTTTGCTGACGGCGACCGGTAAGTCGGTCAACTGGCGCGCTTCACCGGCGCCCAGCGTCAACAGTTGCAGCTGAGGCTGTTCGCCTTCTCTTTTGCCGACAAACACCAGCTGGCGGCCATTGGGGCTCCAGGCGGCTTCTTTGTCAGCGCCCGGATGAAAGGTCAGTTGGGTTTGCTGGCCAGAGCCCAGTTCCAGCATAAAAAGGTCGGTATTGCTTTTTTGCTTTGCCAGGTCATGGCGGGTCAGGCTGAACACTGCACGCTGGCCGTCCGGCGATACCTGCAGGCCGGTTGGTTTTTGCACCTGCCACAGGTCGGTGGCAGTCAGCGGCGTGCCGGTACTGGCCTGAACGGTCAGCGGCAGACTGAGCAGCAAGGCAAAACAGGTGGCGATATTGTTCATCAGAAACATCCGGTTAGCTCAAGACTGCGCCTAGGATAGGGGACGCAGGGGGCAACCCGCAAGCGATGGGCCTGAAGGCGCGGTAAAACCGCGCAGCGGCGGGATAAAAATGAACTGAGGCGGCGGTTTTTTCGTTAAACTGCGCTCTGAACACGCAAGCAACACCAAAGGGAGCTTCCTGATGAAACTGAGCAAAGGGGTGATCGCTGTATCACTGCTGTGGATGTCGGCTGTGCAGGCCGCTGAAGTCAACGTGTATTCAGCCCGCCAACAGGAGCTGATCCAGCCGCTGCTGGATAAATTCAGCAGCAGTACCGGTATCAAAGTGAATCTGATCACCGGCAAACCCGATGAGTTGCTGGTACGGATCCGACAGGAAGGCCGCAACAGTCCGGCTGATGTGCTGATCAGCACCGATGTGGGCCGTTTGTATCGCGCCAAACAGCAGGGCCTGTTACAACCGCTGCAATCTGAAGTGCTGACCCGCCAGATCCCGGCGCAATATCGTGATCCGGCGCATTTGTGGTTCGGCCTGACGATGCGGGCCAGACCGATTTTATATGTCCCCGGCAAAGTGAACCCGGCCGAGCTTAGCACACTGGAAGATCTGGCGGCGGCCAAATGGCGCGGCAAAATCTGTATTCGCTCATCTGACAACGTCTACAACCAGTCGATGGTGGCGGGCCTGATCGCCACGCTGGGGGCAGATGCCACCGCGCAGTGGGCCAGTGGTTTTGCCAAAAACTTTGCCCAGCCGCCCAAAGGCGGTGACCGTGACCAAATCAAAGCCGCCGCTGCCGGCGTCTGCGATATCGCGATTGCCAATACCTATTATCTGGCGGCTATGCTGGAAGATCCGAAAGATCAGGCCGCAGCCCAGGCTGTCAAGGTGTTCTGGCCCAATCAGCAGGACCGCGGCGTGCACGTCAATATTTCCGGCGCGGCGGTGCTTAAACATGCGCCCAACAAAACCCAGGCGCAGCAGTTAATCGAATATATGGCCAGCGCTGACGCACAGCAGTGGTATGCCGCCACCAACCATGAATATCCGGTGCTGGCTGGCGTGGCTGTCAGTCCGGGATTACAAAGCTTCGGCACTTTTAAAGCCGACACTTTGTCGCTGGACAAACTGGGCGAACTCAATCAGCAGGCGCTGATGGTCATGGACAAAGCCGGCTGGAAATAATCTGTTGTTGATCAACCCCTTGCGCTGGCCGTTTAGCACATTGCTGCTGCCGTTGTTGTTGCTGTTGCCGCTGGCAGTCATCTTTGCCAGCTGGCTCAGCCCAAACTGGCCGGTCTGGCAACATCTGGCGCAGACAGTACTGGGCACTTACCTGCTTAATTCGTTATGGCTGGCCTTTGGCACCGGCGCGCTCAGTTTATTGCTCGGTGCCAGTCTGGCGGCGCTGGTCGCCCGCTGTCAGTTCAGCGGGCGCAGCTGGCTGAGCTGGGCGCTGGTGTTGCCGCTCGCGATGCCGGCTTACATCGTGGCTTATGCCTACGCCGGTTTACTCGATGCAGCCGGGCCAGTGCAGAGCGCGCTGCGGGCGATGACTGGCTGGCAATATGGCGATTATTGGTTCGGCCAGATCCGCAGTCTGGGCGGCGCTGTGCTGGTGCTGAGTCTGGTGCTGTATCCCTACGTGTATTTGCTGGCCCGCCAGGCGTTCAGCCGTCAGCATCCGTCCTGGCGTGAAGCGGCGCAAAGCCTCGGCTGTCGCCATTTTGGCTGGCGGGTGTCGTTGCCGCTGGCAAGGCCTGCACTGCTGGGCGGCACTGCGCTGGTGATGATGGAAGCCTTTGCGGATTATGGCACTGTGGCCTATTTCGGCGTGCCGGTGCTGACCACCGGGATTTTCCGCACCTGGTTTGGTATGGGCGAAGTCGGGGCGGCGGCGCAGATGTCGGCGTTGTTGTGCAGTCTGGCGATGGTGCTGGTAGCGCTGGAGTTGTGGAACCGCCGCCAGCAAAGGTTTTTTGAACGCAGTGGCGGCAGCCGGCGCGTCGCTTTGCAGCCGCTGCATGGCTGGCGCAACGCGCTGGCAACCGGTTATGCCTTGTTGGTGCTGGGTGGCGGTTTTGTGCTGCCGGCGACAGCGCTGCTGCACTGGGGCCTGAGTGACACCGGCCGCTGGCAACAATTGCGGTTTGGTGAGCTGCTGACCAACAGTATCAGCCTGGCGCTGCTGAGCGCGGTGTTGGTGGTCGGCGTTGCTTTGTTGCTGGTGTACGGCCTGCGTCAGCGTCTGTCGGGATGGCGCCAGGTGCTGATCCGCAGCAGCGCCTTTGGCTATGCGGTGCCCGGCACTGTGATTGCTATCGGCGTGTTGTGGCCGTTCAGTGTGCTGGATCAGCAACTCGACCTGTGGGCCGAGCAGTGGCTGGGCGTACGCACCGGTTTGCTGCTGACCGGCACGGTCGCCGCGTTACTCTTTGCTTATCTGGTGCGTTTTCTGGCGGTCGCGCTGCAACCGCTGGAAGCGGCTTTTGGGCAAATTCCGCCCTCGATGGATCAGGCCGCCCGCAGCCTTGGCTGCAATCGCTGGCAACTGTGGTGGCGGGTGCACCGGCCTTTGCTGACCGGGCCTGTGCTGATTGCCGCTTTGCTGGTGTTTGTTGATGTCCTGAAGGAATTGCCGGCCACTTTGCTGCTCAGACCCTTTAACTTTGACACCCTGGCCGTGCGCACTTTTGAGCTGGCCTCGGATGAACAGCTGGCGGCTGCGGCCTGGCCGGCGCTGACCATTGTACTGGCCGGAGTGTTGCCGTTAATTTGGCTGAACCGCGCTGCAGAAAGGAGTGGCCATGCTGGTCATTGAACAGCTGTCGCTGAATTATCAGGCGCAGCCAGTGTTACATCAGGTGTCCTTTGAATTAGGTCAGGGCCAGACCGGCTGTCTGCTCGGTCCCTCTGGTTCGGGCAAAAGTTCGCTGCTGCGCGCTATCGCCGGTTTTGAGCCGGTGCGCTTGGGCCGGATCTGGCTCGATGGCCGCCTGCTGAGTGAACCGGGCCGGCAACTGGCGCCGGAGCAGCGCCAGGTAGGGATGGTGTTTCAGGACTATGCGTTGTTTCCGCATCTGAATGTCGCGCAAAATATCGCTTTTGGTTTGCATGGTCAGCCCAAAGCCGTTCAGCAGCGTCGGGTCGACGAGCTGCTGGCGCTGATTGGCCTCAGTGAGTTGGCCACGCGGTTTGCCCATCAGTTGTCGGGCGGGCAGCAGCAACGGGTGGCGCTGGCGCGGGCTCTGGCACCCAAACCCAGATTGTTGTTGCTGGATGAGCCGTTTTCCGGGCTGGATGCTGATTTGCGTCAACAACTGGCCAGTGATGTGGCCAGCGTGCTCAAAGCGGAACACATCAGTGCATTGCTGGTGACGCACGATCAGCAGGAAGCCTTTGCGCTGGCTGATCACATTGGCGTGATCCGTCAGGGCCGGCTGTTGCAGTGGGCCACGCCGCTGACCTTGTATCACCAGCCGGTGTCGGCCGACGTCGCGGCTTTTGTCGGTGACAGCCGCTGGCTGGAAGCACAGGTGGATGACCAGGGGACGGCGCATTGCGCGCTCGGCAGTCAACAGGTCAATCTGCCGGCAGGCCGCTATCGGCTGTTATTGCGGCCTGAGGATGTGCGGCACGACGATGAAAGCCTGCTCAAAGCGCAAGTGACAGCACGCACCTTCTGCGGCCCATATCTGAGTTATCAGCTGCAGCTGCCGGACGGGCAACAGCTGGTCTGTCAGCTGGACAGCCATCATGTGCACCGTTGCGGTGAATGGATTGGGATCCGGCCGGCGTTGCGTCACTGGGTCTTGTTTGCCGGCGCAGAGACTGCTGCCGTGGTGCCAGCCAGAAAGTTCATTTCCAGATAACGATGATAGAGGGCTTCGGCCTTATAGGATTTCAGCTGTTGCCACAAGGCTTCGGCGATAGCAGGGTGGCGCTGGTAAAACTGTTTACTGAACAGCAGATAGCCGGTGTTGCCATACAGCGGTGGCTGCACCACCTGCAGGCCGTGCGCCAGAATAGTGGCGGAGACCGCCGGCTTGCCCGCAATGCTGCACAAAGTAGTGACCGCGTTCAGCCGGCCGGCTTTTAGCAAATCCAGGTCCATAGTGCCGGACAAGGTGTAGTGCATCAGCACCTGTTTGGGCCCGGTCACCAGCACCGGCGCATAACCCAGTGGCCGGCCGACCACCAGCGTGTCGATACCCCGCACTTCTTTGCCATCAAAAGTCCAGGTGTCCTGCGGTCTTTTGACCAGACAAGTCTGGTGTTCGTTAAAGGCGCGGCTGCTGTCCGGCTGCCCCTGCTTAAAGGGGTACTGGCCAATTTGCTCGCGCTCTGGCCGGTAGCTGGCAATCACCGCATCGACAGCCCCTTCTTCCAGCTGCGACAGGCATCTTTTCCACGGCAAGCGCTGAAATTTCAGCTGGACCTGACCCACCTGCTGCACCAGTTGTTGTAAATGTTCGATGCTGGCGCCGGGACTTTCGGCCGGCACTGTATCGCCAACACCGCGGTAATAGGGTGGTAACTGTTTGTCTTCATAACAAAAAAGGAAATCGACCTGCGCCTGAGCCAGCGGGGAGAGACAGATTAACAGGCCACTTAAGGGCAGCAGATTCAGCGTACGCAAGGCAATACTCCTCAGAACTTTCGCAGTATTGCATAGTTTGCCGCAAAGAAAAAACCGGGCTGAGCAGGCAAAGACTCAGCACCGGGCAGCCATTTTTGTGGGCAGACAAGGCTAAAAAGGACAGGACAGGGAAAATAGCTTCAGGGTTCAGACACTTGCAGAAAAGCCTGCAGTGGCGCCGCGATCGACTGAATATTCAGCAGACCATCCAGATGGCCCATCTGGCCGTCAATCAGCTGTAATTGATTGGCCGGACCGGGCGCTCCGGTGGCCTGCTGACTTTGGCGGGCCATCTGCGGTGTCAGCAATAAATCGCCGGCTGCCGGCAGCCACAACACCGGCGCCTGAATGCGTTGCATGGCCTGTTGCCAGTTGTCTCCCTGGCCGGCGCGCCACAACTGCGAGGCGCGCACCAGATACAGAATATGATTGGCATCCTGCAGTTTGGCGCGCGCTGCCGCGACTGCCAGCAGCTGGTCCAGCGCACTGAAGCTGGCCCGGATGTCCTGATGGGCGCTCTGGTCGGCGCTTAAATCCGGGTAATGCTGGTTAAAGCCGGCCGGATTGAGCGCATCCAGCGTGATCCAGGCCAGCGCCATGGTCAGACCGGCGTTGGGTTGGGCTGCTTTGCCGTAATAGTTGCCTTGTTGCCAGTTTGGGTCCGCTTTGATGGGATAGGCCCAGCGCTCCAGTTTGACCGCACTGTAGGCATCCATATATGCGGTGCCAATCACCGGCACCAGTCGTTTCACCCGCTTTGGATAAGCCTGCGCCCATTCAATCGCCTGAAAGGAGCCCATCGACGGGCCAATCACCGCGTGCAGCGTCTGAATGCCGAGGCTGTCGAGCAGGGCTTTTTGCACTTCGACAAAATCGCGGATAGTGACCACCGGAAAGTCCAGCCCGTAAGGCCGGCCGGTCGCCGGATTGATGCTGGCCGGCCCTGTGGTGATCACTTTGGGATCATGGACGTTGGCATTGACCAGCGTGTCGCTGCTGATCACATAAAACCGATTGGTATCAATGGCTTTGCCGGGCCCAATGATGGCGTCCCAGTAGCCGGGCGCGGCATCAGTGGCGCTGTAACGGCCAGCCGCATGCGAGGTGCCGGAAAAATAATGCGTGATCAGAATCGCATTGGATTTATCGGCATTGAGCTTGCCGTATGCTTCCCAGCCGACCTGCACGTCACGCAGCGTGGCGCCGTTTTGGGTGGTGAACTGCGACAGCACAAAACGTTGTTTTTCGACCAGTGGCAGCTCGCCGGCCTGCAGCGGGCCTGACAGACAAAAGCACAGCAGCAAAAGCCAGCGGCGAGGGGCAAATAACACAGACATCAGGGTCTCCTTACGGGCAGTGGTTTTAGCCCAACCACTGGAACAACAAAATGGCCAGCAACGTACCTGCCAGCGGCACGACGACCGTCACAGCCGCCACCGGCCAGTACGCCTGTTGGTGCGACTCGCCACAGATAGCACGAATGGTGGTTACCACATAGCCGTTGTGCGGCAGCGAGTCGAGCGCGCCACTGGAAATGGCCACCACCCGGTGCAGTTGTTCTGCATCGACACCCCGTTCCAGATAAACCGGCGCCAGCTCGGGCAGGGCAATGGCCTGGCCGCCGGATGCGGAGCCAGTCAGACCGGCGATGGCACTGACCGCGACTGCGGCGCCCAACAGTTCGGGCCCGGGCAGATGGGTCATGGTCTGGACGATGTCGCCAAAGGCCGGCGTCAGTTTCGCCACCGCGCCAAAGCCGACCACGGCCGCCGTGTTGCCTATCGCCAGTAAAGCGCCGAGCACCCCTTCATTGACGGCTTTATCCAGGCTCTGAATAAAGCGGCGGTTGAGCAGATACAGGCTCAGCACACCGCCGCTCAGCGCGACGATAAGCGCAGCCTGTTGCAGACTGTGATGCAGCCAGTTGGACAGCCCCAGCACCACCAGCAGCGGCAGCACGCCAAAAAGCGGATGCGGCAGCGGCCGGTCGCTCAGTTTCGGGTCGCTGTCACGGCCCTGGAACTGTTCGCCGCGGGCTACGGCCGTTCTGACCATCTTTTGCAGCCAGGCATAACCAAAGGCGGCCATAAAAATCGCCACCACCACGCTGACTTCCCAGCCGGCATAAGGCGAGGTTTTCAGGTATTGAATCGGGATCCAGTTCTGAATTTCCGGGCTGCCAGCCGATGTCATGGTAAAAGTGACAGAGCCCAGCCCCAATGCTGCCGGAATAAAACGACGTGGCAGATTGGCATCTTTAAACAGGCTGACCGCCATCGGATAGGCTGAAAAAGCCACTACAAACACTGAAACGCCGCCGTAAGTCAGCACGGCACAGGCCAGCACCACGGCGCCAACAGCGTGGGCGCGGCCGAGTTTTTTTACTATCCACAGCGCGACCGCATCGGCGGCACCACTGTGTTCCATCAGTTTGCCAAACAGCGAACCGAGCAGAAACATCAGAAACCAGGCGGCGACAAAGCCGGAAAAGCCATTCATGTACGCATGGACAAAATCGGCCTGGCCGCTGGTCTGCCAGAACGGGATGCCATTGGTCAGCGCGACCAGCAAGGCGCACAATGGCGCCAGAATAAACAGGTTGAGCCCGCGCATCGTCAGCCAGATCAGCAGCACAAGTCCCAGCAACAAGCCGGTGAAACTGAGCATAAGAGGATCCTTGTTATTGGTTTTTGCTGAGTCTGCGTGATAGACCGCCGCATCTCTATAGTACTAAGGTACAGATTAACATTTCGGCAGTTCGGCCTAGAGTAAAGGCAGCAGAACAGCGGCGAACTGGCCACGGCAAAATGACGATGCTGCCACACTGGCGACCCTGGGTCGCGGCCACAGGCCTCTGCCATTTATCCCAACAGAGACAGAACGATAAGAGATAGCCGAGATCAGCAGGAGAAGCCAAATGGCAAATAATTATTATAAATCAGTACCTTTTAAACCGACATTATTAGCGCTGGCCGTCAGTGGCTTGTTTGTGGTGCCGGCGCAGGCGCAGCAAAGCAATCAGACTGCGGACAGTAAAAAGGAAGAAGCGGCCCTGGAAGTGATCCAGGTCACAGCCCGGCGCACTGCCGAAAACCTGCAGACGGTGCCGGTAGCGGTGACCTCAATTGGCGCCGAGGATTTAAAGCAAAAAGGCATCGAAAACATCACGGCCATTCAGCAACAATCGCCGAATACCACTTTGCAGATCTCACGCGGTACCAACAGTACGCTGACCGCTTATATCCGCGGCATCGGCCAGCAGGACCCGCTGTGGGGCTTTGAACCCGGCGTCGGTATTTATATCGACGATGTCTACATGGCCCGGCCACAAGGCGCTGCCATGGACATTTATGACGTCGAGCGCATCGAAGTGCTGCGCGGCCCACAAGGCACATTATACGGCCGCAATACCATCGGCGGCGCGGTCAAATATGTCACCAAACCTTTAAGTGGCGACGATGAATTTGCCGTGCGCGGTACTATCGGCAATTACAATCAGCGCGACTTAAAATTATCCGGCCAGAAAGCCATCACCGACAAATTGTCCATCGGCGCCGCTGGTGCCACTTATGACCGCGATGGTTTTGGTCAGTACCTCAATACCGGCGCTGAAAACTACAACAAAGACATCGTCACCGGCCGTTTCAGCGCGCAGTATCAGGCGCTGGAAAATCTGCGCTTTAATTTCGCCTACGACAAAACCACCGACAAATCCAATTCCAAAGGCGGTCACCGCTTAACGCCAAGCCTGCTGACCAAAGAAACGCCACCGGACAATGTGTTTGACTCCAACACCAGCATGCCGGCCGACAACAAAGTGATGACCAAAGGCCACTCGCTGACGATGGCGTGGGACATCAACGCCGACTGGACCATGAAAGCCATCACGGCGAAGCGGGAAGGCGTGACGGACACCAATATCGATTTTGACGCCACCCGCTTGCCGTCGCTGGACGTACCGGCTTTTTATGAAGATGAGCAGACCTCACACGAACTGCAGTTCCTCTACAACAGCGACCGGCTGAAATTCGCCAGCGGTCTGTATGCTTTTGACGGTGACGCCTGTGGTGCTTTTGGCACTGTGCTGGTGTCTGGCCTTGGGGTTACCATTGAAAACGGCGGTTGTGTGCAGACCGATTCGATTGCCGGTTATGCGCAGGGGACTTATCAGGTCAATGATCAATGGTCCTTTACGCTCGGCGGGCGTTACACCAAAGATGACAAGGACGCCAACGTCTACCGTTACGTTTATCTCGGTTACAAACTGCCTCGCAATACCGCGACCAAAATCGGCACTCAGTCTGATTTTACCGGCAGTGAAAGTTTCAGTCATTTCTCACCGCGGGTTGGTTTTGAGTACCAGGCCAGCGACAGCATGATGCTGTACGGCTCTTACACCGACGGCTTCAAATCCGGTGGTTTTGATATGCGCGGCAACCAGTCAGTCAACCCCAGTGCCGGCGACCCTTATCAGCCTGAAACGGTGGATACTTTTGAGCTTGGTGTAAAAAGTGAGTGGCTGGACCGCAGATTGCGTGTCAACGCGGCCGTGTTTGCCTCGTCTTATGACGACATGCAGGTCACAGTGCAGCGCGCGGTCAATAACACCGTCGCTTCGCAGGTGCTGAACGCCGCCAGTGCCGACATCAACGGCCTGGAGCTGGAAGCCACCGCCGTGGCCACCGATGCGCTGCAGTTTAATCTGATTGTTGGTTATACCGACGCCAAGTTTAACGAAGTGATGTTTTACGATGCCGTCACCAAGACCACCACGGATGTGTCGGGCCTGTGGTCTTTTGCCAATACGCCGGAGCTGACGGCGACTTTTGGCGGCAAGTACACGCTGGCGCTGGCTGGTGGCGAGCTGGTGCTGAACGCCAATTTGTCGCATCGCAGCGAAACACAAATCTTCGAGTTGCCTTCTGAGCTGGATTTTGGTGGCTACACCCTGTTTAACGCCGGCGCCACCTGGTACTCGCCGGAAGGCAACTGGGATGTCTCGCTGCAGGGCCGTAACCTCGGCGACAAAACCACCCGCATCGCCGGCTACAACTTCCCGTTGCTGGCGGGTGAACAGACCATCACCGGTTATTACGGTGACCCCAGAACGGTCAGCCTGTCGGTCGGTTATCGCTTCTGAACAGTCTAGCAGCCAGGTGCGACAGAGCCAGCAGCCAGGTGCGACAGAGCTGGCCCC
>JACCDS010882742.1_pt1 | contig 15516 bp, 11 predicted proteins | sample 7446441 | NCBI WGS metagenome assembly JACCDS01 (sample SAMN15323445, study PRJNA562643) | freshwater metagenome | isolation source: river surface water | place: USA:Blue River Watershed | collected 2017-08-17
CCGATACCCTGGCTGCCGCGAAGAACAGCCCGCAGCTCGAGATCTTCCGCAAGAAGGGTCTGGAGGTGTTGCTGCTGTGCGACCGCGTGGACGAGTGGATGCTGTCGCACCTGTACGAGTTCGAGGGCAAGAGCCTGCAGAGCGTGGCCAAGGGCGCGGTCGACCTGGGCAAGCTTCAGGACGAGGAAGAGAAGAAGCAGGCCGAGGCCGCCGCCGAATCCTTCAAGCCGACGCTGGAGCGCATCAAGGCTGCGTTGGCCGAGCGCGCCAAGGACGTGCGCGTGACGACCCGTCTGGTCGATTCACCCGCCTGTCTGGTGACGGAAGAAGGCGACATGAGCGGCCATCTGGCGCGCCTGCTGAAGCAAGCCGGTCAGGCCGCGCCGGTGTCCCAGCCGGTGCTGGAGGTCAACGCCGACCACGCCCTGGTGAAGAAGCTGGCCGATCTGCCGGAAGGCTCGGCGCAGTTCTCGGATCTGGCGCAGGTGCTGTTCGACAACGCGCTGCTGGCCGAAGGCGGGCAGCTCGATGATCCGGCGGCGCACGTCAAGCGCATTCAGGCGCTGATCCTGGGCGTCTGAACGATCGGGTCACGGCGGCCCCACGTGCAAGGGCGTCCACCGAAAGGTGGGCGCCCTTTTGCCTTTCAGGGGTTCCGACGGCGCAGGCGAGCCCCGATCACGGCCAGGCCGCCGATCAGCAGGGCATAGGTTTCGGGCTCCGGCACGGCCGACACGCTGACGGACAGGTTGGACACGCCCAGGGTCGAGACCCCGAGCACATCGTTGACATCCATCACCCCCACCGAGAAACGGTGCGTGCCGGCGCCCAGGACGCCCGACAGGTAGGAGCCGTTTTGCGGGGTGAGGCTGGCCGTGGCGAGTGTCGACACCGCACCGTCGAAGGACACGAACGAGCGGTCCAGCAGCGACAAGCCGGATGCCGGATCGGTCTCCAGGGTCTCGGCCGTGGACAAGGACCAGTTGAAGCTCAACGTGCCGGGGGCCGACAGCGTGAATTCGTACGCCAGTGCGGAACCCTCGAAAGTGTCGGCGCCCAGGGTGGTACCGCCGGGCAGGAGGGCTGGCTCCAGTTCTGTGTAGAACCAAGCGCTGGAGCCGCTGGATGGGGTTTCACCGGACTCGATCGCGGCCGTGGTCAGGCTCGCGCTCGTGGTGTTGGCGGAAACGTCGCCGTAGGCCGTCAAGGTCGTGAGGTTCACGCTCTGGGCGTGAGCGGCCAGGCCGGTCAGGCCCAGGGCCATGCCGACGATCAGGGAAAAAGCGGGGGTTCGCATGGGAAGGGCATCCAGGTTGAAAACCAAAAAGGGAGGCGTGAACCGGCTCGTGGACGTCACTGCACACCCAGGTCGCGTGACGGCACGATCTGGCTGGCGCTCACGTTGGCCAGCGTGACGAGCGTGCGCGGCACGGTGGCGCCGTTGGGGCCGTCGACGTCGATCTGCACCAGCGTGTGTGCGCCCGACGCGACCACGCTCACGATGCCCCGGCTGGCCGCCTGGTTCGCCGGCACGCCCAGTCCGGCGAGCAGCGCGGACAGGTCCAGGCGGTCGTATCCCGGTGCAAAGTCGGTGATCACGTCGCCCGCGTCGCGCAGTGAGGTGTAGACGAAGACGTCCAGGCCGGCTCCACCCGTCAGGACGTCGGCGCCAGCGCCTCCCACGAGTCTGTCGTCGCCGGCGGTGCCCGCCAGGGTGTCGCGGCCAGCCGTGCCGTTGACGGTGCGGTACAGGCCCAGCCCCATCACCAGCGGATCGTGGTCCGATGAACGGTAGGGGGTGCTGCCGTCGAAGGGGTCGGGTTCACATGCCGCGCAGGCCGGCTGCTTGAACTCCAGGTTGTAGTCGTGGGCCAGCGACTCGTCGGCGTTGATGTGCCAGTGCGTGGCGCCCGACACCTTGGCCGACAGCGAGGCCGTCGTCAGGGCGTGGTCGAGCCGGCCGACCATGCCGTCGAAGACGTAGGAGTAGCCCTGCGACGGCATGAAGCGCGCCGCCTGGTCCACGTAGCCGCTGCTGGTGAGGTTGTAGACCGGGTCTTCCTGGGCGTAGGCGTTGAGGTCGCCGATGACGGCCACGTCGGCACTGCCGCTGCTGGACTGCAGCTGGGCGACAAAGGTGCGCAGCGCCTGGGCCTGGGCCAAGCGCTTGGCGTTCCAGCAGCCCTGGCCGTCTCCGACGTCGGCATTGCCTGCGTAGTCGGCGTCACCGGTGGCAGGGCAGCTGCCCTTGGACTTGAAGTGGTTGACGACGACCGTGAAGCGCTCGCCGTTGGCGGCGGCGAAGGTCTGCGCCAGCGGTGGACGGCTGTGGACGCTGCCCGTGTCGCTGACGGGGGCGATCACCACGCTGAGCCGCGCCGGCTTGTAGATCATCGCCACGCGGATGGCGTCCGAGCCCGTGCCGGCCGCAGGCAAGGCCACGCTGGCGTAGGTGCCGGTGCCCAGGGTGGCGTTGAGGGTGTCGACCAGGTTCTGCACGGCGGTCTGGCCGTTGTTCTGGATCTCCATGAGACCGACGACGTCGGCGTTCAGTCCGACCAGGGCCCGCACGATCTTGCTGCGTTGGCGCTGGAACTCCGCGAGGCTGTTGGCCCCACGGCAGTTGCCGGCCGCCACGGCGCCGTCCAGGGTGCAGCCCTGTCCGGTCAGGCCGGAGGCGGTGGCCCCGTTGGTGAAGGTGGTGAAGTAGTTCAGCACGTTCATGCTGGCCACACGCACGTTGCCGCCTACGGCCGACGGGCTGGCCGGACGTGGGTGGCTTGCAGTGATGGAGGGGGCGACGGTTGGGTGCAGCCGGTACAGCGCCAGACCGGTGTTGCTGGCCGTGGCCAGACCGTAGTCGACCACGCCGGTCACGGAGGCCAGCGTGTCGCCGCCGCGCGGCAGGCCGCCAGCGCCGATGAACGGGGTGGGGTTGGGGTTTTGCGTCGAAGACCCGTCGTCCAGCACGAAGCGGCTGCGGGCCTGCCAGTCGGCCAGGGCGACGGCCTGGGGCGAGCCTGGGCGGTACACGTTGGTGGGCGTCTCGTGGCGGCCACCGGCACCGATGGTGACCTGGCCATAGCGGGCCTGGAAGTAGTTCTGCTGCACCGTCAGCGGACCGACGAAGGTGACCAGCATGCCTTCCAGGCGCTCGAAGCTGTCCCCGGTGGCCAGGGGCAACGCCACCACCGTCGGGTTCAGGCTGTAGCCGGTGCCGAGCACCGTCACCACGGGCGCGGTGATCTCAGTCACCGGGTGGGCGGCGGTGAGGGCGTTGGCGGCGGCCCCCGTGTTGTATTCGGTCAGGGTGCCGGTCACGCGGACGAACTGGCCGACACTGACGGTCGGGGCGCTGCTGGTGAAGACCAGGACCGCATCCGAGGTGGCCGGATTCCCGTCGCCCTGGAGGTCCTGGATGAAAAAGCCGTTGTTGTTGACCCGCGTGACCACACCGGTGGTGCTTACGGCCTGGCCCTTGTAGGCGCTGCTCGCGCCACTGCCCTGCAGGGTGTAGATGGGGGTGTCGGCGGCAAAGGCGCCGACCTGGAACGTCAGGGCTGCGACGGCGATCGTGAGCGGACGGAGCAAGGGCCGGATGTTCATGGGTGGGTGCGGGTGAAGGTCAAGGGGATCCCCTGCCGGACAAAGGGGGCCGCCACAGGTGCAGCGGCCGGATCCGTCATCCAGCGGGTGAGGCTGAGGACCGTCGTCGAGACCGGTCAGCGGGCTTGGCGGCGGCGCGAGATGAAGCCCAGGGCGCCCAGACCGGCCAGGAACAGCGCGTAGGATTCCGGCTCCGGCACGGCCGAGGTCACGGTGAAGGCGGTCGTGTTCGGCACAGTGGTGGCGTAGGCCCCGTTGGCGGTGTCCACGGTCCAGTTCGATACGTTGGCCACCGCGGTCCGGTAGGCCTCCATCGAACCCTCGCCAGCGCGGAGGCCGGAGTATTCGGCGTAGTCGGGCGTGGCGCTGGTTGCCAGGCTGTTCAGGCGCATGGCGGTGCTGCCCTCGGTCAGGCCGGTACCGACCAGCGAGCCGTCGGTGTCGAACGATCCGTTCGTGATGGCCGTCAGGAAGGTCGTGGGGGTGGTGGCGTCGGTGCCCAGATAAGCGTAGACGGTCTCACTCGAGTTGGACAGGCCGCGGTTGGCATTGCCGGTGACCGACACGGCGCTGAGCGTGCCCACGCTTGCGGACAGGGTCGTCTTGTCGAAGGCGCTCAGGCGCACGACCGAGCCGGCCGTGACCGTACTGTCGCCCGACACCCACTGGCTGTAGCTCTCGCCGGTGTTGAAGGCCGAGCCGGTCCATTCGTTGTCCGAGAAATACACCGTGGTGTGGGCCGCGATGTCGATGAAGGTGACGAAGGACAGGCCATCCTCGTCGGCGTTGAACGAGGTGAAGGCGATGTCGCCGGTGGTCAGGGCGTGTGCGGGCAGGGTGGCGGTGGCCACGGCGGCGAGGGCGATCAGGCGTCGAAGCATGGTGGATTTCCTGGTGCGAGGTGAAGAACAAAGCGGCTGGAACGGAGACCGGCCGGGGACAAACGGGGCGGGTCTGCCGCCATCGGCAGACGATTTCCCAGGTGCCGCGGGCCGGGCCTCAGCGGCGCCGGCGGCGCGACAGCCAGCCGACGATCGACAGGCCGCCCAGCATCAAGGCGTAGGTTTCGGGTTCCGGAACGGACGACATCACCAGCAGGCGTGAAGCTCCTGTGCCGGAGTCTTCGGCGATGAGGTAGAGGTGGCCCGCGCTGTCCACGGTGACCCCTTCGATCGCTTGTGTCGTCAGGCCCGACAGGTCCAGGCTGCCGAGCACCGTGCCCGATCGGTTGATCTCGACCAGGCGCTTCGAGTCCAGGCTCAGGATCAGGAAGTTGTCGGCGGCGGATGTGCCGGCCAGGGCGGTGACACCGGAGAGTGTCTGCACGTCTGACAGGCTGTCCAGCCCGAACAGGCTGGTTCCGCTGAAAACCTCGACCATGTTCGAGGTCCCACCGCCTTCTGCGAAGCTGAGCGTGCCGATCAGCAGCTTCTGGTCGTTGTCCTGCTTGACCGCGACAAAGGTGCCGTCGCGGGCATCGACGCTCAGGCCTTCGATGCCCGTGTTGTTGTAGGCATAGTTGGCGATGGATGAGGAGGCGGCGGTCGACAGGTCCACCGATCCACCGGCTTGGTAGGTGAAGCGGTAGGCATCCTGGAGGCGTTCTTCCGCCACGGCGAGCACGCCGCCGCCCAGGTAGGTCAGACCTTCGGCGTCGTGGTGGGTCGTGGCCGCAGGCCAGGCGCTGAAGGCCATGCTCCCCAGTGTCTGGCCGGTCAGCGAGATCTCGACGACGCCCAGTCCCTCGTCACCGACGAAGAACAAGCTGTTTCGGTCGGCCGCATAGGTCACGGCGGAGGCTTCCAGTCCCATGCCACCCAGGGTGTCCAGGGTGTGGTTGCCGGTCAGGGTGTAGTTCGACAGGCCGAGGGACAGGGTGTCGGCCTGGGCGGCCGACGTGCAGACGGCCAGCACAAAAGCGGCGAGACGGGTGGTGTTCATGGAGGCTCCGTGGCGTAGGGGGGGTGCACTGTGTGGTGTGCATCCCGACCGGTACGCTAAGGACTCCGTGTGACAGGCCTGAGAGGGCGCTCCCCCGGTTCAAGGGGCCTCAGGCCACCAGCGGCTCATCTTGCATCGCCTCGATCTGCTCTTGCAGCAATGTGGTCTGTTGTGCCCAGTACGACGGACTCTCGAACGACGGGAAGGCGATCGGAAAGGCCGGGTCGTTCCAGCGCCTCGCGATCCACGCACTGTGCTGGATCAGGCGCAGGGTGCGCAGGGGTTCGATCAGCGCCAGCTCGCGGCGGTCGAACTCGCGGAAGGTTTCGTAGCCATCGAGCAGGGCCCCCAGCTGTGCCTGCATCTCGAAACGGCTGCCCCCCAGCAGCATCCACAGGTCCTGGACGGCGGGTCCGTTGACGGTGTCGTCCAGGTCCACAAAGTGGGGGCCCTGGGGTGTCCACAGCAGGTTGCCGGCGTGGCAGTCGCCGTGGATGCGCATCAGGGCGGGGGCGCCGTGGCGCTCGAAGCGGGTGTCCACAGCGTCCAGGGCGCGCAGGCAGGTGGCGTGCCAGCCCGACAGGGCCCCGGGGGGCAGCGTGTCGCTGGTCACCAACCAGTCCACCGAGGCCCGGGCGGCTTGGCTGCCCTCCAGCGTGTGGCGGTGGGTGAAGGGACGGTGCGCGCCCACGAGGTGCAGGCGAGCCAGGAATCGCCCGATCCACTCCAGGGTGGCGGGGTCTTCCAGCTCGGGGGCCCGGCCGCCACAGCGCGGCGCCACGGCGAAGCGCCAGCCATTCCACTCCCCCAGCGTGGGCGGATCGCCCTGCAGCTGGGCGGGGGGACGTCCGGGCAGATCCTCCGCGATCCTGTGCAGCACCAGGGGCGCCACCGCGGGGACCTCGTCTGCGGCGAGTTCCAGCGCGAACGCGTGTTCTTCGAGGATCTGCTCCTGGGTCCAGCGACCGGTGCGGTAGAACTTGGCCACGACGATCGGTGGCGGGGCCTCGTCCGGGTGCAGCGGTTCTTCCAGGTTCACCTGAAAGACGCGGTTTTCGTATGAGTTCAGCTGCAGGATGCGGCCGTCCCCGCGCAGGCCGACGGCATCCAGCGCGTCCAGCACCACGTGGGGGGTGAGGTGCTCAAAGGGGGTGTCGGACGGCGGTCGGGAATGCATGCCCCATTATGGTGGGGCGGACCGCGGGGGACCGTTCAGGGATCGAGCGGCGCCGGGCGGGTGGTCCGGGCACCGGGATCGCGCAGGGCCTCCGGAGCGAAGAACGAGTCTTGCGAAAAGCCGGAGTCGTACCACTGGCTTTCACCGGTGGTCGGGCGGGTCCCGCGGGTGGCCTGGGCCAGCGTGGTGTGTGCGGCGTCCGGTCGGTCGCGCAGGTGCGTCGGCACGGCCGGACGCAGGGCCTCACTCAGGCCGGGCACGAGCATCTGCAGTTCCTGGGCCGTCGGCAATTGGTCGGAGCGGCAGATGATGTAGCGGATCCGGCAGGCTTCCAGCACGGCCTTTTTGATGTCCATGATGCGCTGGGGCGTGGGGCGGGTGGGTTTTTCGATGTCCAGCGCCGCCAGCGTGTGGCCGTTTTCCGTGCAGACGATGAAGCTGACGTGCACTGGCCCGAGCAGGTTGAACCAGTAGCGCATGCGTTCGCGCTCGGTCGGCTGGCACACGCGCACCAGCGGCAGCTTGGCCAGGATGGTGTGATGGGGCAAAGCGGCGCGCAGTTGCCGGTGCAAGGCGCGCTCTTCCAGCGAGAAGATGGGGCGCTGGACCAGCGGCCATTCGGACGGCAGCGGAGCGGTGGATTTGCGCGAGGACACCCGCGGCGCCGGGCGCAGCCAGAGCGCGGCCAGTGCCGCCAGTGTGATGGCGGTCAGAGCGATCAGGATCCAGGCGTTCGTTGACATGCGGTATTTGGAATGCGTGACCGAGGTTCAGCCACATCGACCGATGGTAGGGTGACTTGTATCAAATTGTGCACCCCTTGCCCTGGGGTGCGCGGAGGCCTCCCGGCCGGTCAATGTGGAAAAAGCGGCGATGGCGAGGGGGCCCTGACGTTATCGGCTGGGAAATCGGGGTGTTGAGCGGACCCGGTGGGTGGGGTCACGGCGGGGTGGAGGCTTTCTGGGTGGGGGACGGGTTGAGGTCATGGACGAAGGTGGCCAGGGCTTCCGGATGGCGGGCCAGGGCCTCGGCGATGAAGGGCGAAAGCCCCTGGCCCCCGTGTTCACGCAGACACCGTGACACCTCCTGACGCACCCCCGGGGCCCAGAAGCGTTGCAGGTGTGCGGCGGCATCGGCCAGCGCTTGGTCCCGGTCGGGTTGGGCCTCGAAGAACTGGCCGACGCGGTTGACCCTCTGGATCAGGTGATCGGTGTTCATGGACGCGACACCTGCACCGCTGTGACCTTGTACTCCGGGCACTGCGTGGCCCAGTCGGCCGAATCGGTCGTGACGACGTTGGCTCCGCTCTCGGGGAAATGGAAGGTGGTGTAGACCACGCCGGGTTGCATGCGCTGGCTGATTTCGGCGCGCAGGGTCGTGGTGCCGGCCCGGCTTTCGAGACGGACGGTGTCTCCGCTCCGGATGCCGCGGTCCTGCGCGTCGTGTGGGTGGATTTCCAGCACGTCGGCGGCGTGCCAGCGCAGATTGGGGGTGCGCCGCGTCTGCGCACCGACGTTGTACTGGCTGAGGATGCGTCCCGTGGTCAGCAGCAGGGGGAACCGCCGGGTGACCTTTTCGTCCGACGGCACGTACGGCGTGCACAGGAACCGGCCCTGGCCGCGCACGAACCGGTCGACATGCAAGGTCTCGGTGCCGGCCTCCGGGGTGTGGGCGTGACAGGGCCATTGCACGCTGCCCAGTCGGTCGAGCTTTTCGTAGCTCACACCGGCAAACGTGGGCGTGAGCGTGGCGATCTCGGCCATGATGTCCGACGGATGGCCGTAGGACATCGGCAAGCCCAAAGCCTGCGCGAGCCTGAGCGTGATCTCCCAGTCGGCCAGTCCCGCCAGCGGGGGCATCACCCGCCGCACGCGGCTGATGCGCCGCTCGGCGTTGGTGAACGTGCCATCCTTTTCCAGGAACGACGAGCCGGGCAGGAACACGTGGGCGAAGCGGGCGGTCTCGTTGAGGAACAGGTCCTGCACGATGACGCAGTCCATGGCCGACAGGGCCGCGTGCACGTGGGTGGAGTTGGGGTCGCTTTGGGCGATGTCCTCGCCCTGGCAGTACAGGCCCTTGAAGCGGCCGTCCAGCGCGGCGTCGAACATGTTGGGGATGCGCAGTCCGGGTTCCGGATCGAGCGTGACGCCCCAGGCCGCATCGAACTGGCTGCGCACGGGGGTGTCGCCGATGTGGCGGTAGCCGGGCAATTCGTGCGGGAAGCTGCCCATGTCGCAACTGCCCTGCACGTTGTTCTGACCACGCAGCGGGTTCACGCCCACCCCTTCGCGCCCGACCATGCCGCAGGCCATGGCCAGGTTGGCGATGCCGATCACCATGGTCGAGCCCTGGGCGTGCTCGGTCACGCCCAGGCCGTAGTAAATGGCCGAGTTGGGGCCTTGGGCGTACAGGCGGGCGGCGGCGCGGACCTCGGCCGCGGGCACGCCCGTGACGCTTTCCATCGATTCCGGGGCGTGCTCCGGGCGGGAAACGAAGGTGCACCAGGCTTCGAAGCTGGCTGCGTCGCACCGTTCGGCCACGTAGTCGTCCTGCACCAGGCCTTCCGTCACGACGACGTGCGCCATGGCGTTGATGAGCGCAACGTTGGTGCCGGGGCGCAGGGCCAGGTGGTGTTCGGCGTGGACATGCGGGGCCTGCACCAGGTCGATGCGGCGCGGGTCGGCGACGATCAGCCGTGCGCCTTCGCGCAGCCGGCGCTTCAGTCTGGAGGCGAAGACGGGGTGGGCATCGCCGGGATTGGCCCCGATGACCAGAACGACATCGGCCCGCTCGACGCTCTTGAAGGTTTGTGTGCCCGCCGAGGTGCCGAAGGTCTGGCCCAGGCCGTAGCCGGTGGGCGAGTGGCACACGCGGGCACAGGTGTCGACGTTGTTGGTGCCCAGGGCGGCGCGCACCAGCTTCTGGACCAGGTAGGCTTCTTCGTTGGTGCAGCGGCTGGAGGTGATGCCGCCCACCGCGTTGCGTCCGTGACGGGCCTGGAGGTCGAGCAGGCGCCGGGCGGCAAAGCCGATGGCTTCGTCCCAGCCCACCGGGCGCCATGGGTCGGTGATGCGATCGCGGATCAGGGGCGTGGTGACGCGGTCGGTGTGGGTGGCGTAGCCCCAGGCGTAGCGACCCTTGACGCAGCTGTGTCCTTCGTTGGCCCGGCCGTCTTGCCAGGGGGTCATGCGCACGACCTCGGTGCCCTTCACCTCGGCCTCGAACCCGCAGCCCACGCCACAGTAGGCACAGGTGGTGATCACCTTGCGGTCGGGCAAGCCTTGTTCGATCACGCGGTTGTCCTGCAGCGTGGCGGTGGGGCAGGCCTGCACACAGGCTCCGCAACTCACGCACTCGCTGGCCATGAAACCGTCGCCGGTGCCCGCGGTGACGCGGCTGCCGAAACCCCGTCCCGTGAGGGTCAGTGCGAAGGTGCCCTGAATTTCCTCACAGGCCCGAACGCAACGGTTGCACACGATGCACTTGGAGGGGTCGTAGGTGAAGTAGGGGTTGGAGGTGTCGGCCGCTTCGTGGCAGTGGTGTGCCCCCTGAATCCCCAGGGATGCGGCCTGTTCGCCCACGCCGTAGCGCACCCGTCGCACGCCGACGGCTGCGGCTTGGGTCTGCAACTCGCAGTCGCCGTTGGCGCTGCAGGTCAGGCAATCCAGCGGGTGGTCGCTGAGGTAGAGCTCCATCACCCCGCGACGCAACTTCTGCAGCGACGCCGATTGCGTGTGCACGACCATGCCGTCTTCGGCCGGCGTGGTGCAGCTGGCGGGAAAGCCCCGGCGCCCCTCGATTTCGACCAGACACAGCCGGCACGAGCCGAAGGGCTTGAGCGTGTCGCTGGCACACAGGCTGGGGACCGTCGAGCCCGCCTGGGCGGCCGCCTGCATCAGCATCGTGCCGCGGGGCACCTGAAGCTTGCGGCCATCCAGCGTGAGGGTGACGGTGGGAAGGGGCGGCGTCATGCGCCCATGTTCACGCGTTTGAACCGCGCCCGCAACGGGCAAAGCCCGGGGAGGGCGCCGTGTGCCCGCGTCAGCTCGTGCCGAGGGCCGCGAGGGTCTCGCGCTCGGCCTGGAGCCAGTCTTCCGTCGGGTTGCCCGGGGCCCAGCCGCGGGACTCCGCGATCAGGTAGGCCCGTTCGGCAATGCGGGCGTGAAGCTCGGAGCTGGAGAGGGGCGCAGGCGAAGGCGGATCGGACACGTCTTCTGTTGGGGTGGCCCGCGCTTCCGGTGTGTCGACTTCTCGCTCCGGTACTGGGGCGGCCTTGCGTTTCTTGGCGGGCACGGGAGGCTTCACGGCGACGGCGTCCTTCTTGTCGGACTTGACCGCGGACGGGGTGGATTCGGCTTTGCCCTTTTTCCGGGTGGTGCTGGCGCTGTCGTCCACCGGGAGGGCGGACTTGCGTGCCTTCTTGGATGGGGTCACCGCAGCGGGTTCGGGGTCTGCCGGGGGCGGCAGGGCAACCGCACGGGTCGACTTCTTGCGCGCGGGGGCAGCGGGGGCCGCACCGATGGGGGCGGATTCGGCCGGGATCGGGGCGGGGGCTTTTTTCGAGGCCATGGCCAAAGTCTCCTGGTGAGGGCAGCCAGCATGCTGGCTGCCCATGATGACAGTTCGGCGAGGGCCTGTGGCCAGCAAGTCACATGCCTGTGGCCGGTGTCTGCGGCAGGCCAAAGTCCTGAGGGGCGATTTGCAACGCCGATCGCACCGGGTTGGGGGTCATGGCCCCCATGGCGCACAGGCTCGCGTGGGTCATGGTGTCACACAGATCGTGCAGCAGGGCCAACTGATCCTGCCGATCGGCCTCGGTGGTGCTGCGCACGAGGCGGTCGATGACCTCCACGCCACGGGTCGACCCGATGCGGCACGGGGTGCACTTGCCGCAGCTTTCCTCGGCACAGAACGCCATGGCGTGGCGCGCCAACTTGGACAGGTCGGCCGTGTCGTCGTGCACCACGATGCCGCCGTGGCCGACGCTGCACCCGAAGGTGGCGTAGGCCTCGTGGTCGATCGGGGTGTCCCAGTGCGATTCGGGCACGTAGGCACCCAGAGGACCTCCGACCTGGACGGCCTTGACCGGCCGACCGCTGCGGGTGCCGCCGCCCCAGTCGAAGATCAGATCGCGCAGCGTGACGCCATAGGGCAACTCGTACAGACCCCCTCGGGCGACATTTCCGGCCAGCTGAAAAGGCAGGGTGCCCCGGGAGCGGCCGGAGCCCAGGTCGGCGTACGCCTGGGCGCCGTGCGAGAGGATGCGGGGCACGCTGGCCAGGGTGATGACGTTGTGGATGAGCGTGGGTTGGCCGAACAGGCCCTCCAGCGCAGGCAGGGGGGGCTTGGCGCGCACGATGCCGCGCCGGCCTTCCAGGCTTTCCAGCAGGGCGGTTTCTTCCCCGCACACGTAGGAGCCCGCGGCCCGCCGAAGGTGAATCTCGAAGGGCCGACCGGACCCCGCGGCATTGGGACCGAGCCAGCCTGCGGCGCTGGCGCGGGACACCGCCTCGGTCATCGTGGCCCAGGCGTGGGGGTATTCGCTGCGGATGTAGATCCAGCCGGTGTCGGCGCCCACGGCCAGCCCTGCGATGAGCAGGCCCTCGATCAGCGTGTAGGGGTCGCCCTCCATCAGCATGCGATCGGAGAAGGTGCCGGAATCGCCTTCGTCGGCGTTGCAGACCACGGCTTTGCCGCCCAGGCCTCCAGGTGCGGGTGCACGGGCCGAGGCGGCGTGCACGGTTCGCCATTTGATTCCCGCTGGGAACGCGGCCCCGCCCCGCCCTCGCAGGCCGGATTGGGTGACGGCGTCCACGATCTGTTCGGAGGTCATGGCCAGGGCCTGGCGCAGACCCGATCCACCACCATGCCGTTCGAAGTCTTCCAGAGACAGCGGATCGACCACCCCGACGCGGGCGAAGGTCAGGCGTTGTTGACCGGCCAGCGCCGACAGCGCCTGTGTGGGGCCGAGGGACAGAGGGTGGTGCCGGGCGGGGGCGTCTCCCCCGGACAGCAGTCCCGCCTCCAGCAAGGACGGGAGGTCCGCGGCGGTCACCGGGCCGAAGGCCTGCCGGCCCAGGGGCGTCTCCACTTCGATCATCGGCTCCAGCCAGAACAGTCCGTGGGACCCGTTGCGCACGACCTCGACCGCTCGGGGGGCCTGCGCGCCAGCGGCTTTCAGTGCCTGGGCCACATCGTCGGCACCCAAGGCGATGGCCGTGGCATCCCGTGGGATCCAGACCCGCAAGGGCGGTTCGTTTGCTGAGACGCTGCGCAAGGGGTCGGGGCTCGGGTCGGTGGGCGGGGCGTGTGAGAACACGGCTTCCAGGCCAGAGGGGGACAGCCGTGCGTGGGGCTGTCCGTTGACCGCAAGGGCCGGCGAGGCCGCACATAGACCCAGACAGGCCACGGGCTCCAGCGTGACCTCACCGTCGTGGCGGGTGTGGTGCAAGGTGCAGCCCAGCAGCGCCTCGGCCTGTTCGAGAAGGGTGTCGGCCCCACAGGCCAGGCACGATTCGGCCCGACAGACCTGAATCACCCGTCGACCCGGGGGCGTGCGGCGGAAGTGTGCGTAATAGCTCAGGACGCCATGGACTTCGGCTTGGGACAGACGCAAGGCACGGGCCACTGGCGCCCAGGCTTCGGGCGGAATGTGGCCAAGGCGGTCCTGCAGATCGTGCAGCACCGGAAGCAGGGCTCCCGGCTGGTGGGCGTGAGCGTGCAGGGCCTGGTTCAGGGCTTCGGCCAGAGGGTCGTCGGGCGAGGTCATGGCCGATGTTCACGCCTCCCGGCGGGGCTGGCAAGCCGGGCGATCCCGGTCGGGGCGGTGGGGGACTCTGGAATCTGTGACGGCAACGCGCGGCTTTTCGTCCCTTGGCGGCAGCGGACCTCTGGAAATATACGTGTCACCGTATATGACCGAGGGTTTTCCAACATGAACTGGCGTTTGTCCCACCTGAGCACCCGATTGGCGTTGGCCTTCGCGGTGCTGATCGTCACCCTGTCGGCTGTCGGCCTGGTCGTGTGGCGTGAACTGGAGTCGCTGTCGGCCGAAGCGGCGGACCTGTCCCAGCGGCGGGTGCATCAGGTGGTCCGATTGGGCGCGATTCGCCGCGAGGTGGCGGTGGCCCAGTCCCAGCTGCGCCAGCTGCTGTTGAGCCGCTCGGAAGACCAGGCCCAGTCGGCGGTGGCGGGCAGCGGCAAGGCCGTGGAGGCGATGTCCCGGGAGCTGGATGCCTTCGAAAAGGACATTTTTTCCCAGGAGGCGCGTGACCATGTGAGCCGCCTGCGTCAGCAGATCGCCGCCTACAGTGCGGCCCGGTCCGAGGTGATTTCCGTGTTCCGGAGCGCGGGCCGTGATCGCGCCTTCGACCAGGTGCTCAACGGCACCGACCCCGCCCGCAAGCCGCTGCTGGCCACCCTGACCGAAGCGCTGGAATGGCAGCAGAAGGTGATGCAGGCGCGCGTGGCGCAGGTGGCCGGAGAAACCCGATCGATCCAGGGGCTCATGCTGGGGGCGCTGGTGCTCATGGCGGGGATGGCCGTCGGATCGGCGGTTTGGCTCATGCGACACCTGCACCGACGCACCGAGGAGGCCCTTCAGGTGGCCCGGCGCATCGCCGCCAACGACCTGGAGGCCCGGGTGGAGGTGACGGGGGCCGACGAGTTCACCCCATTGCTGAAAGAAATGGGGGTCATGCGCGACGCACTGCACCAATTGGTGGCCGCCGCCCGTGGGGCGAGCGAGCAGATCCAGACCGCGAGCACGGAGGTGGCCGCGGCCAACCAGGACCTTTCCGGCCGCACCGAACAGACGGCCGGCAGTCTGCAGGAAACCGCCAGCAGCCTCGACAGCCTCACCGCCACGGTCCAGCAGACCGCCAAGGCGGCCGAGCAGGCCCATTCCCTGGCGTCGGCCGCAGCGCAGGCCGCCAACCAAGGGGGTGAGCTGGTGGGGCAGGTGGTTCAGACCATGGGCGACATCAGCCAGAGCAGCCAGCGCATCGCCGACATCATCACCGTCATTGATGGCATTGCCTTCCAGACCAACATCCTGGCGCTCAACGCCGCCGTGGAAGCCGCACGGGCTGGTGAGCAAGGGCGAGGCTTTGCCGTCGTGGCTGGCGAGGTCCGGACCCTCGCCCAGCGCAGCGCCACCGCCGCGCGCGAGATCAAGGACCTGATCGGCGCGAGTGTGGCGCGGGTGCAGTCCGGCGACGAACTCGTGCGCCGGGCAGGGCAATCGATGGAAGACATCGTCACCCAGGTGCGTCGGGTCAACGACATCATGGCCGACATCACCTGCGCCACCGGGGAGCAGAGCGCTGGACTGGCCCAGGTCAACACTGCGGTGGGTCAACTGGAACAGATGACCCAGCAGAACGCGGCGTTGGTGGAGCAGAACGCCGCAGCGGCCGAAAGCCTGCAGGGGCAGGCGGAGCGGCTGACGGGGGTGGTGAGTGCGTTCAGGGTGTGAGCCGATGTGGGTGCCACCGTGGCTGAGGGGGTGGCCCTTCAGTGAGCCGAGAGACCGACGATATCGGATTCACAAAAGCAAACAATCGAAGGGCTCATGCGCACGTCGTCTTCACACCTGGTGTATTTCCGTCGGCCGGGCCGACCCCGAGGCTTCACGCTGATCGAACTCATGATGGTCCTGGCCATCCTGGGCATTCTTTCGGCGATTGGGTTCAATGCCTATGACCGGTACATCATGAAGACGCAAGTGGCCGAAGCGTTTTCCTTGATCGGCGGGCTGCGAAACGATGCTGCTGCGGAGTGGATGACCACGG
>JACCDS010887335.1_pt1 | contig 15510 bp, 12 predicted proteins | sample 7446441 | NCBI WGS metagenome assembly JACCDS01 (sample SAMN15323445, study PRJNA562643) | freshwater metagenome | isolation source: river surface water | place: USA:Blue River Watershed | collected 2017-08-17
CCCTGACCGGCCTGGGCGGCAACGACACGCTGGATGGCGCCGCCGGTGCCGACGTCCTGATCGGCGGCCTGGGTGATGACAGCTACGTCTACGACGCCGCCGACACCGTCACCGAGATCGCCGGCCAGGGCAGCGACACCCTCCTGACCGCCGCCAGCCACGTGCTGGCCACGGCGAACGTCGAGAACGTGACCCTGACAGGCAGCGCCAACGTCGACGCCACGGGCGATGCGGGCGCGAACCGGCTGACGGGCAACAGCGGGAACAACCGGCTCGATGGCGCGGCGGGCATCGACACGCTGGTGGGGGGGGCGGGCAATGACACGTATGTCCATGAGGCCGGCGACACCATCACCGAAGCGGCGGGTGAAGGCACCGACACCATCGAGGCCGGCGTGACCTACACCCTGACGGCGGCCAACGTCGAGAACGTGACGCTGACGGGCACCGGCAACATCAACGCGACCGGCGATGCGGCTGCGAACGCGCTGACCGGCAACTCCGGCAACAACGTGCTGAATGGTGCGGCCGGTGCCGACACGATGTCGGGTGGTGCGGGGGATGACAGCTATGTCGTGGCAGACGCAGGCGATGTGGTGATCGAAGGTGTTGGCGCGGGGACTGACAGCGTCAGCGCCTCGGTGACGTACACGCTCACGGCCAACGTCGAGAACCTCACGCTCGCCGGCACGTCCGCGATCTCCGGCACCGGCAATGCCCTGGCCAACGCGATCACGGGCAACTCGGGCAACAACGTTCTCAACGGCGGCGCAGGCGACGATGTCCTGACCGGTGCCGGTGGCAACGACAGCTACTACGTCGACTCGGCGCTCGACAACGTCGTCGAAGGCCTGGCCGCTGGCAGCGATACCGTTTTTGCATCGGTCGGCTACACGCTGACGTCGAACGTGGAAACCCTGGTCCTGCTGGGCTCGGCCGGGCTCTCGGCCACGGGCAACGCCCTTGCCAACAGCATCACTGGAAACACCGGCAACAACGCGCTGGACGGCGGTGCCGGCGATGACACGATCCGTGGCGGCGGCGGTGCTGACACGATGACCGGCGGCCTCGGCCAGGACGTGTTTGTGGTCGACTCGATCGATGACCAGGTGGTCGAACTCGATGCGGGCGGGACCGATCTGGTCTCGTCGTCCATCACCTATCAGCTCGGCAATTTCGTCGAGAACCTCACGCTGGCCGGCGCGACCAACCTCAACGGCACCGGCAACGGCCTGAACAACTTCCTGACGGGCAACACCGGCAACAACGTGCTCACGGGTGACGTCGGCAACGACACCCTCACCGGTGCTGCAGGCGTGGACACGCTGATCGGCGGCGCCGGGGACGATGCCTACATCGTCGACTCGACCACCGACACCCTCACGGAAGTCGCGGGCCAAGGCACTGACACGGTTCATTCGTCGGTCACCTACACGCTGGGCAGCGAACTCGAGAACCTGACGCTGACGGGCGCTGCGGCCATCAGCGGCACCGGCAACGGACTCAACAACATCTTGACGGGCAATGCGGCCGCCAACGGGCTGTCGGGTGGCGCGGGCAACGACGTCTTCATCGGTGGTGCCGGCAACGACACCATGACCGGCGGCATCGGCAACGACACGTACTACGTGGATGCCGCCGGCGATGCCATCGTCGAACTGGCCGGAGAGGGTACGGAGACGGTCTACAGCTCGGCGAACTACACCTTGTCGGCCAACCTGGAAGGGCTGGTGCTGCAAGGCGTGGCGGGTCTGTCGGGCACCGGCAATGCCTCTGCCAATGCCATCACCGGCAACACCGGTGCCAACGTGCTCAATGGCGCTGGCGGCGACGACACGATCCGTGGCGGTGGGGGTGCGGACACGATGAGCGGGGGTCTCGGCAACGACGTCTTCGTCGTCGACTCGCTCGATGACGTCACCAGCGAAGCCGCTGGCGAAGGTACCGACCTGGTGGTCACCGGTCTGACGCTGACGCTGCAAGCCAACGTCGAGAACCTCACGCTCAACGGAACGGCCAACGTCAACGGCACCGGCAACACGGGCAACAACCTCCTGACGGGCAACACCGGCAACAACGTGCTGACCGGCGGAGCAGGTCTGGATACCTTGGTGGGGGCCGCCGGCCTGGATACCCTGATCGGTGGGATCGGCGACGACACCTACGTGATGGACGGCGTCACGGACGTGATCACCGAGTTGGCCGGCGAAGGCGCTGACACGGTCCAGAGTTCGGTGACCTTCACCCTGGGCGCGAACCTGGAGAACCTGACGCTGACCGGCGGAGCCGCGATCAATGGAACGGGCAACGCGGCCAACAACACGCTGACGGGCAACGGTGCGGCCAATACCTTGACGGGTGGTGACGGTGCGGATCAGTTGATCGGTGGGGCTGGCAACGACAACCTCGTCGGCGGCCTCGGTTCGGACGTCTACTTCGTCGATTCCTCGAACGACGTCATCGTCGAGAACGCGGGCGAGGGCGATGACACGGTCTTCACCTCGGCCTCCTACACGATCTCCGCCAACGTCGAGTCCTTGCTGCTCACCGGTGCAACGAACATCAACGGCAACGGCAACGCCGGCGCGAACGCCATCACCGGCAACACGGGCAACAACGCACTGAGTGGTGGTGACGGCAACGACACCCTGCGAGGCGGGGGCGGCATCGACACGCTGACGGGTGGTCTGGGCAACGACGTCATGGCGATCGATTCGGCGGACGACGTCGTCGTTGAGTTGGCTGGCGGTGGCACGGATACCGTGGCGTCCTCCATCAGCTACACCCTGGGCAACGAAGTCGAGAACCTGACCTTGTCGGGTACGGCGGCGATCAATGCCACAGGCAACTCGGTGTCGAACATCCTGACCGGCAACAGCGGCAACAACACGCTGTCAGGCGGCCTTGGCAACGACACCCTGGTGGGTGGCGCTGGTGCAGACCAGTTCGTGTTCGACACCGCGCTGAATGGAACGACCAACGTCGACCGCTTGACGGACTTCAACACGATTGACCAGTTCATGCTGGACAACGACGTGTTCACCGCCCTTGGTGCTGCCGGTGCGCTCGATGCCGGCAGATTCGTGTCAGGCGCGGGCGTGACCGGCGCGACGCTGGCGGGGCAACTCGCCGGCATCTATCACGACACCACCGGCGGCGGTCTCTACTACGACGCCGACGGTGTTGGCGGTGCTGCAGGCGTGCGCTTCGCGTCCTTGAACGGTGGCCTGGCGCTGAACTCGCTGGAGTTCACGGTGATCGAGTGAACCTCACCGCCCTCGCGGGCGGACCAGATTTCGATCCTTGAATGAAGCGGGCGCAGGTGATCAAGCACCTGCGCCCGTTTGCATGGATCGAACGAACGAATCAGCTGGTCGAGTCGGTCCGGTTCCGAATGACCCGCTTGATGCGCTATCGCGAACTTGGCGGCGCCGGTTGCTTGCGGTTTCCGATGGCCGCGATCAGGTACGGCCATGCGAAATAGACCGGCCACATCCAGCCCCCATGCTGGCGTGTGAAGGTCCACCATGAACGCGGTGGCGTCGCCTTTCTGCTGGAGACCGCACGAAGTCTTTCCAGCATCGACTCGCCGTGGAACACGCGGTTGCCTCTGCCTTCGTTCGGGCTGCAAACGCCGATGTATCCCGGACAAAGGATGACCTGAAAACCGGAACGCCTCGCCCGCAGCGCATAGTCGATGTCACCCATGGCGTGCTCGAAACGAGCGTCCAGGTTACCAACCATGCGCGAGACCGCAGCTGGCACCAGGACCACATTGCCGTTCATCGCGTCACACGGCACGGGCTCCGTCGTCCCGCCGACCTTCCGGTACGAGAACCGGCGCAGGCGCGACACGGACATCAGTCCCCCGTAGGTCGTGACCTGTCCGGATCCGTCATGCGTCGCGCCCACCACCAGTCCGTCATGGCCGGACGCCACCATGCCTCGGTGCGTCTGCAGCATCTTCACCAGCGCCTCGGGATGCAGCACGACATCGTCATTGAGCCAGAGCACGTGGTCTGCAGCCCTTTGCTGGGCGATGGTGTTGGCCAGGTGCATGCCTTTGCACCAGAAGAAGTTGCCGCCGGTCTTCACGACCGTTGCCCAGGGAAAGGTCTGCGTCACTTCCTGTGCGGTTCCGTCATGGCTCATGTCATCGGCCACGATGGCCTCGATGTCGATGCCTGCTTGTGCGGCGGCCAGTTCGAGACTGCGCAGGGACGAGATCGTCTTGCTGCGGCGATTGAAGCAAGTGAGGATGGCGCAGACACGCACGCTGCTGCCGATCGGGGCTGGGTTCTGATCGTTGTGACTCATGCAGCGCTCTTGGGCTGAATCGTTGGATCGGCCTTGACCATGCCGATGAACTTCGCCGGATTGCCCGCAAATATCTGACCAGCCGGCACATCTCGCGTCACCACGGCCTCTGCCGCGATGACGCTGCCCGATCCGATCGTGACCCCCTTGAGGATCAGGGCGCCGGTGCCGACGAAGACGTCATCGCCAATCGAGATCGGGGCGGTCGCCGCCTCCGACTCCGGCAACCTGCGGCGCTGGAGTGCATGAACCGGATGAAAGTCGGTGTCGAGGATCTTGCAGTCTGCACCCAGCAGGCAGCGCTCGCCGATGCTGACCCGCGACGACGCGCAGATGACCGCGCCACTCAGCCCGCTGTCGGCGCCGATCTCGATCGAGGCGCCGCTGCGCAGGGTTCGCAGCGTGACGGGCCGGCTCACCCCGATGGGCGTGTATCGTCCGTCGGAACACAGCACCACGCGTGGTCCGATCTGGATGCGTGAACCATCGGTGCGCTGCACGATCGGCACGCCATAGGTCACCAGGTCTGCCCCGTGAGCGATGCCGGCGAGCGAGAGCCGACGTCGGGACGACCAGGTCCAGAAAAGCATGCGCAAGCGCCGCAGGATCAGGTTCAGGATGTTCATGGGACGGGCTCCGGGCGATGCGCCTGCCTCGGCCGTGTTCAGGCCGTCTTGCGCAAGACCAGCAGATGGTGATCGGGTCCGACCAGCGGCAGGCCATTGCCGTAGCGCAGCAGCGTCTGGATCTCGCCGCGCAGGCGGCTTGCGGGCGTCGGCAGGTAGCCGCGTGAGGCGTAAGTGGACACGGCTTCGACGAGGGTGAAGCCGTCGAGCGAGGTGTAGGCCTCACGCGACGGGAACACGATGTGCTCGGGCGCATGCAGATACCACCATTTCTCCACGTAGCGTCGCGCCGTGCGGCTGCCGATGTCGCCTGTGAGGATGACCAGCAGGCCACCTGGCACGAGGATGTCTCGGATCCGTGCAAGGGTGCCCGGCACGTCGTACAGGTGTTCGATGACGTCGAAGAGCATCGCGACATCCTGCGCCCGACCGAGCTCATCCAGCCCTGCGTGCATCGTGTGGCCCTTGTCGACGCAGACCGCACGGCTCGATGAGGACGGCTCCACGCCGGTCGTGTGAGCGCCCAGGCTGCGGCAAAAGTCCAGCAGTTCACCGGTGTTGCAGCCGATGTCGACCACATGCTGGCCGCTGCCCACATGACGACGTATGGCGGCGGGCAGTTCAGGCGGCTTGAAGTCGACGAACGCGCGACTCTTCCATTTGGCATCGCTGGCGCCACTGGCGTAGAGCGACTGCGCGTCTTGCTCGGTCACGAGGTTCTGGCTGAACCAGGACTCGCAGCCCGTGCAGCGCCACAACTCGGGCACATGGACCAGCGTGATGGGCGTGGTCGAGAAGGCCAGCGGCTGGCGATAGACGAGATCGGCGATCGGCTCGATTCGGCTGTCGTGGCAGACCGGGCAATCGGTGCGGCGCAGGTGGTTGTCGATCGGGCGTGGGGTCATGAGGTGCCCTGGCTACCAGGCTTGTGGTTGAAGAGGCGCACCGGGGCGGTGATGGCACGAACCATCAGCCGCAGGTTGCCGCGCGCCTTGGGGATGAAGAGTTGCATCAAGGTCGGCCCGAACTGGGCCGCCAGCGTGGCCCAGGCGGCGCCTTTGGCGCCATAGGTCGGGATCAGGACGAGATTGAGCGAGACATTGAGCAGCGCGCCCGACAGCGTGTAGATCAGGCTGTAGGCCTGCAGCCCTTGCGTCAACAGCCAGCGACCGTGCACGTAGGACATCGACGCGATGATTCCCGACCAGATCTGGATCGACAGGATGGGTGCGGCCGATGCATAGGCTGACCCGTAGAGCACCTCGATGATGCGATCGGCCAGCAGGGTCACCAGCACGGCGATCGTCAGGCCCAGCCACAGCATCACGTCGTAGAGCTTCTGCACGATGGCCTCGAAGGCCACCGCGCTGCGCTCGAACTCGCGAATCATCACCGGGAACACCGCGACCGTGATGGCCTGGGGGATGAAGTACCAGGCCTCGGCAAGCTTGAGTGCGGCCGAGAAGTGACCGAGGGCTTCGTCCCCTGCGATGGCGGCGATCATCACTTGATCGAGCCGCATGTAAGCCATCACGGCCAGACCGGACAGCAACATGGGCCAGCCCTGGCCCAGCAGACGCCACCCGAGGGCGCGATCGAAGGTCCACAGCCGACAGGGCGCCTCCAGGCTGCCCGCTCGCAGCATCAGGAGCATCGCGGCAAGTGCCGCCTCGATGACCAGCGTGATGCCGAAGTAGAAGAGCGGTGCCTGCATGTACAGCAGCACCACGCGCAGCACGGTGCCCAACAGGAAGGCCGCTGCAGCTGCGAGCACCGCCGTGGCATTGCGCATGCGTGCCTGGAACAGGAACTCTGCGACCCGTGGCGCCTGCCACCAGAACGCGAACGCGTTGAGCGCCACCAACTCGAGGACCAGTGGCTCGCCGGGGCGGATCAGGCTTGCGGCCAGGATGCAGGCCGCCACCATCGCCGAGCCCGCCAGCAGCTTCAGCACCGCAGCGGTGCCCAGCAAGGCGAGGGTGGGTGCGCTCGACGTGGACAACTCCCGCTGCACGATGCCGTCGATGCCCAGGGTCGCAACGACGCCGAACAGCGCGGCCAGCGACATCGCGAAGCTCCACGTGCCGAACAGTTCCGGTCCGACCTGGCGAGCCAGCAGCAGCCACACCACCAGACCCAGACCGAGCCGGACGATCTTGTCGGCGATCAGCCAGGCCGAGTTGTGGAGGATCAGTTTTCGGGTCATCTCGCGCTCGGGTCTTCCACCCCATCAACCGGCGGTCTTGCGGAACCACTGCACGTAGTTCCGGATGCCGCTGGCGACGCTGGTGTGCGACTCGAAGCCGAGTGCGGCCAAACGTTCGGAGGAGGCCACCAGCTTGTCGGGATCTCCCGGTCTGCCGGTGCCGCTGAAGGTCGTGGCGCCCGGCACATGCCAGGCCGCGCGGATCAGGTCGGCGATCTCCGTCACGGGGGTGCCGGTGCCCGTGCCGCCGTTGAGGATGTAGCCCGATGCACTGGCATGGCGACCCGCCAGTTCCAGGATGCGCACGGCGTCCGAGACATGCAGCCAGTCGCGCATCTCCAGCCCGGTTCCGCCCAGTGCCAGCTGGCCGCCGCTGTCGCGCAGCTTGCAGCAGGCATCCCAGAGCAATTGCTTGCGCAGTTCTTCGCCATAGACAGAGAACAGGCGAACGATTGCCGTGCGCAGCCCGAAGCTGTGTGAATAGCACTCGAACGCGAGTTCCGCCATGCGCTTGTGGAATCCGTAGGGCGAATACGGCTGTGCGGGGGTGGTCTCGGCGATCGGGTCGTCATGACCAGCGCCATAGACCGCCGCACTGGATGCCATCACCGCCACAGTCTGGGGGTGCCGCAAGCGCAACCATTCGCACAGGCTGGCGGCCGCCACGGCCGAGCGGTGGAAGTCCTCGTGCGGCAGCGAGAACGACAGCCCGACCGAACTTGCGCCGGCCAAGTGGTACAGGACGTCGGGCGGGCCTTCGAGCGCGCTGACCTGGTCAAGGTTGCTGGGCGTGATGTCGGCATTGATCCACGTGGCGATACCCCACTCGGCGGCCGACTTCTCGTCCCACTGGCCGTGCCCGATACCCACCACGCGCTGCCCGCCTTCGGCGAGATGCCGTGCCAGATGTCGTCCGATGAAGCCGCGGGCTCCTGTGATCCATACCGTCATGTCAGGTCGATCGCTTCGTGGCGACGAATGTGAACAGCCGGCCGGGCCGGCGGTCGATTCTGGAGAGCATGCGAAGTGCGCCGCGACGCCAAGGTCGTGCCAGCGCGGCGGCCACCACATGACGCATCAGCGGGATACGCCGCACACGCTCCCCGATCTCGGCAACCAGGGTTTCGGGCGTATGCGGCGCGAGGTTGATCGACGAATCGAACGGGCCGATCACCTGCCGCACCTCGAATCCAGCCGCCGACAGGCAGCCGAGATATTCACGCAGCATGAATGCGTTCTCGCCACCGTAGAGATGATGAAGGGGATGTCTGGCCAGGAATGCCGGCAGGTCCTCGGGTCGTGAGATCACGTGTTCGCGCGAAGCGATCAGCATTCCTCCAGGCTTCAACACCCGATGTAACTCGGCACAGAAGTCCTTCAAATTCCGGGCGTGGTGCAGCACTTGTCTTGCATGGACCAGATCGAATCGTCCGGTGCCAAACGGCAGGCTTTCGCCCCATTCCTGTGCGACCTCGATGGACAGATTTCCCTGTGCGGCAAGCTGGCGGACTGCGCCGGCACCCACCAGATCACTGGGATCAGGTTCCAGTGCTGTCACTTGCCAACCGTCGCGTGCCAGGGCATAGGACGCGATGCCCATGCCGGCACCGACGTCCAGCGCCAATCCTCTGGCCGATCCCAACAGCGTGCGGATGTCGTGCCATTCATCGCTGTCGGCATAACGTTGCGCCGCAGCAAGTGCCGGCCGATCGTAATAACAGGCGCGGCATAGCTCCGCAGCCTGTGGGTCGTCGAGCAACCGCCGGACGGCGGTTTCCCATGAGACTTGCTCAGCCGCGCTCATCGATCGGTATTTCCTTGATGGTTCTGGCGGGATTGCCCGCCACGATTGTCCACGGCGGCACGTCTCGGGTCACAACCGAGCCGGCCCCGACAATGGCGCCTTCGCCAATATTCACGCCCGGCAGAAGGATGCAACCGAATCCGATCCATGCCTTGTTGCCGATCGACACCGGACGGATGACGACGCCTTCCCAGTTCTTGCGGCCTTGAATCCAGTCGCTGACATCATTCCGGCGACGTTGCCAGTTCACGGCGTGCGAGCCGTGGTCGAAGATTGTGGTATTCCATGCCACCAACACGTCATCGCCGATCGTGATTGACTCGGCACAACTGATTTGCCCGGCGCCAACGAACGTTCGATGTCCGATGGAAAGGCTGGCGTCGGCACGCTCCATCGCGATTCGGGCTTCGACGCGCGAGTTCTCGCCTACGGAGACGCTGCAAACGCCGGCGGTCCGGATGCGCCAAAGGCTGACGAAAGTGGACTCAGGCGCAGCAAGCTTCAGGCTGGTGCGTTGCAGCCTGATTCTCGAGAGGTGATTGAGCACCTTCACTGCAATGGATTTCATTGTGTCGCGCCCGTTCAAATTCAGGCAAAGAACTGCGCAAGCTTTCGACGCATGCGTGCGAGCTGTGAGTTGTTTTTTCTCAGATGGTCCTTGGTCCGTGTGTAGACATGATTGTCTACGTCGACCGCAGGAAGTCTGAATGTCGCGCTTCCGAAGGCCGTCGGCGTGATCGCGGCAGACTCGGTGGAAACGCCACAATGTGTCCCGGTCCCGTCGAATCCCTTGTTGGCAACCAAGGTGTGTCGAGGGTATAGCGCGAGTCCGTCATGTCGAAACATGGCTGCACGCCACTGGATCGCCCAAGAGTGGATGACGCCGTCCAATTGGCGTCGGAGCATTTGCGTGTATGGGTAGGCTCCGTCCAGATCAAATCTCTTTCGGGTCGACCGACTGTCAAGTTCCTTCCAGATCGTCGGGGTGATGATCTCGAACTTGCTCCAGGCGCGCTGCCAGGTCGCCCAACCCCAGGAAGTCGGGAACGGGAGCAATGCCGCGTCATTCGGGCCACTGGTTTCCACATTGAACATGTGACCCGAAACCTGCATCACCCGATCTTCTCCGCGATAGTGATTCAGGGCGAGATTCATGAAGTGCAAAAATCGCTCGGACAATTCAAGATCGTCTTCCAGGACGATGACTTGTCCGTACTGCTCACATACCTGCGACACGCCGTCGATGACCGATCGTTCGAGACCGATGTTGCGGTCGCGCTTGTGGACCTGCTTTCTTGGGTGAACCCAGGAGTCAATCACTTGCCGAGTTGCCTGGACCTGTTCGACATCACTTGGGCGCCGTGCGCCGTCGCAGAAAATGATGACATCGCTTTGGCTGCACTCTGGATTTCTGCCAAGACTTTCCAGGAGTCGTTGGGTGTGAACGGGTCGATTGAAAGCGAAGATGACGATGGGCGCCCATGCGGTCGCGAAGTCGTCAGTCGGCATCAGTTCCCTGGTCATGTCTGGCGCCTCTTGAAGATCGAGGTTGCAACATGGCTCATGAAAACCGGAAAAGAAACAAAGGTCCTCCGCCACAGTCTCCGCGGTTCTTGAAACAAGCGCGGCAGCCATTCAAGGCCAGTTTTTCTGAAGAAGGCGGGGGAGCGTTTGACGGTGCCTGCATAAAAATCGAAGGCAGCGCCCACCGCTCCTGCAAAGCCAACGTCGACGTGGGGCAGGATGCGGCTCATGAGCTTTTCCTGTTTGGGCGCGGTCAGTGCAATCCAAAGAATATCCGGACTCGCTTCATTGATCTTCTGGATCATCAAGGCGATGTCGTCGTCGCTGAACTCGGCCTTGAACGGTGGCGACCAGGTTCCCGTGACGCGGGTGTGCGGGAAATCTGTCGAAAAACGTTGCGTGATCCGGCGCAGGTTGTCATCGGTCGACCCGAGCAGGAAGACCTTGCAGCCGCCCAGACTCTCGATTTGCCGGTGGATTTCGAGAAAAGTGTCCGGGCCGGCGATGCGCTCCGTGATCGGAGCCCGCAGGATTCGGGCGGCCAGCACGAGTCCGGCGCCGTCGGGGGTCAGCCAGGTGCAACCCTGCAAGGCGCGCTTGAATTCAGGATCGTCTTCGGCCACGACAAAGGAATGAGGGTTGAGGCAGGCCAGCGAACGGCCCTTCTGACCCGCTGAGAGGTCTTGAACGATGCGCTCCACCAGTTCACGCATGCTCGTGGCCGCGACGAGGTAGCCGAGAATATGGGTGCGGTCGTGGCGCTGATTCATGGGGTTCGTGGACGTGTGGCGCAAGCGGGCTGTCGGATTCGATCGGTCAACTGTTCAACGATGGTTTTCTACGCTGAACCTTCAGTTCAAGCCGGCCACTCGGGCAAGTCGCTCAACCAGATCAAAGATATTCTTGAAGGGCAGCATGGGTAGGCTGTAGCCATAGTTCCATACGGTCGTGCTGGCTCGGGCAAAGAAATACGCAAGGGCAATCAGCAGGGCCAGCGTCGAATAGGCGTTGCGTCTTGCGTGAACAAATCCTGATGCGTGGCTCACGATGGTTGCCAGCAGCAGTGGCCGCAGAACCTCTATGTAGAAATAGAAGCGGAAGAAAATGAAGTGAACGGCGGATGAGGCGAGCATGGTCAGCAGCCAGAGCAAGCCGAATCTGATGAGGGCCCGATGCGGTTCGTGCTGGCTGTCTCGGCTTTGCTGGCGCGTGCGCCACACGACCCAGGCGGTTGCAGCGAACAGCAGACAATCGAAGACAATGATCGGTTTGGGAATGGACCCGTCATCCATCGTCGCGGCGGCTGACGTCAGGGTTTCGAGTGCCGTGATGGCCGGAATCCCTGCGCCGAGCACGACCAACGTCAGCAGTGCATAGGCGGTCAAGATGGATCGAAAGAGAAAGCCGCCATGCAAACCGGCGAGCATCGGGACCACCAGAGCCGCGCAGGAGTTGTGCGTGAAGACGGCCATCGCCAACATCAGGTGGCTGGCAGTGCGACTGCGGTGAAACAGCGCAAAACCGAGAGCGGCCATCGATGCGGCAAGATACTGTCGTATCAGATGCCCGGACAGCGAGAATGTCAGGAATACGAAGGTGGTGCTGAGCAGCAAAAGTGCAGCGTCGTCAGTGCGTTCATCTGATTTCAGGACATGGCTGCGGTAGAGCAGGGCAGCGTAGTTGGCAAGAAAATAGATCAGAAACGTTGACGTGAAGACAAAGGCGACCGACGAGCGGCCAGTCAGGCTGGCCAGGAAATGCACATAGGTGTTGTAGACAAACTCGGTGCTGCGGACCGACAGTGAAGCGTTGAAGATTGCGTCCGACAAAGGCAGTTTTGCTGCCTCGTTGTAAAGCAGGATGTACCAGGCGAGATCGGATTCGGGCAGTTTGGCGCTGTTCAGTATCGCCATGACAATCGCAATGGCGACGGCCGGCGTGAGTCGATATCGTTCGCTCGATTGCCAAGCCAAAGCGATCGCGCCGGCCGCCAGCACAGCCAGCGGCATCAGGATGCTCCCGACAACCAGCAGCGCAAGGGCTGGTGCTGCGCGGGAGCGTGTCCGGAAGGATTGGCTGTCCATCATGGGTATGGCGTGACGGCTTCGCAATCGGTCAGCGGTGAGCCGTAGCCGTGCGAAATGCGCTCGTCAATCGATCTGCAAACGCTTGCCTGCGTTCTTCGTAGCGCGAAAGGGCAAGTGAGACGGTTTCCTGCTGGTTTGGGTCCTGTGGCCGCATCCAGACTTTGGTCAGGGCGCCTGCCAGTTCCTCGGTCGAATTCGGGTCAAAGAAGATCGCATCCACTTCCCTTGCCTGTTCAACGTGCACGTCGATGTTCGACAGGACCAGCGGCCGCCCCAGCGCCTTGGCTTCTTCCACAGTGGTGCTCCAACCCTCGAACAGCGAGGGATTGAGCAGCGCATGGCTCTGCGCGAGCATCGGCAGGATGTGTCGATACTCAACCAGACCGAGAAACTTCAGGTGTGTACCGAGTCCATTGAGTTCGATCTCGCGAAGGATGTGATCCGGATGTTCTGGATGGCGCGGGTCATTGGGATTGCCCGTCGCAATGATCCGGATATCGACCTGGCGCTGCTTGAGCAACTTGACGGCTTCGACGACGCGCAGGTGGTTCTTGTGCTTCCACAACTGGTTCGGCAGAAAGACGTACTTTTCCGGCAGCGCCAGTTGGGTGCGCGTGGCGGCGATCGCGGACGACGTGATCGCCGCGGGCGTCATCACCGCAAAAGGACTGACGCAAAACTTATTGGCGCTGCTGGACGGCAGAAACCGGCGAGCGTCATTTGCGGCTGATTCACTGCTCAGCAGAATCGAGGTTGCTGTTCTGGCCAATCCCGCATAGACAGCGCTGCGACGCAGACGCTTGATCGGGGTGAACATCCCAGGCAGGCGTTCGTGCTGAAAATCGGCCAGCCACACCAGCGTCTTCATCTGGAATGCCCAGCCGTACCACGCGTCCTGTTGAAACACCAGGTCGATATCCGCTCGCCTGAATGCGGAGAGGCTCACCAGATCTGACTGGAGAACGTAGGTCTGGAATGCGCGGCTCAGTCGCGCTTTTCGATCGGACGACCAACCTGGCACGATGACAGGAGCCTCGTGGAGGTAGGGCCGCAATGAATCAATGTCGCCTGGGCGTGCGTCAGGCGATGCGAACAAGACGGCCTGCACCTGACCTGAAGCGTATTGGTGCAGCGCTGAAAGCACGCTGCGCAAGTAGTTCAGGCCGCCGGTCCAACCCGCGCCACCAAAAAGCGGAAAGGCGACGCGGATCATGTCTTGAGCCGCTCCGTGCCATGGGGTCGAGCAGGCTTGAGCATCGTCACATAGACGAACGAGAGGAAGAGCCCGGCCATGAATCCGCTGATCGCCAGCAACGATCGTTTCGGCCAGGCGCGGCGCTCGGCCGGAATCGCGGAATCGACAATCTGGATCAGCGCGCCCTCGCCAGCCTCATCGGCTCTTGCAATCTCGTACTGCTTGGCGAGCAGTTCGAAAAGCGTTTCCTGATACTTGAAGTTTCGGTAGTTTTCGATGTATTGCGGATTGTCCGTATCGCCGGACTTGCGTTGCTGGCCGATGGCCTTCAATCGGGCCCGAATGGCAGAAATCTCGGCCGCCAGCACCGTCATTTCCTGGGAGTCTCGTGCCAGATAAGTCTTTTGCACCGACTCCTTCAGTTCGAGGGCGGATAGTTGGGTGCTCAGGCGGGCAACTTCACCAAGCGCGGCGTCGGGTGAGGTTCTCAGGGATTCGATGCTGACGCCGGATTCCTGGAGTTTCTTCTGGGCTTCGGTCAGGTCGTTCTTGGACTTGGCCAGCAAACCTTCGAAATAGATTCGCCGTTGTGATGCTTCACTGAATGCGATTTTCTTGGTCATCCGACCCAAGGCCGCCGCGTATTCGTTGGCGATGGCCGCGGCGATGGTGGGTTCGGTGTCTTCGACCGTCACCCAGATCAATCCGTCCTTGCCCGCGCGGGCGATCGTGCGTTCGGCCAGGTCGCGTCTGACGTCCTCCATCAGTTCGCGTTCATAGCGGCTCTTGAGTTTGAACTTTCCGATCACCTCGTCGGCCACCGATCGGCTTTGAATCAAGCCGATCCATTGATCATTCGGGTTTTTCAGCCCCGGCAGGCCGCCGCCGGCAAGATTCGCCAGGCCGCTCAGCGAAGATACCAACGCCGCCGCCGCGCCTTGCTGTTGTTGGGGCGGCATGAAGGTGATCGTGCTGCGATAGGTCGGCGTTATCAGGAAAGAGCAGCCATATGCCAGGACTCCTGCAGCAAGCGGAGCCGCCGCCATAAGAACCCAGCTTTCCTTCAGTTGCGAGAGTCGTGGTTTGAGCATGTTCAAGTCGGGAGCGAATTCAAGATGGAATGGTTTGTTGTTCCAGCGTCTCGTCATTGACGAAGCGTCTTGATCGCCGCCGCACTCAACCCGAACTGATAAAGAATCTGGCTCCAATCCTTCAGCCCGCGCGTGAAGGTGGTCCAGAAGGTTTCCCGATTGCCGCGTTCGGGCACCACCAAGGTATCTCCGGGCATCAGCTCGACCCGCTCCAGGCCGTCAAAGAACCAGCCCCGGCGGCTTGAATGCATCACCGTCCCATCCGCCCGCACGATGAAGCTGTTCTCCAGGTCGGCCTCCACATCCACGCCGGCCGCATCGAGGTAGTCCTTCATCTTTCGGCCCGCTCGCCACAGCAGCGCGTTGTTGTTGGCCACCGCGCCAACCGCGAAGACGAAGGCGGGCTTGGAGGGGATGCTCACGCGGTCGCCGTCCTCCAGGCTCAGGCCGGGCAGGTCGCGGGCGTCTGCCGCCGTGGTGGGCAGTTCCAGCGCGATGCGGCCGTTGGACTTCAGGCCTTTGAGGCGCTGCAGCTGCGCCCGCTGCGATTCGGCCTGTGCGGCGCGCAGGGCGGTCGCGGCCTGGGCGTCGGTCGATGACAGGTTGGCCGTGGCGGTGGCCGCGGCGCTGGCGAGCTGGCTCTCCAGGCGCTTGATGGCG
>JACCDS010411309.1_pt1 | contig 15505 bp, 11 predicted proteins | sample 7446441 | NCBI WGS metagenome assembly JACCDS01 (sample SAMN15323445, study PRJNA562643) | freshwater metagenome | isolation source: river surface water | place: USA:Blue River Watershed | collected 2017-08-17
ATACATTGCGCACCCACTTGTGTGGTAAACAATTCTCCTTCGATACCAATAAAATCACCTAAATCGGTTAGTTTTTTGAATACCTGATTGTACAATGTTTTATCTTCCTCTTTACACAATACATCTCGGTTTACGTACAATTGGATACGGCCTTCGCTATCTTGTAATTCGGCAAAACAAGCTTTCCCTTGGTCTCTCACGCTCATCAAACGTCCAGCAACAATTACCTTCTTACCTTCTTCAAATTGCTCTTTGATTTGTTTTGAGCTATGATTTACAGGAAAAAGGTTAGCAGGATAAGGATCGATTCCTAAGTTGCGTAAGGATTGAAGTTTTTCTCTTCGGATAATTTCTTGTTCAGATAATGCCATTGTAATCAGATTTTAAGAGCGCAAAGATAGTTAAATTTGAAAATGTGGCAATTTCAAAATTTTAAAATGATAGTAGTTTTTTAAGGAGCAGTTATTTAGTGCTTTAATTCCGGTTAGTCCCGCTATTCGCTTTATCTTTTAAGGAGGACTTCGAGAGTCTCAGCCCTCCCTAAAAAGGATGCCGCTGCTATCGGGGCTAGAAAAGACGATTTTGGTTCCAAAACCTATAAAACCTTTTGTATATTTGAAATCCCAACCCAAAACCCAAATCAAAATAAAAAAAATCTTTTTTGCTTTTGTTGTACTAACACTTCAAAGTTGTCAAGTAACCGAAACGATTCATCTAAACTCTGATGGAAGTGGAAGTATTACAATAGAACAATTTCGTGATGAACAATCGTATCAGCTCTTGGCAGGTGAAAACTATTCAAAAGAAGAAAAGTTTGAAGACACCACTTATGTCTTTCAAGATTACGCCAAAAAATATGGAGAAACCTTTGCTAAACTAACGCCATTTGAGAAATCGGTTTACGAAAAACATTTTCCAGTTGAGGTTAAGATTAAAAAAAGTTCTTACGAAAAAGAGTTTCGCACGCAACTTTTCCAGCAATTTAAAACCATTTCGGATGTCGCTGATTTGTATAAAACCGAAGATTATGCAGATAACATTCAAAATAATTATGCGTTAAGTGCCGAGAAACATTATTATTCGGTACATTTTACTTTTGACGGTACTCGATTCAACCGAATAGTGGCAATTACTAATCCAGAAGAACTGAAAAAACAGCAAGAGGAAATAAATGAAGCTAGAAAACGCATTTCAGTATTGCCATTGAAAGAAGTATTTGTATTACATTATTATTTCCCTAAATCGATACAATCGGTTTCCAATCCTAAGGCAGTTGTAGGTTCCGACAAGAAGTCGTTATTGCTCACTTTTTCTCTTTTGGAAGTTTTGGCAAATCCCGAAAGTACAAATTTAGAAGTGGTTTTGGAATAAGAAGTTAAAACTTCAATTCTTTAAAAGGCTAAAGCTTTGAAATGATATGAACCCTATTGGGTTGCGAAAAGTCGATTTTGTTTTGAAAACTTTGTACCTTTGGCGCATACAAATAAAGGAACAACTAAAGATTGCTTGGTTCCTCACAAGGACAAATGAACAAACAAATCCAATTATTCGATTTAGGAAACAAAGATTACAAAGCCACTTGGGAATACCAAGAGGAATTGTTTAAAGGCATTGTTGATTTAAAAATCCAAAATAGAAAAGACGAAACCAGTTTGCCTACGCCTAATTACTTTCTTTTTGTGGAGCATCCGCATGTGTACACTTTAGGTAAAAGTGGCGATTTGAGTAATTTGTTACTTTCCGAAAAACAATTGGAATCTAAAGGGGCGACTTTCTATAAAATCAACCGAGGAGGTGATATTACCTATCACGGCCCTGGACAAATTGTTGGGTATCCTATTTTGGACTTGGAAAATTTCTTTACCGATATTCATAAATATTTACGATTGCTGGAAGAAGCTATCATTTTAACTCTTGCCGAATATGGTTTAACTTGCGATAGAAGTGAAGGTGAAACAGGAGTTTGGCTGGGTGTTGGGACGCCTTTTGCTCGAAAAATTTGTGCTATGGGAGTGCGTGCTTCCCGTTGGGTTACCATGCACGGATTTGCCTTAAACGTCAATGCCGACTTGGGTTATTTCGATAATATTATTCCGTGTGGTATCCGAGGCAAAGCGGTAACTTCTTTAAACGTTGAATTAGGAGTCGAAAGAGTGGATGAAGACCAAGTGAAAGCTAAAATTCTAAACCATTTTGCTCAATTGTTTGAATGCTCGATTATTAGATAATTAGATTTTTAGAATTCTTAGATTTCTCTTGAAATCTAAAGATCTAAAATTCTAATTTAAATTGCTCAGGCAATAATCTAAAACTCATGCGGTGGTATTTGGTTACTCCATATTTTCGAATAGCCTCTCGGTGTTCTTGCGTCGGATAGCCCTTATTTTGTTTCCAATTATACATAGGGAATTCTTCATGAATCCGATTCATGTACTCGTCACGGTATGTTTTTGCTAAGACAGAGGCCGCAGCTATACTCATGAATTTCGCATCTCCTTTGACAATACAACTGTGTGGGATATCTAAAACGGGTTTAAACCGATTGCCATCCACAATTATATATTCTGGTTTTGGATCGAGTTTCAAAATGCTTTCCTGCATCGCTTTAATAGATGCATTCAAAATATTGATTTCGTCAATGACTAAAGGTTCCAAATGAGTTACAGCAAATGAGATCGCATGTTCTTCTATGATGGGTTTTAATTGTTCTCTTGATTTTTCAGACAATTGCTTGCTGTCGTTCAATATTTTATTTTCAAAATTGGAGGGTAAAATGACAGCAGCAGCTGTAACAGGTCCGGCAAGACAGCCACGACCAGCTTCATCGGTGCCGGTTTCAATAGAGTAATCGGAGAATTTTAGTAAAAGCATTTTGTTATTTTGGTAGCCAATAAAATTAATACTATAAATTCACAATCCAAAAAAATAGATATAATAAAATTAAACACTGATTTAATCGTAATTCAATTTATTTTACCTTCAACAGTTGTTAAATTAACATTTATTTAAGTAAATGTTTGTTTATTAAGAAATAATTAAGACTTTTGTTTTAACTAATTCAAAATTAATTTTACTATGAGATTAAAATTCAAGTGGATTTATACGCTTTTATTAGCGTTGTCTATGCAGTTTTCTTTTGCTCAAGAGAAAACAGTTTCAGGTGTTGTTTCTGATGGAACAGGTCCTGTTCCTGGTGCTAACGTAATCGTTAAAGGGACGAAAAATGGTGTTCAAACTGATTTTGATGGAAAATATTCTATCAAAGCTAAGACAGGAGATGTTTTAGTCGTTTCTTTTGTAGGGATGCAAGATGTAGCTGCAAAAGTAGGAGCTTCTAATTCGCTTAATTTTAAATTGCAACAAGGGAATGCTCTTCAAGAAGTTGTGGTTACATCTTTTGGTATCAAAAGAGATCGAAAATCCTTAGGGTATTCAGTTCCTAAAATTGATGCTGCGGAGTTGAATGCTTCTAAATCTACTAATGTTACAAATCAACTTGGTGGTAAAATAGCTGGGGTTCGTGTGTCAGGTTCTGGTGGTGCATTTACTGGTTCAAGCATTATCATCAGAGGTTTTACAACTTTTACAGGAAGTAATCAACCTTTATATGTTGTAGATGGTCTGCCAATTGACAATAGTGGTGGTAATTCTCAGTTGCAAACAGGATCTTCTGTTTCAAACCGAGCTATTGATATTAACCCAGAAGATATTGAAAATATTGTGGTTTTAAAAGATGCAGCTTCTACAGCATTATATGGTTCTAGAGCGGCTTCAGGTGTTATTTTAATCACAACTAAGAAAGGTCAAAAAGGAGAAAAATCTTCTATTACTTTTAGTTCAAGTTTAAGTGTAGGAACGGTAAGTCGTTTACCAGAATATCAAAACGAGTATGCACAAGGTTCAAATGGTTCTCTTGCTACATTTACAGCAGGAACAATAAATAATCCAGGAGCGTGGAATACTATTACTTCTTGGGGACCTAAAATCGATGGAAGAATATATACTAATGCGTATGGCCAGTCTGAAGTTTTACAAGCTTATGCTAATAATGTCAAAGATATTTTCAAAAAATCGACTAATACGCAAAATAACTTAAGTTACAGTGGAGGTACTGATAAATCGAATTACCGAATTGGTTTAGGAAATACAGAGGAGACCTACGTATTGGATAATAACAAATTAATTCGTAATAATTTAACTTTTTCTGGGAACACTCAAGTTTCTGACAAGTTGAATGTAGGGGCTTCATTTACTTACACAAACACTTCATCTGATAGAACGCTTCAAGGGAACCAATTGTCAAATCCATTGTTTAGAGCTTACTTTACTCCTAGATCGTATAACTTAACCGGATTGCCATTTGAAAATGCAACTGGTCAACAGTTATACCCTGGAGGTGAAGATAATCCATATTGGAGTCTTAAAAACAATAGATATTCAGATAAAGTAAATAGAATTTTAGCGAATTTTAATGCTAAATATAATTTTACCACATGGTTAAATGCTGATTTTAAAATTGGTACTGATTTCTATGACTTAACTAGTAAAGGTTTTGATCAAATTGGTAACAGAGGGGGGGGATTTACAGGTTCTTTAGGAAATGGCGTTGGTGGTATTGTTGATAAAGTTAATAATGTACACAATCTTAACTCTTATTTTACCTTAAATGCGAATAAAAAATTTAATGATTTTACGCTTTCTGGCACCATTGGAAATGAGATTAGTAACAATTACAGTTACGCATCAACTTTATATGGTTACACTTTAGTTGTTCCAGGGTTTGATAACATTTCGAACGCTTTAACATACCAGCCAAGTGCAGGTAGTACGCAAACTAAATTATTTGGTGTATTTGCAGATGTGGCGGTAGAATATAAAAACTTTTTGTCCGTTGATTTAAAAGCAAGAAATGATTGGTCGTCAACTTTGGCGCCAGCTAACAACTCCATTTTTTATCCAGCTATTTCTGGAAGTTTTGTACTTACTGAAGCATTTCCTGCAATCAAGCTAGACGATAAAATTAATTTAATTAAATTTAGAGTAAGTGCTGGTGAAGTAGGTAAAGGAGCTCCAGCTTACCGTACGGATTCTTATTTCAGTACAGCTTCTGCAGCAGATGGTTTTGGTCCAGCAATTAACTTTCCTTTTAATGGACAGGCAGGGTTTTCTTTAAGTGATACTGCTGGTAATGCGGGCATTACGCCTGAGTTTACAAGAGAAATTTCTTTTGGAACTGAACTAGGTTTTTTCAATAATAGATTGACTATAGATGCTACTATGTATAACAGAAATACAAGAAATGTAATTTTAGCTGTACCGGTTTCTGCGGGTTCAGGTGTTACTTCTGTATACAAAAATGCGGGTAAGCTATCTACTAAAGGTGTCGAGTTATCTGTATCTGGTACACCTATTAAAACCAATGATTTTTCTTGGAATTTAGGGGTTAATTACACTCAGTACAAATCAATGGTTGATGAATTGGCTCCAGGTGTTACTAATATTTTTTTAGGAGGATTTACAACTCCAAATATTAGATTAGTAGCAGGAGAAGAATACGGTCAAATTTATGGTCAAGCCTATCAACGAGATGCTGCGGGTAAGATGTTAATTAATCCAGCTACAGGTTTGCCATTACCTACTGCAGGTGTTCAAAAAATAGGTAATCCTAATCCTAAATTCACTATGGGGATTACTAATAATTTCACCTATAAAAATTTGAGTTTATATGTATTAATGGATATTAGAAAAGGTGGTGATCAATATTCAAGAAATATTGCTGATGTTCAAAGAAATGGTGTTGCTATTGAAACTGCGGAATATCCAAGGTTTAATGCTGATGGAACTGCAAATACACCTTATTTATTTGATGGAGTATATGCTTCTGGAGCTAATGCTGGACAACCAAATACTACAAAAGTAAATGCTCAAAATTATTATGGTAATTCAGGTAAGTATGTCGCTGCTGAAGGATATATTTATGACACTTCATGGTTTAGAGTTAGAGAAGTTTCGTTTTCATATAAATTGAATTCAAAACTTTTAGCGAAAACTCCATTCAAGCAATTTGAAGTAGGAGCTTTTGGTAGAAATCTTTTCTTAAGCGCGCCTAATTACCCTCATTTTGATCCAGAGCAAAATGCTTTAGGTGTAAGTAATGCTCAAGGTTTAGAATTTAACTCTTTACCTAACACTAGAACATTTGGTTTTAATCTTAAAGTAGTATTATAATAATAATTAGAACTATGAAAAATATAAAAAACACAGTTATAGCCTCACTTTTACTAGCTGCTTTTATGTCAAGCAGTTGTGAATTTGGTGATCTTAATAAAGATCCAGACAGTATAGTATCGGCTCCTATAAATCAACAATTAACTTCGTTGACTGTAAACGTAGGTTTTTTTGCAGGTAGCGATTTAAACAGATATTCGTCTTTAATTATGCAACAATATTCTGGTCAAAGTGTAGGAGCATTGAATCAGACTCAACAGTACGAACAGTATTTAATTACTGGTTCAGATCAAAATAACGTTTGGTCTAGTATCTATGCTACAATTTTAAATGATGCTGAAAATATTATCAATACAGCTACTACTTCGAATAGTCCTCATTATTCAGGTGTTGCTAAAATTTTGAAAGCATACACTTATCAAGTTGCAGTTGATACATGGGGTAGTATTCCATATTCTGAAACTCAAAAGTTAGCGGCTAACACTAAACCAAAATATGATTCAGATCAACAAATTTATACAGAAATTGTAAATTTATTAGATCAAGGAATTGCGGAGGTAAGTGTTACTACTTCAAACAGTTCCCCAGGAACTAATAGTACAATTTTCCCAGGAACTTTTTCTACTACTAAGAATAACTGGATAAAATTTGCCAACACTTTGAAACTTAGAATTTTCTTGCATTACAGTGAAAAAGATGCAACATTTGCTAAAAGCAAAATAGATGCACTTGTTGGATCTTCAGTTCCATTTATGTCTAGTAATGCAGATAGTTTTAAAATGGATTTTGTTAGTGCAGCTGGTGCTAAAAATCCAATTGATCAGTTTGAAACGGCTAGAGCAGGATATTTAGTAGCTAACGCTAAATTAGTCAACATGATGAATGCCAAAACAGACCCAAGACGTCAGTTTTATTTTACGCAATATCCAGCTGGTTCAGGCTTATATGTAGGAGCTATTGGCGGAGCTGCTAATAATGCGTCTATTTATTCTAAATTACATACTTATTTAAGAGGTTCTCTTACTGGCTCATCTTATTCAGGAGCTGCACCAATTAGAATGTTAACTTTTGCAGAATACAATTTCATTAGAGCAGAAGCTGCTTTAAGATTTGCTTCTCCAGGTGATGCACAAGTTTTTTTCCAAGCAGGTATAACTGCCTCTATGCAAGATGCTGGAGTTGCTACAGCTGATATTACAGCTTACATAGCGGCTAATGGTACTTTAACTGGTACTAGTGCTCAGAAATTAGAACAAATAATTACTGAAAAGTATATTGCTAACTACGGTGTAGTTTTAGAGCCTTGGTCAGATTGGAGAAGAACAGGTTATCCTGCGATTACTCCTCCAAGTAATGCGGTTATTTCATTTGTTCCAAGATCATTATACTATCCTCAGAGTGAGATTGACTTGAACGGTGAAAATGTTACTCAAAAAGCAGGAATGAATGTAAAAGTATTTTGGGATACAAGACCATAAAACCTAGAATTTATTAGTTATTTTATAACTATATATTCTTTTATTTTAAAACAGCAGTAAGCAATCGTTTACTGCTGTTTTTTTTATCCCATTATATGAATTACCTTTGTGCTGATTATTAGATAAATCCTATCCTATTTGCACATGAGACTGTATTTTAGTTTTCTTTTTATTTTGTCTTCGACGTTACTGTTTTCTCAAAAACAAAAAAACGTCCTAGATTTTAATACCAAATACCAAAGTGCATCTGATACTACAAAAGCTGCTAAGCCTAAAAAAACAGCTACAATAGATATGTATCGTGTAATTACTTTGGATAGGGATACTACTTACATCGATACATCTTTGACCATTCAAAAAGAATACAGTCATAATTATTTGAGAAGAGATACTTTCGGATTGTTGCCATTTCCTAATGATGGACAAACGTACAATACGTTACAATACAGTTTAACCGAATTTTCTCCCTATCCGGAGTTTGGTTTTAAGGCCAAACATTTTAATTATTTAGAAGCCAATCAAATTCGGTATGCCTCAATGGCTACTCCTGTCACCGAATTGTATTTTAAATCAACACAGCAAAGAGGACAATCGGTTGATTCGTATTTTAGTTTGAATACCAAGCCTAATCTTAATTTTTCCATAGCATATAGAGGTTTACGTTCTGTTGGAAAGTATATCAATCAATTAGCGAGTGCTGGAAATTTTAGATTTACAGTCAGTTATAATACCAAAAACAAGCGTTATTTTACCAATGCGCATTACACACAGCAAGATATTTCAAATGAGGAAAATGGTGGAATTACAACTGTTGAGGACTTTGAAAGTGAAAATCCAGACTACAAAAATAGACAGCGATTGGAAGTGTATCTTACCAATGCTTCGTCTTTTTTGAAAGGGAGAAGAATTTTTGTAGATCATTTTTTTAGAGTAAATGGAACTCAAGGCGCAAATAATTTATACGTAAACCATCAATTTAATTACGAAAATAAATTTTTTGAATTTGCTCAAGGAACCGTTCCATCAACTTCAAATGGAAGTGTAGTGTATCGTTTTGGGGACTCATTTAAAACCAGCGGAATTAACGATCAAACGCATTATAACAGAATGTATAATAAGTTAGGATTGACTTATGAAAACACTTCGTTAGGGAAATTTCAGTTTTTTGTAGATGATTTCAGATCGAATTATTATTACAATCAAATTTTAATTTTTGACAATAGAACAGTTTTGAATGCCTTAGCGCAAAAAATAAACAGTGCAGGAGGTCAATACGAATACCGAAAAAACAAATGGAATGGTAAGTTCTTGTACTCAAGATCGATTACGAATCAGTCTTTGTCTAATTTAGATGCAAAAATGCAATTTGATTTGGATGATGAAAATCAGTTTGTTTTTCAGTACCAAAACATCAATAAGTTGCCGAATAACAATTATAACTTATATCAAAGTAGTTATGTAGCTTATAACTGGTCCAATAATTTTAATAACGAAAAAATCAATTCGTTATCGGCTAGTGCTACAACACCTTGGATAAATGCTTCTTTTCAGTTTTCGGTTTTAAAAGATCATTTGTTTTTTGATGATCTATCAAGTGCCACTCAAAAATTAGCTGAAACTCAAATTGTATCTCCCTCGCAATATGCAGGAACCATTAATTATCTCTCTTTGAAAATGAGTAAAGAGTTTCAATTTGGAAAATTTGCTTTGGATAATACCATTTTATATCAGAAAGTCGGGCAAGATCAGTCTGTTTTGAATGTGCCTGAAGTAGTGACAAGAAATACCATTTATTATACTAATTACTTCTTCAAAAAAGCCTTGTATTTACAAACGGGAGTCGTATTTAATTATTTTACTAAATACTATGCGAATGATTACAATCCAGTTATTGGTGAGTTTTTTGTTCAAAGAGACAAGCAAATTGGCAACTTTCCAAACCTTGACTTTTTTGTAAATGCTAAAATTCAACGTACTCGAATCTACTTTAAAGCGGAACATTTTAACTCCTCTTTATCAGGTAATAATTTTTATGCTTCTCCTAATAATCCATACCGAGATTTAACGATTCGATTTGGTTTAGTCTGGAATTTCTTTGAATAAAATCGGATGCTCTTTTAGGTAGAATAGAAACAAGTAATTCTTTTTTTAGTATCTTAGTTTTTCATTTAATAGCCCCCTGAATGAAAGAAGATTTTTTACATTACCTATGGAAATTTAAAAATTTCAATACTCGTACTCTCAAATCTACCACTGGCGAGTTAATTACCATTATTCATGTTGGACAGTATTTAGAACAAGCTGGTCCTGATTTTTTTAATGCCCAAATTATAATTGGAAATCAAAAATGGGCTGGAAATGTAGAAATACATTTAAAATCATCAGATTGGTATGCGCATCATCATGAAAAGGATAGCGCCTATGAAAACGTCATTCTTCATGTAGTTTGGGAACATGATGTCGAAATATATAGGAGCGATAATTCAGTTGTACCTGTGTTAGCTTTAAAAGAGTTTGTTTCATCAGAAACAATTGCAAATTACAATTCTTTGCGTTTGACAAAATCGTGGATTTATTGCGAAAAACAATTAGCTGATTTGGATGATTTTCTTTTAAGGAATTGGCTAGAGCGTTTGTTTTTTGAACGATTGGAGCGAAAATCAAAACCTATTTTTGAATTGCTTCATGAAACAAATTCAGATTGGGAATCGGTTTTGTTTTATTTGTTGGCAAAGAACTTTGGGTTGAATACAAATGGAGAATCTTTTTTTAAAATAGCTAGTTCGATTCCGTTCTCCATAATTCGAAAAGAAGGCTTTGAATTAGCCAATATTGAAGCGCTACTATTTGGCAATGCAGGTTTACTGGATTCAGACAAAGAAGATCAATATTTTAGTGATTTGAAGTTTCGCTATTATTATTTACTTCAAAAGTACCAGTTAGAGAAGCCAATAATAGCTCCTGTACAGTTATTTAAGCTTCGCCCAGATAACTTTCCAACGATTCGTTTGTCTCAATTGGCAGCCTTGTATCACAGCCAACAAAATTTGTTTTCAAAAATTATACAATTAAATTCTGCTTTAGCTATCTATCAGTTCTTTGAAGTATCGGCTAGTTCGTATTGGTCAAGTCATTATCAATTCGACAAAGAGAGTCCAAAGAAAAAGAAATTGATGTCAAAATCATTCATTGATTTACTAATCATAAATACAATTTTGCCCATACAGTTTGCTTATTCGCAAAGCTTAGGGGAAGAGAATAGTGAAGATTTAATACAGTTATTAGTTGCGATTAGTCCAGAGAAAAATTCAATAACTGATAAATTCAAATCGTTTGGGATTACCTCAAAAAATGCATTTGAAACCCAATCATTATTGCAGTTAAAAAAGGAGTATTGTAATAAAAGTAAGTGTTTGGAATGTGCAATAGGAGTTGAACTGTTACAAAATAAATAAGTTGAGGAGTTGTATAAATTTGTGTAATTTTGAATTCAAATAAGACACTTATGAATCGTTTAAAATTCTTTTTAGAAAAACATGGATTTCACGTTTCTTCCCGCTTAGCAGACGCTTTGGGTATGCGCGCGAGTAGTGTCCGATTGTTTTTTATTTATTTGTCTTTTGTAACAGTGGGATTGTGGTTTGCTGTGTATTTGATACTAGCATTTTGGATGCGTTTAAAAGATTTAATTCGAGCCAAACGAAGCTCAGTATTTGATTTGTAAAGTATGGGTATAAAAAAAGGAGCTATTAGCTCCTTTTTTGTTGTCATTTACAGTTATTCTCCGTGGTTTAAAACACTATGTTTTTTCCCGTATGAAAAATACAATACAATACCAATTGCCATCCAAACGAATAGTCGCAACCAGTTAGTCCATCCTAGACCGTACATCATAGCAATACAAACTGCTACTCCTAATAAAGGAACTAATGGCACAAAAGGGGTTTTGAATTCGCGTACCATATTAGGCTCTTTTACTCTTAAGATGATTACAGATATACAAACTAATACGAAGGCAAATAAAGTCCCAATACTAGTCATGTCTCCAACAATATCTCCCGGTACAAAAGCTGCAAAAGCACCAACAATTACTAAAATGGCAATGTTAGCTTTATAAGGGGTTTTGTATTTCGAATGCAAATCACTAAACGATTTTGGTAATAAACCGTCTTTTCCCATAGCATAGAATACACGAGATTGTCCTAATAACATTACTAAAATAACAGAAGAAAACCCTGCTAAAATAGCTACGGTTACTAATTGCCCTAACCACTCGTATCCAATCATATATTTATTAATTGCAAAAGCTACTGAAGCCTCTTTACCACCAGTTCTAAAGTCTTCTACAGTTGCAACTCCTGTTAAAACGTGAGCAAAAAGAATATACATAAGTGTACAAATTGCCAATGAGCCTAAAATACCGATTGGCATTGCTTTCTTAGGATTTTTAGTTTCTTGAGCAGCAGTACTTACTGCATCAAATCCAATGAAGGCAAAGAAAACGGTTCCTGCGGCTCCTAAAATCCCTAAAACTCCTCCGTAATTATGTTCGATACCATGTTCGTCTGTGAAAATTGAACTTTCTGGAATATAAGGAGTATGGTTAACTGGATTGATGAAATTCCATCCAATTACTATGATAAGAATCACGATAGCAACTTTTACGATCACAATGATTCCGTTTACAAAAGCCGATTCTTGAATTCCTTTAATCAATAGTAAACTAATAATCCCTACAATAAATAAAGCAGGTAGATTAATAATACCACTTACTCCTTCTGCTGATGTTTGGAATGGAGAATGCGAGAATTCATATGGTATGGGGCTAACATGGAAGACATTCACAAGTAAATTGTTCAAATATTCGCTCCAAGCAATTCCAACAGTTGCTGCACCCACCGCATATTCTAATATTAAATCCCAGCCAATTATCCAGGCTAAAAACTCACCCATTGTGGCATAAGTATAGGTGTAAGCACTTCCAGAAATTGGAATTGAAGATGAAAGTTCTGCATAACAAAGTCCAGCTAAAGCACATCCTATAGCGGCAACAATAAAAGCAATTGTTACTGAAGGTCCTGCACTTTGAGCAGCTGCTGTAGCTGTTCTAACAAATAGTCCAGCTCCAATAATAGCTCCAATTCCAAGAGCAATTAATGACCATGCGGTTAGCGTTCTTTTTAATCCTTTCTCAGAATCAGCGGCTTCGGCCAAAAGTTGTGCTAATGGTTTTCTTTTCCAAATTGACATATTTATGATGTTTATTGTTATTAAGTTCCAAATGTATTGTTTTTTATAAAAAATAAAAACAATAAATGCTTTTAAAGTTATAAAAAGTAAATTATAATTTTAAAGTACCTATTTATAACTAGATTTTTTTATTATTTTTAAATACCAAATCTAAATTGCCCCAACTTATGAATTTCAAATTAATTACGTCCTATTTTAATTTTTCCAAGCCCCAACGATTCGGTCTTTTATTGTTGTTGATCTTGATTGTTTTTTTGCAAATGTTTTATTTTTTTGTCGACTTTAGTTTGCCAATAAAAGAAAATCCTGAAAAAGAGAAATGGCTTGCTGTACAATCAGAAATTGATTCAATAAAAAGAGAAGTTTTAAACCGAAGCCCAAAAATATATCCGTTCAATCCTAATTTTATTTCAGATTATAAAGGATATAAATTAGGAATGTCTATTCAAGAAATTGATCGTTTGTTCGCTTTTAGAAAACAAAACAAATATGTTAATTCTGCTGAAGAGTTTCAAAAGGTTACAGGAGTTTCGGATTTTTTGTTGAACAGAATCAGTCCGCTTTTTAAATTTCCAGATTGGATAAATCAAAAACAAACCTCCCGATCGGTTCCAAATACAAATTATTCTGTTTTTACTAAAAAAGAAAAAATAGTAGTATTGGATATTAATAAAGCTACAGTAGAGGATTTGGTCAAAGTATATGGAGTAGGAGAAGTCATTGCTCAGCGAATATTGAGTTATAAAGATAGTTTTGGAGGTTTTGTAGTGATGGAGCAGTTAAATGAGATATGGGGGCTTTCTCCTGAAGTAGTGACTAATTTGAAATCTCATTTTAAAGTAGAATCGTTTTCGGGGATAAAGAAAGTAGCTATAAATGAGGCTTCAATCAAAGAATTAGCTCAATTTCCGTATTTTAAATATGCATTGGCAAAACAAATAGTAATCTATAGAAGTATGAATGGCACTATCAATAGTATTGATGATTTGATAAAAATTAAATATTTTCCTGTTGATAAAGCAAAAATAATTGGTTTATATTTGGACTTTTAATCAGAATGATACATTATGAACTTCGACTATAACGAAACCCAATCGCTCATCGCGCAATCTATACGAGATTTTGCAGAACAAAATATTCGACCACATATTATGGAGTGGGATGAAGCGCAAGTTTTTCCAGTTCCTTTATTTAAAAAATTAGGAGAAATGGGCTTTATGGGGATTTTAGTTCCTCAAGAATTGGGTGGTTCAGGTTTGGGGTATCACGAGTATATTACAATAGTAGAAGAGATTTCAAAAGTGGATCCTTCTATTGGTCTATCAGTTGCAGCTCACAATTCGTTATGTACCAATCATATTTTGACTTTTGGAAACGAAGAGCAAAAAAAGAAATGGATTCCGAAGTTGGCTTCTGGAGAACATATTGGAGCTTGGGGTTTAACCGAACACAATACAGGCTCAGATGCTGGTGGGATGAATACTACTGCGGTTCGTGATGGGAACGATTGGATTATTAACGGATCTAAAAATTTTATTACGCACGCAGTATCAGGACAAATTGCAGTTGTTGTAGTTCGTACAGGTGAAAAAGGAGATTCAAAAGGAATTACTGCTTTTGTGGTTGAAAAAGGAACTCCTGGATTTAGTTCAGGAAAAAAAGAAAATAAATTAGGAATGCGTGCCAGTGAAACGGCAGAGCTGATTTTTGATAATTGCAGAGTTCCAGATGCGAATCGTTTGGGAGAAGTGGGACAAGGATTTATTCAGTCCATGAAAATCTTAGATGGTGGTAGAATTTCTATTGGGGCTTTAGCTTTAGGAATAGCCAAAGGTGCTTATGAAGCATCATTGAAATATTCGAAAGAAAGACATCAGTTTGGTAAAGCAATTTCTGAATTTCAAGGTATTTCATTTAAGTTAGCGGATATGGCTACGGAAATTGAAGCGGCAGAATTGCTCTTGCATAAAGCGGCTTTCTTGAAAGAACAACATCGTCCGGTGACTACACTAGGCGCTATGGGTAAAATGTATGCTTCTGAAATGTGTGTAAGGGTAGCAACTGATGCTATTCAAATTCACGGAGGGTATGGGTATACTAAAGATTATCCTGTGGAGAAATTTTACCGAGATGCTAAATTATGTACTATCGGAGAAGGAACTACTGAGATTCAAAAAGTGGTTATCTCAAGAAATATATTGAAAGACTAGTCGAGAGAATTTAAGTATTAAAAGAAGCGCCGAGGAATTTTTATTTTTCGGCGCTTCTTTTTGCGTGAAGGATAGTAGTGAAAAGGCCGGAATGTAATGAGGACTTGAAGCGAATAGCCTGACGGCGAATGGGAGTATGTTTCTGGAAAGTTCGCCGGCACGCCAAAAAAATATTTTAAAAAATACGTTTGTTATTCAAAATAAAAATATACTTTTGCAGCCTTAACGAGAGGAGGTGTCTATATTATGTTAATTATACCAATTAAAGACGGAGAAAATATCGATAGAGCATTAAAGCGCTATAAAAGAAAATTTGATAAAACAGGAACTGTTCGTCAG
>JACCDS010852699.1_pt1 | contig 15503 bp, 12 predicted proteins | sample 7446441 | NCBI WGS metagenome assembly JACCDS01 (sample SAMN15323445, study PRJNA562643) | freshwater metagenome | isolation source: river surface water | place: USA:Blue River Watershed | collected 2017-08-17
CCGGGATCTTCTCGGCGATGGCCGGCAGATCGCGGACGTTGGCGATGAACGCCGCCTGCGACGGCTCGAACGCGACCTCCTGGCCGAGGGCCTTGGCAAGGTCGTCGCGGACAGCCGCGCCGTAGAGGCGCTCCGAGGCGTCCAGCTGGTTGGAATCCTTGACGGCGTCGGCCAGCCCCTTGAGCACGGCGCTCAGGTCGGCCTTCACGTCCTTCTTGCCCACGGCGTCCATCAGCTCTTCGGCGAGCTGGATGCGGCGGCGGGCCGAACGGGTGCCGTTGAACTGCTCGACGATCTCGTCCTCGGCGGAGACGGGGGTCTCGCGCACGACGTAGCACTCGGTCTTCTTCTCCGGGACCGCGATGCGCGGGTCCTTGGCGATGAGCTTCTTGGCGGCGGACCACCATTTCTTGAACTTTTCCTCCCCGATCACCTGCGCGAGCGTGATCTCGAGCTCGATCGCGGTGGCGGCGTGGTTCGGGTAGGCCTGCAGGGCTTCGACGACGAGTTGGGCGGGATTCTCCGCGATGAGCTCGGCGATCTTCTTCGTATCCGTCTCCTTGCGCACCAGCAGGTGGCTAGCCGGGAGAACGTCCATGGTCGTGATGCAGAAGGCCGGGTCCATCGCGTGGCCTTTCTTCTCCTTGAAATCGATCACGAGCCGCTGGGCCGCTTCGTCGTATTTCTTGATCTGCCCGAATCCCCAGCTGCGGTGGACCACGTAGGCTCCCGGCTCCATCGCCTCCAACTTCGGCTTGGCCGCCTTGAGCGACGGCGATTTGGCGATGAGCGCGGAGACAGCTTCGGAATTCATGATTGCGTGTGAAAGGGCCTGAACGGGAGAGTTGAGCGGACAATGTCCAACCTTGTCAAACCGAGTGTCGTGTCGCCGGGTTCAGCCGGCTCCTGGGAATCCGCCGCCCGCCTGCTGGCGCGCTGGCTCGATCAGCGCGAACGGATCGACGCGCTGCTCGATTCGCTGCCCCGCACCCTGGCCGGCCCGGACCGGGCCCGGTGCCAGCATCTCGTCCTCGGCGTCGTCCGCCACGCCGGCCGGATCGAGGCCGCGGTAAATCGCCTCGTCGCCCACCCGCCCCGGTTTTCCACCCGGGCCGTGCTCTACATCGCCGGCTTCGAACTCATCGAGGCGGCCCAGGACCGGGACGACGGCCGCGTGGCCAAGATCGTGCATCACGCCGTCGACCGCACGAAGTCCCTCGCCAGCCCCGCCGAAGCCCGCCTGGTCAACGCCGTCGTCCGCAAGCTTGCGCCCGTCATGGCCGGCCCGGCCCCGGCCCTCAACGTCAGCCCCGACGAGCTCGGAGAATATTTTTCCCACCCGGCGTGGCTGGTCCGGATGTGGCTTGCCCAATTCGGTCCCGAGTCGACCCGCGCCCTGCTCGAGTGGAACCAGCGCCCGGCACCGGTTCATGCCCGCTGGCGGGCCGACCCCGCCGTGCAACCGCCCCCCGATTTCCTCGCTCCCACCGCCTGGGCCGGCACCTATGAGGTCCGTTCGGGCCACTGGACGGCCGTGGAACCGCTGCTCAAGGCCGGCACCCTCTACCTTCAGGATCCGTCGACCCGCTTCCCCGTCGAGCTGCTGGCGCCCCGGGCCGGCGAATCGGTCCTCGACCTCTGCGCCGCGCCCGGCGGCAAGAGCCTGCTCATCGCCGATACGATGAAGACCGGCCGGCTCGTCGCGGTCGACCTGCCGACCGCCCGCATCGACCGGTTGAAAGAAAACCTGTCGCGGACCGAGGGCCTCGAGGTCGCCCTCGTCCAGGGCGACCTGCTGGAAAACCTCTCGATGGTGTTGCGGGAGCATCGCCTGCCCGACGCCTACGATGCCGTGCTGATCGATGTCCCCTGCTCCAACACCGGCGTCATGCGGCACCGGGTCGACGTGAAATGGCGGCTCCAACCCGGCGACTTCAAGAAGCATCCCCAACAGCAGCTCTCGCTGCTGCATGCCGCCGCCCGCCTCGTGCGTCCCGGCGGTCGCCTCGTCTATTCGACCTGCAGCATCGATGCCGCCGAAAACGAGCAGGTCGTCCGCGCCTTTCTCGCCGGCAAAGCGGGCGGGCCCTTCGAACTCCGCCGCACCCAGCTCAGCTATCCCTGGAAAGAGGGACACGACGGCGCGGGCGCATTTCTCCTGGTCAAAACCGGCGAATAAGCGCGCCCCGGGGCCCGGCCCGGCACGGCACGGGGACCCGCGTGCGCCCCGGGTCGCGGAAACGTCCCCGCCATCGACCGGCTGCAGCGCGCCCGGCGGCCGCGATCGGACGGCTCCGCCGCGCCCCGCGTCAGGGCAGCAGCGCGAAGACCCGCACGCGTTTCTCGGTCTCCGCCGTGCCCTGGAGAAAGGTGAGCGGGATCTCCTCCGCGCCGGCCACCAGCTCCTCGTAGCGCCGGAGGTCCCATTTCGCCACCGGCTCGCCGGCAATCCGGATCACGAGATCGCCCCGTTCCACGCCCGCCTCCGCCGCGGGCGAGCCCGGCACCACGCCCGCCACCCGCCAATAGGCCGGCGTCTTGGTGAAACTCACCCCGGACGAGCGCACCGGCCCCGTCGCGATCGGCGCGCGCGACTCGCGGTAAATCGTCAGGCGGTCCTTCTCCTGGTCGAAGGTCACCGCGAAATGCCGCAACGCTCCGCCGCCGATCGCCGCCAATTCCTCCGTGAAATCGACCACCGGCTCCGCAAACGCGTAATCGCCCACCGTGATCGCGTCCGCCAGCCGCCCGAGCCGCTGCGTGCGTTCCCCCGCGAGGTTCCCCACCGTCGCCCCGGTGACGGGGCCCGCGGCAAAACGCGGGGAAAAGCCGACCGGGTTGAGGCTGAAGGCGGCGTCGCTGCCCGAGTCGACCAGCGCGATCAACGAGCGCTCCCCGACCTTGAGCGTGATGAGCGGCGTCTTCCGCGCGTCGTCGAACGGGATCACCGTGCCCGGCAGCGGCGGCGCCGTCCGCGCCGGCTGCAGCACCACCCGGCTGCCCGGGTAATCCAGCGTCAGCAGCGTCTCGCGGAACAACGGAAACCCGAGCACGCCGTCGATCTTCACCCCGAAGTGGGCCGAGAGCGCCGCGCAGTCGTGCAGCACGACATCGAGCTCCGCAAACCGCACTCCGCCGAGCTCGAGCCGGCGCAGCGTCGCCCGCGGCAGCTCCAGCACCCGGCCGTCCGCGCCCCGCACCCGCACCGGCTCCGCCCAGGCCGGCGGCAGGTCGCGCCCCGGATAGCGCCGCGCCAGCGCCGGGGTCACCAGCGTCACCGACGAGCCGGTATCGATCAAAAACCGATACGGTCCCGCGCGATCCCACTTCGCCTCGACCACGAGATGGTTGCCGAGCAGGCGCGCCGGCAGCGTCACCAACGGCGCCGAAAAACTCGTCTGTCCCGCCTGCGCCGGTTGCCGCGTCGCCGTGCCGGTCGAACAGCCGGACCATCCCAGGACGGCGCAGGCGACGAGCAGCAGCGGCAGTTTTTTCATTTCGACGGTTTGGGCAGCGACCGGCCCAGGAGCAGCGCGGTTCCGGCCAGGATCGCGCCTATGACAAACACCGAGAGCGAACCCCAGGCCCAGAAAACGATGCCGGCCAGCAGCGGCGTGAACGCCCGCGACAACGAGCCCAGCGACCGGAAAACACCGAGCACCCGGCCCTGCTCGGCCGCGGACGCGTAGAGCGAGATCAGGCCGGTCGACGCCGGGTTCACCAGACTCGAACCGAAGACCAGCAGGCCCACGCCGAGGTAGAGCTGCCACGGCGCCGCCGCCAGGCCGACGATGGCAAAGCCCCCGATCGCCACGCCGAGCCCGAGCATGAGCACGCGCACCTCGTCGACGGATTTGAGCATCTTGCGCACGATGTAGCCTTGGGTGACGATGGCGCACAGCCCGAGAAAACCGAGCAACATGCCGTTTTCCTTCGCGGTGTAGGCAAACCGTTGGGTCGCCAGAAACGTCAGCGTCGCCTCCATCGCCACGAACGCCACCGAGAAGACGAACGCCACGAGGTTGATCCGCCGCACCGCCGGGTTCTCCATGCCGAGGATGGCCGCCAGCGGATTGCGCAACCGGGGTTCCCGCGCCTCCGCCCGCGCCTCGGGTGTCAGCGTCTCCCGGAACTTCCGCGAGATCCACACGAGGTTCACGAGACAGAGCACCAGCGCCACCAGCGCCGGCATCGAAAAGGGGTTCACGCCGAGGCTCTGCAGCGCGGGGAATCTCGCCGCGAGGTCCACCTGCACCGACAGCGCCCCGAGCATCGGCCCGGTCACCAGTCCCAGCCCGAACGCCGCGCCGACCAGCCCCATCGCCTTCGACCGTTCCTCGCGGGTGGTCACATCCGCCACCGCCGCGGTCGCAACCGACAGGTTGCCGCTGAACGCCCCGCTCACGACCCGGGAAAGAAGAAACACCCAGAATGATCCGCTCAGGAACCACAGCAGATAGCCCAGCCCGGTTCCCGCCACGGTGAAAAGCAGCACGCCGCGCCGCCCCCGTCGGTCGCTCAGCGAGCCCCAGAACGGCGCGAACACGAACTGCAAAATCGAAAAAACCGACGCCACCACGCCGCCGAACAACACCGGCACATAATTTTCGATGCCGAACCCCTGCGCCAGCGCCTGCGTCTGCCCCAGCACCCAGCCGAGCACACCGCTTCCGCCTTCCAGCTTGAGATAGTATCCGAGCAGGTCCGGCCCCAGGGGGAAACCGATCGAGAAACCGACGAGATCGATGTAGAGCGTGAGGAAAATGACGCCGAGCGAGAGCGGACGCGGTTTCCGGGGAGCGGGCTGGGTTTCGGCGGAAGACACAGGAGAACGGGACACAAAAGACACTCCCCCGCGCCACGCCAAGGCGCAAACCACCGGTCGCACCGGGATCGCCCGAATCGGCCGCGTCCCCGTGCGTGTCCGGTCCCGACGCGCCGGCCGCCCGCATATCCGGCCGCGTCGGCGGGAAATTTTTTTCAACCGCCGGCGACGGTGTGCCGATAATTGTCCTACCCCTGAACCGTCAGCACCCCATGAACTCATTTTTCTCGTTCTCCTCGTCCCCGTCCCCGGACCGCCCCGCCGCACCGACCGGCGCGGCCGAGCCGGCGCCCGGCCCTCGCCTCACGCCCGACCCGGCCCGCGTGTTCCGCGCCCCGGCGCTGCCTGTCTTCCAGCCGTGGTGGCAGGAGGTGCCGTTCAGCGCGCACCTCGGCCCGCGCATCCGGGAACACGTCTGAGGCCGGAAATACTTTCGGTCCCCGCGGCACTTTCGCCGCCGTCCGCGGTCTCCCGGTAGACACGCCATGCCGATTCCCACCGTCCCGCCTTCCGCCCGCCTCGAAGCCCACGCGACCGCCTTGGTGCGGTCCGTCGGCCCGCAGGATGTGGACGTGCTTTGGGGCCGGCCGATCTTCAAAGCGCCGCCGCTCGAGTTCACCCCGCGGCCGCTCGACTTGGCCGCGGCGGTGGCCGTCTCCGGCGGCGCCGCGACCCGCGCGGCGTGCTGATCGGGTCGACGCACCGGCGGCCGCGAATACCGCCGCCGTAAGTATTTCCACGCCGTCCGGGCGCTCGCTTCGGGAGTGGAAACGCCCACGCTTTTCGGCCGTTCGTCTATGTCCGAACCCGTGTCGCCTCCCTCGCCCGCGCTCTCGGCGCCCCCCGCCTCCCCGGTCGCGCCGGAGCGGGAACGTTCGATCGAGGCCCACACCCGCGTGGAGTTGGTGCGCATGGCGTTTCGCGAACTCGCGAGCGGGACGGTGGCCAGCGCGATCACGGCCGCTGCGTTCGCCGTCATGATCGGCTCGGCGCCCGGTGCCCAGATTCCTGTGATCGGCGCCTGGCTCGCCGTCATCGGCGTCGCCTCGCTGTATCGGGTCCGGCTCGCCGGTGAATTCAACCGGAGCGAACCCAAGGACCAGGAAAGCCCCCGCTGGGGTCTCAAATTTGTCATCGGCACGACCGTCACGGGCCTGGCCTGGGGCGTCTCCGCGTGGATCTTTCCGACCTTCGAGCCCGGCAACTCCCTCGGGATCGTCCACGCCCTGATGCTCGCCGGCATCGCCACGGGCTCGACACGCCTGCTCCTGCCGATGCGGAAGGGCAGTATCATTTACCTGATCGCGATCATGGGGCCGCTCGCCCTGCGGTTCGCCGCCCACGGCGATATTCCCGGGGTGATGTTCGCCCTCTGCGTCGCGGTCTTCGTCGCCTACCTGATCTCGGCGACGCTGCGCAACCACCACACCCTGTCCGACGCGATGGTGCAGCGCTTCGAGCGCGAAGCGATCGCCGCCGAACTCCGCGCCGAGGCCGTCCGCCACGAATCCCGCGAGAACGAGCTGCGCGAGGCCCGCGAACGCGCCGAGACCGCCAGCAAAGCCAAGGGCGAGTTCCTCGCCACCATCTCCCACGAAATCCGCACCCCGATGAACGGCGTGCTCGGCATGCTGCGCATTGTCCGCGACACCCAGCTTTCCGCCGAACAACGCGGCTACGTCAAGACCGCCTCCGACAGCGCCGAGGCGCTCCTGCTGCTGCTGAACGACGTGCTCGATTTCTCCAAAATCGAGGCGGGCCGGCTCGAGCTCGAACACGCCCCGTTTCCGCCGGCCACCATGGCCCGGGCCGTCAGCGACCTGCTCCACGCCCGCGCCCGCGACAAGGGCCTGACCTTCGAGCTCCAGCTGGCCGACAACCTCCCCGGCGCGATCGTCGGCGACGCCACCCGCCTCCGCCAGATTCTCGTCAACCTCATCGGCAACGCCATCAAGTTCACCGAGAAGGGCCGCGTCGAATTGCGCGTCTCCTGCGTCGACCGGAGCACCGACCGCGCGGTCATGCATTTCACCGTCGCCGACACCGGCATCGGGATCGACTCCGCCGCGCTCGAACGGCTGTTCAAACCGTTCACCCAGGCCGACAACTCGATGAGCCGGCGCTACGGCGGCACCGGCCTCGGCCTCGCCATCTCGATGCGCCTCGCCCAGGCCATGGGCGGCGCCCTGCAGGTCCAGAGCACGCTCAACCAGGGCACGACCTTCCGCCTGATCCTGCCCTGCAAGCTGCCCGAAGTCACCGTCGCGCCCGCCCGCACGGACGAAGCCCCGCGCTTCGTCACGCCCAAGCTCAGCGGCCGCGTGCTCGTCGTCGAGGACGACCTCGTCAACCAGCAGGTCATCGACCTCTTCCTCAAGAAACTGCAGGTCACGATCAAGTTTGCCGCCGACGGCGAGGCCGCGATCACCGCCGCCACCACCGAGGCCTTCGATCTTGTCCTCATGGATTGCCAGCTGCCGGGCATCGACGGCCTCGAGGCCACCCGCCGCATCCGGCAGAAACTGGACGGCAGACCGCTGCCGATCATTGCGCTCACCGCCAACGCCAGCACCCACGTGCGGGAGGCCTGCCTCGCCGCCGGCATGAACGACTTCCTCACGAAGCCCGTGCGCTTCGAACTGCTCGCCGGCGTGCTCCAGCGCAATCTGCCCGCTCCCGCGACGCCCTAGCCGGCCGCCCGCCGTCGATTCGGCCGGGCCCGCCGCGGCCGCGGCTCACACCGCGGGCTCGATCCACTCGACCCGCGCTCCGCCGCCCGGAGCCTGCGCCAGGGCACCGGCCAGGTGGTGCAGCGCCGCCTCCGCCTCGGTGTCGAACTGCCACGGCGGATTTACCACCAGGAGACCGCAGCCCTTCAGCTTGATCGGCGCGGCCTCACCGGCCACCCCGAGCTCCGCCGCCAGCGCCGGAGGCGGACGCAGCCGCCGCACTTCCGCGAAAAAGTCGTCCACCCGCGCGCGCCCCGTGAGCGGATACCACACCGCGAACACCCCGCTCGGAAACCGCCGCAGTCCCTCCGCGAGGGCGCCCGCGATCCGCGAAAACTCGTCCTGCGCCTCGAACGGCGGATCGATCAGCACCAGCGCGCGCCGCTCCGGCGGCGGCAACGCCGCGCGCAGCGCCCCGTAGCCGTCCCCCTCCTGCACCGTCGTGCGCGCGGCGCCGGCGAAGTCCGCCCGCAGCGCGCCGCATTCGGCGGGATGTTTCTCCCAGAGCGACAGGCGGTCCGCCGGCCGCGCCAGCATCCGCACCAGCCGGGGCGATCCCGGATAGAACCGCGGCGTATCCGCAAGGTTGCCCGCCTCGCGGTCGAAGCTGCGCACCAACGCGAGGTAGTCGCCGATGCTTTCCGGCACGGCGGCCGTCGCGCGGCCGCCGCCGGCCCACAGCCGGCCGATCCCCGCCGGCCACTCCGGCACGCGGGCGAGCGTGTCGCCGCTGCCCGCGAGCTCCAGGTCGTAGCGGCCGCGTCCCGCGTGCGTGTCGACGTAGACGAAGCCTTTTTCCTTCCGCTGCAGCGCGCGCACCAGCCGCACCAGCAGGGCGTGCTTCATCACGTCGGCGAAATTGCCGGCGTGGTAGTGGTGGCGGTAGTTCATCGCGGGGGGCCCGCGGGCTCAGTCCACGGCGATCTTCACCACCGTCTTCCGCACCACCGCGGCCTCGGCCCCGCGCCGGAGCGACGGCATGTGCACGTCGGCCGGAAAAAACACCGCGGCCTCCCCGGCCAGCACGACCAGCCGCGCCGCGTCCGGCGTATCCTGATACGTCACGAGGTCGCGCTCGGGGTTGAACGGATCCTTCACCGCGATGCGGGCCGCGTCCACCAGCTCCATGGTTTCCTCGCCCTCGACGACCACCTGCAGGTCGATGTTGCGGCGGTGCGACTCGAAGAAACCGTCCGGCCGCGTCTTCGTGGCGTAGACCTGCTCGATCGCGAACACCCCCGCGGCCACTTCCACCCGGCACGACCCGCCGACGGGCAGCGCCCGCAGCCGGGCCCGCGCCGGCGAGTCCGGCTTCAGCAGGTCGTCCACGTAGGCGAGCGCCGCGGCGAACTTTTCGTTTTTCGGCGCTTGCGCGCGCACGGTGGCGTAGGATCCGACGATGGCCATCGCGCGAATCCACCGGCCGCCGCACCGCGAGGCAAGCAGCGAAACGGACCGCCGCGCACGCCCGTTCAGCGGCGCTTTTCCGTGAGCGGCAGCATCACGCCCCGGCGGAAAAGGGTCACCTGGGCGGTGCTCGAGGACACGACGATCGAGATGCAGTTCGCCGCCACGCTGATCGCCGCGGCCGCCGCGTGCCGCGTGCCCAGCCCGCTGGGCAGCACGTGCGTGGAATCCGTGGCCTGCAGCAGGCTGCCGGCCGACTCGACCACGCCGTCGCCGCGGATGATGAACGCGCCGTCGATCGACGAGAACTCCTTCACCGTCTCGTCCATGAAGGGGTTGAGGATGTTGCGGTCCTCCTCCTTGTAACCGTAAAACGGATTCAGCACGAGCGGCTTGGAGATCGAGCTCACCTTCTCGTCGTCGCCCACCACGAAGAGACAGCCGACCGGGCGGCCCTCGCGACCCTCGACCGCCAGCTCCGTCGCGACCGCGATCACGCGCTCCAGCACCTCGGGTTTCACGTCCGCCGGCAGCAGGTCGGCCGTCGAGCCCGTGAGCAGCGTCTGGAATTCGCGCTCGATGTCCACGACCACCAGGGTGTCGAACTGGTTGCTGCCCGTGATGCCGCCGATGCAGCAGATGCGGTCGGTGAACTTCAAGATGCCGCGCGTCAACGCCACCAGCATCGCGCTGCGCAGCTGCGCCAGCCGCTGGTTGGAGAAGGACCGCACCTGGATCGTCTCCGTGAACGCCCGGTCGTCGTCGTCGTCGCCGAGTTCGAGGGCCGTCCGCGTGACGAGGATCGTCTTCAGGCTGGAGCGCAGCACGCCGGGCTGGAGTCCGCCGATGAAAGTATCGCCGAAAATCACGATCGCGTTGCACGCCGCGCCCGAGGCGATGCGCTCGGCCTGGCGGAACATCAGCCGGTTGACGCGGTTTTGCTGCGCCTCGACGGCCCGCAACCCGCCGAAGCCGCCCACCATGCGCTCGTAGAGGGCGTCGAGATCGGGCGCGTTGACGAGGGTGTCGACCAGCTCCTGGTCCTTCACCTGCCGCGCGATCGACGCGAGCACCTGCAGGTAATCGCGGGCGTTTTCGCCGGCGATGAGCATCACGATCAGATGCACCCGCTCGTCGGCGAGGGCGCCGTCGTGCCGGATGCCCACCCGGCTGCGGCCGATCGCCAGGATGTAGCGCCGCGACATCTTCATGCGCACGTGCGGCAGCGCGACGCCGAAACCCAGATAGGTCGTCATCGTGCTCTCGCGCGCCAGCAGGCCTTTCAGCAGCGATTCCGGCTTCAGGTCCGGAAATTTCTCGACGCACACCCCCAGCAATTCCTGCAGCGCGCCTTCCAGATCCAGGCTGGTCAGATCCACGATGCGCGAGCGGGCGATGATCTTGTCGAGTCGCATGGGCTAGAGGTGGGGGTTCCCGCCGGGCGGCCGCCGGGTCGGTCCGGTTTGCCCCGGGGCCGGCGCCGGTCGGGCCTGGGGAAGCGTCGGGTGAATCGGGGCGGCGGGCGCCGGAGGGCAGGGGCGGCGGACTCGGCTCACTTCTCCCACTGCAGCGCGCCTTTTTTCACCTCGTAGACCAAGCCGAGGATCAGCACGCCGATGAAGAAGAAGATCGGGCCGAGGATCGCGATGTTGTTGGCGAGAAACTCGCGGTAGATAAACGTCCACGGGATCAGGATCACGACCTCGAGGTCGAAGAGCATGAACAGCAGCGCCGTCAGGTAGAACTTCACCGAGAAGCGCGTGTGGATCACGCCCTCGGCCGGCACGCCGCATTCGTAGGCGCTGTCCTTGATCTTGTTCGGCTTGAAACGCTGGCCGAAAAAATGGCTCGCGGCGATCACGCCGCCGGTGATGGCGGCCGCGAGCACGGCTTGGATGAGAAACGGCAGATACGCGGAGGCGGTCATGCGAAAGGTCGCCTGCACGTTGGCGGCACCCGGTCACCGGTCGCAAGCGGGAACTGCGCCGCGCCCGGCCCGCCGGAGCGGACCCGCGCGGGTCCATGCCCAGCGCCCCGGGCCGCCCCCGTCGGGGCCCGTCACTCGACCGGGACGATCTTGGCCAGCTTGGTCTTGGTCGACCCGACGCCGAGGGTCTCCGCGAACTCGAGCGTGCGGATCTCCTCGTCCACCGGTTCGAAGCCCTGCTTCTTGCGGTGGCTGTTGATGCGGTCCCGGGCGAGGGAGTCCATCATCACCGGGTCGTTGCTCAGCCAGAGCAGCGGCTCGGACACGGTGTAGAGCGAGTTGAAGAACGGGCCGCCGATGAACTGGTAGTGCTGCAGGCTCGCCAGCGTGAACATCCACGTCTGGCGCAGTTCGGGGATCGCGCTCATCTCGGCCACGGCCGCGGGGGCGTTGGCCGGCGAGCGGAAGAAGCGCGCGGTGTTGGAGGCATTCCACAGCGTGGCGTTCACCAGCGCCCCGTTGATGCCGAGGGTCGGGTGATCGCTGTAGACCGGCAGGTTGATCCAGAAATCGGCGTCGAGAAACAGCGGCGTCGCGAGGAAGCTCTTGCGATCCTGGTCCTTGGTGGTGTCGGGCGATACCCCCTTGGTCTGTTCCTGGGCGAAAATCGGATCGAAACGCTGCGGCAGCGGCGAATCGTAAAACCAGACCGGGTCGTAATAGCGGCCCGACTCCAGCACGTAGACCGGGTTGCCGTAGAACGGGGTCGATCCGGAAACCAACGACGGCAGGTAACCCGTCATGCGGAGGCGCAGGGCGTTCAGGCCGACGAGGAAAATGTCCGAATTCGCGAATCCGCGCCGGTGCAGGGCGTTGATCACCGCTTTCACCAGCGGCACCGGCGTGGCCAGGCCGGGGCCGGAATCGGCATAGATTTTCAATCCGACCTTTTTCTTCGCCCCCGGGACCAGTTTGCGCCCGGTGGCCTGCTCGAACACCGTGATCATCTTCTCGACCTGCGTGCCGTAGGTCGGCTCGTCGAAAGCCGCCAGCCGGCTTTGCCACACGGGTTCCTGCACGGGCTCGGGTTTGGCCGGCGCCTTGGCGGCGGTCGCCGCGAACGACGTGGCTGCGGCGAGACCGCAGGCGAGGAACAGGACGGAAAGCAGGCGCATGGAAGGTGAGTCGTCTCGCGGCGGTCGAAGTTTCCTCCAAAGGGCACGAACGGGGGGCCTCCGATCCGCGAAGGGCGCGGAACTTGACAGCGGGGTCGGCCGGTTGAAAGTGCATTCTTCGGCGAAGTTGGCGGCAGGCGCGCGGTCACAGTCGGCGGACGAACGGAGCATCGTCGTCCCACCACCGGATCGCGTCCGGGTCGCCGCCGCCGCCGCGCCCCTTCATGCCCGTCATCAAACCCACCTGCATCCGCGACCTGAAATTGCGGGTCAATCTGGCCGATGTCGTGGCGCGCATGGTGACCTTGCGCAAAGCCGGCGGCACCCGCCTGAAGGGCCTGTGCCCGTTCCACAACGAGAAGACTCCGTCCTTCCACGTCGACCCCGACAAGGGCTTCTACAAGTGCTTCGGCTGCGGCAAGGCCGGCGACGCGATCACCTTCGTCCGCGACACGGAGCAGCTGAACTTCACGGAGGCGATCGAGGCCCTCGGCAAGCGCTTCGGCGTGCCGATCGAATACGAGGAGGGCAGCGGCGGCCCCAGCCGCGAGGAGCGGTCGCTGCGCCAGGAGATTTTCGACCTGCACGATGTCGCCGCCGACCATTTCTACCAGGCGTTCAAGGCGCGCGACGCGACCGGCGACTACTTCCGCGCCTACTGGACGGACAAGCGCCGTTTCACGCCCGAGCTCGCCGACGAATTCAAGATCGGCGCGGCCGACGAGCACGGGAGCGGCCTCGGCGCCGCCCTGCTCCGCCGGAAATTCTCCGAAGAGGCCCTGCGGCGCTGCGGGTTGTTTTTCATCTACGAGGATGCGCAGATCACCCTCGGCGCCCTGCGTCCGCGCTTCCGCGGGCGGCTGATGATTCCGATCCGCGACCACCAGGGCCGCGTGGTGGCGTTCACCGCCCGCCAGACCGAGCGCACCCCCGACGACGACCCGGCCAAGGAAGCCAAATACGTCAACTCGCCGGAGACGCCCATCTTCACCAAGGGAAATCTGCTCTTCAACCTCGACCGGGCCCGCACCGCCGTCGGCGAGGGCAACCCCTTCGTGCTCGTCGAGGGCCAGCTCGACGCCCTGCGCTGCTGGAGTGTCGGCCTGAAGACCGCCATCGCCCCCCAGGGCACGTCGATCACCGAGAGCCAGCTCGTGTTGCTCCGGCGCTACCACACCCAGGTCGAGTGCTTCTTCGACAGCGACGGTGCCGGCCAGAAAGCGTCGCTGCGGTTTCTTCCTCTCGCCCTGAAGGCCGGGCTCGAAGTGCGCTTCCTCACTCTCGCGGGCGCGGAGAAACTCGACCCCGATCTGCTCTTCCTTGAGCGGGGCCTCGACGGCTACGCCGCGGTGCGCGCCGATGCCCGCAGCGCGATGGCGTTCGCCTGCCGCGCCGCCCTCGCCGACCCGACCAAAGCCACGCCCGAGCAGAAGGCCCGCGCCGCCCAGACCGTCTACGAGGTGATCGCCGCCGCCGAGAGCGAGGTCGCCCGCAGTGCGTTCGTCGTCGAAGCCGCCGGCCTGCTCCGGCTGTCGCCGTTGGCCGCGGAGAAAGACTTCCGCACCTACCTTGGCCGGCTCCAACGCCAGGCCGCCGCCCGCCCGGCTCCGGCCGCACCCGGCCCCGTCCCCGAGTCCGAGACGGGGGAAGTCTCCCCCTTCGACGGCGACGAAGGCCCCCGCTCCGCCAACCCCAACACCCCCGAGCAGCATCTGCTCCTGCTCGTTCTGCACTTCGAAAATCTCGGCAAGCCGCTCAGCCACGCCCTGCACGCCGAGCAACCGTGGATCGATACCAGTCCCGGCCATACCGCGGGCATCTTGCTGAACCGCTTTCTCGCCGAGTTTGAACAGGATGCGTGGCCCGGCCGCGACCACCTCGAACCCCTGCTTGAGACCGAGGCCGAGCGCGCGCTGGTCGCCAACCTGCTGTTCGAAACCCCCGCGCTCGACGATCCCATCAAGGTGGCGCAGGAGGGTTTGAAGCAACTCCGCGCCCGGGCCGTGGAGCCCCGCCTGCGGCAAATAGAACTTGCTTTGGCCAACTCCGATACGGACATTGAATCTGACCCAATTTCACTCTTGAAAGAACGCTCCGACCTTCAACGTCTGCTCCGCGCGCCCATCGTGTTGGCCGCGGCCAGCTGAGCCAATTTGGCGCCAAGCGTCGATTCCGGCCGTTTTTCGTCCTATAGGTAGAGACCCTTTTCAACTCATGTCGCGCAAGCCCAAGTCCGCATCCGCCGATACCGCTCAGTCCGAGGCCGTCGAAGCCGCGCTCGCCAAAGCCACCCCCGCCGCCGAAGGCGCCCCGGGCGAAAACATCCCCGCCGGTGGTATCAACGACAAGATCCGGCACCTCATCCGTCTCTCGAAGGAGCAGGGCTATCTCACCTTCGACGACATCAACGAGGCGCTGCCCGAGTCCGTCGAAAACCAGGAGGAAATCGACAACGTCCTCTCGATCCTCCAGAATCTCGAAATCGAGATCCTCGAGCCGGACCAAGTCGAAGACTACAAGCAGCGCATGGAGGAGGCCGAGGAGGAGGAAAGCCGCTCGTCCCAGAACGACATCCTCGACGACCCGGTCCGCATGTATCTCAAGCAGATGGGCCAGGTCCCGCTGCTGACCCGCGAACAGGAAGTCGAGATTTCCAAGCGCATCGAGACCGCGGAGCTCAAGGCGCAGGAGGCCCTGTTCCAGGCCTCCGCCATCGGCGCCTACATCGGCGGCCTCGGGCAGAAGCTGCTCAACCGCGAGGAGCGCTTCGACCGCGTCGTCATCGACAAGAAAATCGAGTCGCGCGAGGTCTACTTCAAGGGCCTCGAGAAACTGGTCGAGAACACTCTCGATTCCGAAAGCGGCGTCGCCGAGGCCTGGACCGAATACCAGCACGCCAAGGGCGAGGCCGAAAAGAAGAAGGTCCACGCCAAGTTCAAGAAGCGCGAAAACGTCCTGCGCTCCTTCTTCGGCAAGTTCTATTTCAAGCTGAAGGTCTACGAGGAATACCTCGAGGGCCTCAAACCCGTGCTCGAGGAAATCGATACGCTCCACCAGCAACTCGAGCGCGCCAAACACCCGAAGACGAAGAAGGACGCCGCGATCGACACCAAGGTGGTCAACGCCCGGCTCAAGCAGATCGAGGTCCAGCAGCGCATCCCGGCGCCCGAACTCATCGCCGTGGTGAACCAGACGATGGTGCACGTGCGCGAGGCCCACAAAGCCAAGACCGAGATGGTCGAGGCCAACCTGCGTCTCGTCATCTCCATCGCCAAGAAATACACCAACCGCGGCCTCTCCTTCCTCGACCTCATCCAGGAGGGCAACATGGGCCTCATGAAGGCCGTCGAGAAGTTCGAGTATCGCCGCGGCTACAAGTTCTCCACCTACGCCACGTGGTGGATCCGACAGGCCATCACCCGCTCGATCAGCGATCAGGC
>JACCDS011197596.1_pt1 | contig 15503 bp, 12 predicted proteins | sample 7446441 | NCBI WGS metagenome assembly JACCDS01 (sample SAMN15323445, study PRJNA562643) | freshwater metagenome | isolation source: river surface water | place: USA:Blue River Watershed | collected 2017-08-17
GCGAGTTTAGCGGCAAGCGTAATCCCATGGGGGAATCGCCGGGGATTAATAACAAATTATCGGCGCGCATTTTCCAACGGCCAGTGAGCCAATTGTGATGGATGTAATTCCACTCAATCGGTAATACATAACCGGATTCGGTATTTAACCCGCGCGATAAAATCTGGGCGATACGACGCCGTTCCAAGTCATCTTTTAAATCCGCTTTTAACGGGTCAATATCAGCGGGTAACTTTTGCTCGGCCCACAAGTAATAAAGGGTGTCTTCATAGGCGGGAATAATATGTTCGCTGTTGACGTGAATTTTATCGCACAAGGCGTCCGCGAATTTTTTTGCATCCAGATGCGTTAAGCCGTAATCCTTATCGACACGCGCCAGTAGCGCAGGGTTGCGCCACAAAGCTTGGCCATCAGTACGCCAGAAACAGCCGAGAGCCCAGCGTGGCACTTCTTCGCCCGGATACCATTTTCCCTGGCCATAGTGCAGCAAACCATTCGGGGCAAACGTAGTGCGCATGCGCAGTAATAAATCTTTGGCGAGGCGCAATTTATCGGCACCTAATGCGCCTGTGTTCCATTGTTCTGATTCCATGTCGTCGATGGAAACGAACGTTGGTTCACCGCCAGTCGTCAAGCGAACATCCTGCTCAATTAATTCTTTATCGATGGCCGCGCCCAATGCATTGATCGTCGCCCATTGCTCTTCGGTGTAAGGTTTGGTTACGCGTGGGTCTTCGAGTACGCGAAACACTTCGTTGCTGTAACTGAATTCCACTTCGCATTTACTAGTGGCACCAGTGATAGGTGCGGCAGAAATGGGATCTGGCGTACACGCGAGCGGAATGTGACCCTCGGTGGCCAATAAGCCGGACGTGGGATCGAGCCCAACCCAGCCGGCACCGGGAATAAAAATTTCGGTCCAGGCATGCAAATCGGTGAAATCTTTCTCCGGGCCGCTGGGGCCATCGAGTGCTTTTACATCGGCAGTGAGTTGCACCAAATAGCCGGATGCAAAACGTGCGGCATAACCCAAGTGACGGAAAACTTGTACTAATAACCAGGCGCTGTCGCGGCAAGATCCCTTGGCGAGCGTTAATGTTTCTTCACAGGTTTGTATGCCCGGTTCAAGACGCACGCCATAACCAATGTCCTGTTGGATTTGCTGATTGATGCTCACCATAAAATCGTTAATGTGCCAGGGATTTTCGGTGACCTGACGATGGCGAATTTCCGCTTTAATTTTATTGACCAATTTGCTGAGTAGGGGACCAGCTTCAGCAATCTCCAGATAGGGAATTAATTCGCGCTTTAATTGTGGGTCATATTCAAAGGGCACATGCTCGGCATATTCCTCGACAAAAAAGTCGAAGGGATTTATCGACGTCATCTCCGCGACCACTTCCACTTCAAATTTTAAATGGCTGCACTGTTCCGGAAACACCAGACGTGCCTGGAAATTACCAAAAGGGTCCTGTTGCCAGTTAATAAAGTGCTCTGGTTCTATCTTGAGCGAGTAACTGTGAATTTTGGTGCGACTATGCGGCGCGGGGCGCAAACGCAGTACATGGGGGAACAGGGTGGTAAGACGGTCAAAACGGTATTCAGTCTTATGATGAATGGCAACGCGAATAGCCATAAAAAAATTCCTTCCAATAACCGGAGAGTGAGCCAAACTGGTGCATTCAAGTGTGCACCAGAGTGGGAAATGGGCAAGTTATTATCATCCCCAATCGTTGTGATGCTGTGACAATCACTTTTATTGCAGATGGGCTCGCCTTTTCATGGGTTGGGGTTATTAAGGCAATATCTGCACCATATGCACACCTGTTCGTTCGCCAGAAGGAGAACGCGCAAATAAAAACGCCGCAGAGGTTGCGGCGTTTGAACGTGCGGGCCTTTAGTTCTGCGGCGGTGGCGGTAACTGCAAAAAAGCCTGAACGATCTGGTGATCCCAGGATTTGGTCAGGTTGCGCAGGTACTCGTTGTCGGCGGCGAAGGCGCTGTGTTTCATAACGCCGCTGTCCGTGGCGTAGGTCATCAGCTCAATTGGCGGGCCGACGGTGAGGTTGGAACGCATGGTGGAATCCATGGACACCAGCGCGCAGAGGGAGGCAGTATCTAGTGCGGTTTCGGGCTTAAGGATACGATCCAGAATCGGTTTACCGTACTTGCTCTCGCCAATTTGCAGGTAGGGCGTTTGGTCCGAAGTGGTGATGTGGTTGCCCTGTGGGTAAATCAGCATCACTGCCGGCGTCTCCAGACCGATTTGGCCGCCCAGCAAAAAGCTGGCTTCAAAGCTGACATTGCTATTGTGTTGGGCGTGTTTTTCCTGAATTGCGACGCTTATTTCACCGACGTAATCGGCGGCATCGTGGATACTAGCTACGGTGGCGAGGCTAATATCCGCACCATCTTTGATGTCTTTACGGATTTTGGCGATCACCGATTGGGTGGTGGCTAGGTTTCCGGCAGAGTTAATCACCAACTGGCGGTCGCCTTGAATACTGAAATGGTACAGCTTGCTATAGGTGCTGACCTGATCGACACCGGCATTGGTGCGGGAGTCTGAACAGAAGACTAAACCCGCATTAACTTTTATCGCGACGCAGTAGGTCATAGTTTGAACCGGTACTAAAAAAAGGGCGGTTAGGTTAAGAGCAGGTTAAACCACCGTCAAGGCAATTTTTGACGACGGGCTGATATGCACCAAAAAAGATCTTTTGTTTATGCCCTAAAACTAACCTGCTGGAATCAAAGACTTATCGGGTAGTTTTAGGGGAAACCGGTGAGCTATTTTGGGGCTTGTTTGTTCCAATGAACATCCATCTGGGGAAACGGGATAGTAATGCCGTGTTCATCAAAGGCCAGTTTGATTTTTTCGTTAAGGGAAAAACGGACATCCCAATAGTCATCGGTCTTTACCCAGGGACGTACGTAGAAGTTAACGCTACTCGCACCCAGCTCGCCGACCACGATTTGGGGTTCTGGCTCAAATAAGATGCGTGGTTCGGTTTTGATGATGCCGGCGATGACATCGCGCGCGAGACGAATATCGTCGTGGTATCCGATACTGAAAATCATATCGATGCGGCGGGTGGGGCGCTTGGAATAGTTAATGATATTGCTGCTGTAGATGGAGCCGTTGGGGATAATCACTTCTTTGTTATCGCCGGTGCGCAAGGTAGTAGAAAAAATGCCAATTTTTTCTACTATGCCGGAGGTGCCAGCCGCTTCGACAAAGTCGCCATCTTTAAACGGGCGAAAAATTAATAACATGAAACCGGCCGCGAAATTTTGCAGTGAGCCTTGCAGTGCCAAACCAATTGCCAAACCTGCTGCACCTAACACTGCAATCACTGAGTTGGTGTTAACGCCCAGTTGATCCAGCGCAGCCACAATCACAAACACCAGTAATAGGGCATTGACCAATGATTGGATAAAGTCCACCAGAATTTTATCCAGCTTGGTGTGGCTCAATACTTTACCGAGTATGCGCGCGATAATTTTTGCCACCATTTGCCCGATCAAGAAAATTAATAGCGCGATGAAAATCTTCATGCTCCAGGGGGCTACGAATTTGTCGTAGAAGGCGATGAGTTTGGCTTCTTCAATATGAAACATGGTGGACCTCGAGTGGCAGAAACAGCAACGTGTTAACGCGAGTGGGATGTGATTCAGGTAGGGCATTAACAGCAGAAAAATGCTAAGGCCAGAGTGTGACCTTAGCATTACAGAAATGAATCAGGCAACGGTGCCTGTGGTGCGGACGCGCTTACTGCCTTTGGTTGCTTCTGTTTTTTGTGCGGCGGCGCGCTGTTTGCGCTTTTCGTCCACGACATTTTTAATGGCGATGAGAAAGCCCGCCACAATAAACGCGCCGGGAGGAAGGAGTGCAAAAATCATATTCGGATAATTTGCCCCGAATATATTGAGTTGCCAGCTGCGTGCTGATTCGCCAAAAATTAATTGCATGTCGGCGAACAAGTGTCCGGTACCCAACAATTCTCGCACGGCGCCCACACAGATCAGTACAAGCAAGAAGCCCAAGCCCATCATGAAACCATCGATCGCGGCAGGAAGAACTTTATTCTTACTGGCAAAGGCGTCGGCACGACCGAGCACAGCGCAGTTAGTAACGATTAGCGGTATAAATAATCCAAGAATTTGGTACAGCTCGAAGGTGAATGCTTTCATCAGCAATTCAATACAGGTTACTGCAGAGGCAATAATCATCACGAACGCCGGTAAACGCACTGCATCGCTAACATAAGAGCGGATTAAAGACACTACCGAGTTGGTGGTGGTTAATACCAATAGGGTCGCAAATCCCAGTCCCAATGCATTTACAACGCTGGAGCTGACTGCCAACAATGGGCATAAACCGAGCAACTGAACCAGTGCCGGGTTATTGCTCCATAAACCTTTTTCGACAATTTCTTTGTAATTCACATCGCTCATGGTGACCACCTCATCAAGGTTGTGTGGCAGATGCTGAAGTTACAGCAGTGCTGGTTTGGGTTTCAGCGAACAAAGTTTGCTGATTAGTAGCAATAAATTCCAGTACACGTTTAATTTGGCCAACGACCGCGCGGGGTGTAATGGTTGCGCCCGCAAATTGATCGAATGCCCCACCATCTTTTTTGACTTTCCATTCCTCAATCACCGGAACTTGCAAACTCTTGCCGTTGAAATTCAAGATCCATTGATTTTTTTTCAGCTCGATTTTATCGCCCAGTCCGGGTGTTTCTTTATGCAATAAAATACGCACGCCAGCAACTGTGCCATCGCGATTCACTCCCACGATCATACTGATATCGCCCGAGTAACCATCGTGCGCTACTGCAGGAATGATCAGCGCGGAAATCTCGCCGTTATGGCGCGCGCGGTGAATTTTGCTGTCGGCCGTTGCACCCAATGGCTCCCATGCCTCTTTGGGAACGGGAATGGTGTCGGTCAGCAAATCGTTGTCGTGTTGGCTGAGCGGTACAATTTCATAGAGCGCACGCTGCTGAGCCGCGCGCTCGGCATTGGCGATACGCTCTTGCGTGCCAAGGTTAGTCAGCGCCAAAGCGCCTGCGGTGACTACGGCGAAGGCGGTGAGAATCAAGGTGTTTTTGCTGATGGATTTACCGAGCATAGTTGTTCTCCATCAATGGCCGTCGCGTGGACTGTTGTCAGTCGCACGGCGCGGTTTTTTGTGGCCATAAGTGCGTGGCGTAGTGTAGTAATCGATAAATGGTGCAGCAAAATTCATCAACAACACGGCGAACGCAACGCCATCAGGGTAGCTGGTTCCCCAACTGCGGATGACATACACCAGTACGCCAATCAATGCACCGTAGACAATACGACCGCGCGTACTTACGGCGGAGCTAACCGGGTCGGTCACTATAAAGAATGCTCCCAACATAGTGGCACCAGAGAGCAGATGAAAAATGGGCGAGCCACTGGAGTTGGAGCTGCCACTGTCATAAAACAGCGCTGCCATCAGGGCCAGGGCAGTCAACATGGAAACAGGCGCATGCCAAGTGAAAACTTTTTTGTAGAGCAGATAAATACCGCCGATCAAAAATGCAATATTTACCCATTCCCACCCAGCACCGGCCCAGCGACCATCAAACACTGGCTCTTGTTGATAGAGGTCGGACAGGGTTAATCCTGAGTTTTGTTTCATGATGTCCAGCACCGTCGCCGAGCTGTAGCCATCAATCGGTGTGCTGAAAAAGACCTTGTTCAGGGCGGTGACAATACTCGGAGTGGTCTGACCATCTGCCAGCAGTGGCAGCGGTGTTGGCCAACTTGTCATCTGTAATGGGAAAGACACCAGCAGCAGCGCATAGGCGACCATGGCCGGGTTAAAAGGGTTGAAGCCCATGCCGCCGTAAAGCTGTTTGGCCAACACAATCGCGATAAAGCTGGCACTTACCACCAGCCACCAGGGGCAATAAGCGGGCAGGGAAACCCCGATCAAGACGCCAGTCACCAGTGCGCTGCAATCGCGCAGATAAAACAGGATTGGACGCTGACGCAACTTCAATACTGCTGCTTCAAATGCAATGCACATCAGGCTTGCCAAAAATACATTGATCAGCACACCAACGCCGAAGAAATGGGTTAACGCGGCAATCCCCGGAAAGGTCGCATAAACCACCAGACGCATTACGCGCCCGGTACGATTAGCCCCCTGGGTGTGGGGGGAGGTGATATTTAGTAACGCCATCAGGCCATCTCGCTCAGTTTTTCTTCCAGCTTGGTTACACCGGCGCGGAAGGCTTCGATATTGGGATCATTTTCTGCTTCGGCTTTGGCCAAACGTTCGCGTGCTTTTAGCAAACGGTTTTGCAGGGATTGAATCTGCTCTGCACGCTTTTCATCGTCGCTCATACTGGCCATAGCAGCTGCCTTGGCTTTGGCTTTTTCGATTGCGGCCTGGGCTGCATTTTGTTCGGCTGTTTCTGGCGCTGCCGGTGTTTCTGCTGCAGCGGCGGGTTGCGGTGCTGTAACCGCTGCTGTCTCGGTGATGCCCAGTGTTTTAAGCTCAGCTTCGGCTTCGGCAATTTTATCGCGCAACTTGCCGGCACCTTGCTCTAGGGCATCCAGGTTGGCGCTGCCTTCGGCTTTGGCGGCAGCGACTTTTTCTTCTGCTTTGGCCAACCGCGAGCGGAGCGATTCCAGATTTGCGCGCGCCTTGTCCTCCGGGGACATGGTTAGCTTGGCTTGAGCGCGGGTGATCGCAGCTGCAACAGGATCGTTTGGATCCGCTATCGGTGCAGCAGCTGCCGGAGTAGCGAGTCCAGGGGCAGCGTTAGTTTGGCTCGCCGTAAACTCGGCCAATTTTTTCTCTGCTTCTGTAACTTTTAGTTCAGCCTGCTTGATGCGGGCTTTTTGCTTTTCAAGCTGTTCTTCAGTAATCGCAACACCGGTCTCATTGGGCACCAGCGGTTTTCGCGCAAAGTCCAAGCCGTTTTTGGCGGCGGCCAGCAGGCGCTCGAGCTTGGCTTTTTGTTCGTCGGGCGACACTTGTACTGTGCCGGCTTTGGCGACGGCAGCGCTGACGACATCAGTTGCCGATCCGGCTGCTGTAGTTGTAGGCTCAGCGGCAGCTTTTTCCGCCAGTTTTTTCTTGGCTTCTTCGGCCGCTTTCTGGCGCGCCAGGCGTTTCGCTTCTTTTTCCGCCTCTTCTTTGGCGATACGCAACTTGCGGAATTCGAAACGCTGACGCGAGCGGTCGGCTTTTTCTTTTTCTATCTCATGCAGGCGGATGCTGCCTTTGGCGGCGCGATAGTATTGCACCAGCGGAATACTGCTGGGACAAACATAAGAGCAGGCACCACACTCGATGCAATCAAAAAGGTTGTGCGATTCCAGTCGCTCGAAATCTTCTGCCTGTGCGTACCAGAACAATTGTTGTGGTAGCAGGCTAACCGGACAAGCTTCCGCGCACATACCGCAGCGGATACACGCCTGGGCGGGTTCCGGTGGCGGCAACTCCTGCTTGCTGGGTGCGAGTATGCAGTTGGTGGTTTTGATTACCGGGGAATCCATATCGAGCAGGCTAAAGCCCATCATCGGGCCGCCCATCACTACGCGGGAGGCGCGGCTGGCATCAAACCCGTGTTGCTCCAATAGATAGCTGATTGGGGTGCCAATTAGCGCGTCGATATTCCGCTGGGTTTGCAGTGCATCACCTACCACCGTGGTAACCCGCGAAATTAGCGGCTCGCCATAGCGGATAGCCCGCCAGGCAGCTACGGCAGTACCTACGTTAACGCAGATAACGCCGATATCGGCCGAGTGGTGGCCGCTTGGGATTTCACGCCCGGTAAGGATTTGGATCAGTTGCTTGGCGCCGCCCGAAGGGTATTTGGTCGGAAAGGCAACCACTTTAATGTTCGCTGCTTCCGGATCACTCACCGCCGCGCCAGCGATGGCGGCTTTCAATGCGGCAATGGCTTTGGGTTTATTGTCCTCAACGCCAATTAGCAGGTTTTTAGGGTGATGGAGGATGTGGCTCAGCAGTAGTGTGCCCGCTACCAGTTGATCGGCGCGCACCTGCATCAGAATGTCATCCGCCGTGATGTAAGGCTCGCATTCGGCGCCATTCAGGATCAGGGTATCTATCACTTGGGTAGACTTGGGTGCGAGCTTGACTGCGGTAGGGAAACCCGCTCCACCGAGGCCGGCAATACCCGCCGCGCGGATTTTCTTAAGCAGCTCCAGGCGATCCAATGCGCGGTAGTCGGCGCACTCATCTAACAAAATCCACTCATGTTTGCCGTCGGGCTGAATCACTATGGATTCCGCAGTCATTCCCGAGGGGTGTGGGATGGCGCGCGCTTCTATTGCGATCACTGTCCCTGAAGTAGATGCGTGGGTATTGGCACTGAAGGTGCCGTCGGCCGCGCCAATGAGTTGGCCGGTTAGTACACGTTCGCCCACTTGCACCACTGGCTGTGCCGGGGTGCCCATATGCTGGTTCAAGGGAATGACCAATACCGGCGGCAAGGGAATATCACCCAGCGGCAATTGCAGGGATTGGTGTTTATTTTCTGGCGGGTGGATACCGCCGGGTAGTTCCCAGACTTTTATTAGGCTCGTCATTTAGGCAGCTTTACCTGTCTCATCGGTGTCTTTGCGTGTTTGGTCAAACGCCGCACCGCGCCCCTGGTCAGAGGCGATCAAATTCACTTCGCTCGCGATCACATGGAAAACCGGTTTTTGGTTGGTGGCCGGTAAATCCCATTTCCAGGTTTTGAGGTCCGTTTGCACCGGAATCATGTCGATACAATCGACCGGACAGGGTTCCACACACAGGTCGCAGCCGGTGCACTCATCGGCAATGACCGTGTGCATGTGTTTGGCGGCACCGAGGATGGCGTCCATCGGACAAGCCTGGATACACTTGGTGCAACCAATACATTCGTCTTCGCGAATGAACGCCACTTTTTTTACATCGGAGTGTTCACCATGCTCGGCATCCAGTGAAGGTGCTTCTACATCCAGCAGGTCGGCAAGGGCGTTAATTGTGGCTTGGCCGCCGGGCGGGCATCTATTGATAGCCTCGCCATCGGCAATTGCCTGGGCGTAGGGGCGGCAGCCGGGGTGACCGCATTGACCGCATTGGGTTTGGGGTAAAAGGGCATCGATCTGATCCACAATCGGATCGCCTTCCACTTTGAATTTCACGGCAGCAAAGCCCAGTACTGCACCGAAGAGTGCAGACAAACCACCCAGAGCAAATAAGGCACTGGTTACCGGATTTTGCAGGATAAACTCGATCATTATTGCGCAGGCTCCGTTTATTGCAGGCTTACCAAGCCGCCAAAGCCAAGAAAGGCTAGTGCCATCAGGCCGGCGGTGATCATGCCAATTGAAGCCCCTTTGAAAGGTGCAGGAACGTCAGCTACCGCGAGGCGCTCACGCATGGCCGAGAAAAGTACTAATACCATGGCAAAACCCAAGGCGCCGCCAAAGCCGTACATGGTGGATTCAAAAAAGTTGTGGACTTTCTGAGTGTTCAAAATCGCTACCCCAAGCACCGCGCAGTTAACGGTGATCAGTGGCAAAAAAACACCCAGTACGCGATAGAGCAAGGGACTGGTTTTTTCCATAAACATTTTTACGAATTGAACCACTGCAGCAATCACCAGAATGAAGGCAATGGTACGAAGGTATTGCAATCCCATAGGAGCGAGGACCCAGGTATCAACCAAATAGGTACAAATAGATGTTAGGGTCATAACGAAGGTGGTTGCGCCGGCCATCCCAATCGCACTTTCCAGCTTGTTGGACACCCCCATAAAGGGACACAGGCCGAGGAATTGGGCTAGCACAAAATTATTCACCAGCACGGTACTGAGCAGAATAATGGCTAATTCGCTGAAACTCATGATGTGTGTCCGATAAGGAAGGTCGCTGGGAAAGGGGATGAATTAGGGCTGCGTATTATCGACAAGCGGGCGCTGATTCTCAATAAAAATGACATAAAGCCTTATGGGCTTTATTTATATCCTTATAAATTCTGCTGATTTATACCGCTTCTCTGCCTTCCCCTTGGTGAGCAGAACTAGACACCCTCCCAACCTCCCCCGTATCAGGGGGAGGAGCTTTTACTTCCTCCTCTTTTCAAGGGGAGGGCTGGGGAGGGGGCTTTTTAAAGGGGAGGCTCGGAGGGATTTACATCACCCGTTGTCCTGGTTTGGCGCCGCTGTGTGGTTCCAATAAATACAGCTCGTTACCACCTGGGCCTGCAGCCAGGACCATGCCTTCGCTCATCCCGAATTTCATTTTGCGTGGTTTAAGGTTGGCAACCACAACGGTCAATTTACCCACTAACTCTTCAGGCTTGTACGCACTTTTGATGCCGGAAAATACAGTGCGTGTTTCGCCACCCAAATCGAGCGTCAGGCGCAGCAATTTATCTGAACCCTCCACATGCTCCGCATTCGCAATCAGTGCGATGCGCAAATCCACTTTGGCGAAGTCATCAAATTCGATCTCAGCGGCGATAGGTTCACCGGTCTTTTCTGTCGGCGCTTTTGCTGGCGCCGCGGCGGCCAATGATTCCTTGCCTGCTTCAATCATCGCGTCGACTTTGTCTTTTTCTACGCGTGTTAATAGCGGCTTGAATTCGTTGATTTTTTCACCCGAGCGGAAACTGATTGGGGCGTTCCAGTTTAAGGTTTCCCCGAGGAATTGTTCCGCATCCAGAGTCAAGGCAGGCAACACTGGCTTTAAATAAGTTAGCAGCGCGCGGAACATATTGATGCCGAGTGTACACACCGCTTGCGTCTGTGCTTCTGCACCGGCTTGCTTGGCCAGTTTCCAGGGCTCTTGCGTCGCAATGTATTCGTTGGCGGCGTCCGCTAGCGCCATAATTTCGCGCATGGCTTTGCTGTAATCGCGGCTTTCGTAGTAGTCGGCAATGGTTTCGCCTGCATCAATAAATTGTTGCCACAAGGCTTTGTCCGCAATTTCACTGGATAGGCTGCCGCCTGCATTGTTGATAAATTTGGCGGTGCGGCTGGCGATGTTTACCACTTTCCCAACCAGATCCGAATTCACCCGCTGGATAAAATCTTCCAGATTTAAATCGATGTCATCCACATTGCTGGTGAGTTTCGCCGCAAAGTAATAACGCAAATATTCCGGATTCAAATGATCGAGGTAAGTGCGTGCATTTATGAAAGTGCCGCGCGATTTACTCAGCTTAGTGCCGTTAACGGTCAAGAAACCGTGGACGCAAATTTTGCTCGGCGTGCGCAAATTGGCAGAGTGCAGCATGGCCGGCCAGAAGAGCGCGTGGAAATTGACGATGTCCTTACCGATAAAGTGATATACCTCGGCCGTGGAATCCGGCTTCCAATATTCTTCCCAATCTTTGCCTTGTTTATCGAGCAGATTTTTTAAGCTCGCGATGTAGCCGATTGGGGCATCCAGCCATACATAAAAATATTTGCCGGGCTCCCCCGGAATTTCAAAACCAAAGTAGGGCGCATCGCGGGAAATATCCCACTCCTGCAGACCTGCATCCAGCCACTCGGCCATTTTGTTGGCCACTTCATCTTGCAGGTGGCCGGCGCGAGTCCAGGTTTTCAGGAAATCGCTAAATGCGGGCAGAGTGAAGAAGAAGTGCTCCGAATCTTTGGCGACCGGTGTTGCGCCGGAGATCGCCGATTTAGGGTTAATCAAATCCATCGGCGAATAAGTCGCTCCGCACTTCTCGCAGTTATCGCCATATTGGTCTTCGGTTTTACATTTCGGACAGGTGCCTTTGATGTAGCGATCCGCAAGGAACAATTGTTTTTCCGGGTCATAAGCTTGGGTAATCGCGCGGGTGGCGATATGGCCGTTGGCTTTCAAGCGGCCGTAAATCATGCTCGACAACTCGCGGTTTTCGTCTGAGTGGGTCGAATGATAGTTATCGAAACCGATATTAAATGCGGCAAAGTCAGCCTCGTGTTCCGCTTTAACATTGGCAATTTGCTGTTCTGCTGAATGACCGAGCTGCTCGGCTTTGAGCATGATCGCTGTTCCGTGGGCATCGTCTGCACACACATAAGTACAATCTACTCCACGCATTTTCTGGAAGCGCACCCAAATGTCGGTCTGGATATATTCAACCAAATGGCCAAGGTGAATCGAGCCGTTGGCGTAGGGCAGGGCGCTGGTAACGAGAATTTTGCGGGGTGATTGGGTCATGGGTATAGAACCTGTCAAATTCATTTGGCGGTAGATCCGGTCAAGGCCGGGGCGCAAAAAAGGTGGCGAACTATAGCATTTTTCGTCGCGCCTTTCAGGTTGCAATGATCGCTGGTTGTTTAATCGCCGGTCGGCTGCTATTAATAGCCAGCCGACCGTTATCACCGGCGAGTCGATTTCCAAACATAATGAGCGTCTGCAACCATCAAATTATGATCAATTAAAGGGGAAGCCTATGGAAAACAATGAAACTCCAAGTACCGAAGTGGCAACCAACGTGTCGCAAGATGCCAAAAATCTGGCCTTGTTGTTGTGGTTGGGTAGTATCTTTTTTGGTTTTATTCCCGGGTTGGTGTTGTATCTGGTGAAGAAAGATGACGCCTATGTGTTGGATCAAAGCAAAGAGGCACTTAACTGGTCCATCACTGCCCTGATTGGTTATGTGGCAGGAATGATACTGACGATTATTTTAATTGGTGTGTTGGTAATGGCGGCGGTAGGCATTTGCCATTTGGTGTTTTGTATTATGGGAATTATTGCGGCGACTAGCGGTAAACCTTTCCGTGTTCCTTTTGCGTTGCGTTTAATCAAGTAATTTTTTGCGTTACACAAGGGCAGTGATACTGCCCTTTTAGATTAGCCAACTTTTAATCTTGATCATATGGCTTGTATTCGATAGCAGCGATATAAAACAGTTCTTCACCGTCAGGCTTCTTCAATACGATTTCATCATCGAGTCGCTTACCGAGCATCGCCTTGGCGAGGGGTGAATCCATACTTAATTTTTGCCGCGCCACATCGAACTCATCTGGTCCGACGATTTGGTAAGTCTTTTCATTGCCGTCGTCGTCTTCCAATGTCACCCAGGCGCCAAAGAAGACTTTGGTGTGATCATCAGGCAGTCGATCCACTACCGTCAGCACCTCCATGCGCTTGGATAAAAAGCGCACGCGCGAATCAATTTCGCGCAGACGACGTTTGCCATAAATGTAATCGCCGTTTTCACTGCGATCCCCATTTTTGGCCGCTTCGTGTACCACTTGCGTGACTTGCGGGCGCTCCACCTTCCAGAGTTGCGTCACTTCATCTTTCATGCGTTTAAAACCAGCTGCGGTAATGTAGGTTGAACCTTTGGCTGAGGGGGGTCGCCAGCGTCCCATTAGTTATCTCCGGAATTTTTTTGATCAAATACTTTTAAATAAAATGCCAGTTCGGATTCGAGCGCATGTTGAATTGTTTGTGCTTGGCGGAAACCATGTGCTTCTTCCGCAAAAGTAACATACTCAGTGTAAATTCCTTTTGCGGTTAACGCATTGACCATGGCTTCTGCTTGCGCTGGTGGAACAACTTTGTCTTGTAATCCCTGCAGGAAAATCACCGGGCAATTTAATTGCTCAATGTGATGGATCGGGGAGCGGGCATGATAAATGGCTTGCTCTTGGGGGTAGGCACCTACCAATGAATCAAGATAATGCGCTTCAAATTTATGGGTGTCTTTGGCCAAGGCTTCAAGGTCGCCAATTCCGTAAAGGCTTGCGCCTGCTTTAAAATGATGACTGAAGGTTAAGGCTGTCAATACGGTATAGCCACCGGCGCTGGAACCGCGAATGGCGATTTTATTGTCATCAACCAACTTCTGCGCAATTAAGTAATCCACGCCGCTGCAAGCGTCAATCACATCCGTAATGCCCCAGTTTTGTTTTAAGCGGTCACGATACTGGCGTCCATAACCGGTACTGCCGCGATAATTTACATCTAACACGGCAAAACCGCGGCTGGTCCAAAACTGGATTTTTAAATTCAACCCTGTTTCGGTAGCGCCTGTGGGGCCGCCATGGCACATCACTACTAGCGGTGGTGGCGAATCGGGTTGTACTGAAAATTGCGCGTGAGTCGGGCGATAAAAAAAGCCGTGGGAAACTTCGCCGTCACGCGTAGGAAATGCAACGGCTTCAGCTTGCGCTATATATTCCTGCTCAACCCGCGTATCGCCGTGGGTGATGGGTAATATTTTCTGGTCGCTGTAACGATAGAGTTGCGAGCCTTGCGTAGCGCTGGAGGCGATAAACCAGGCGCAATTGTTGTTGCAATGTACGGCGGAGATATCGCGAAATTCGCTGGGAATCTTGCGAAGATTTTTTTTGGCAATATCGATGATTCCAATTTGCCAGTAACCGTGTTGACTGTAACAGCAGAAAATTTCCTGTGTGCTTAAAAAGCCATAGGTACTCATGCCGAATACCCATTGTGGCGTTGCAAACTCAGCAGCATATTCGTAAATTGCTTGGGTACTTGTACCGTCCCAGCGATAGATATTCCACCAGTTATTGCGATCTGAAACGAAATACAGTTGGTTGTCGGGCGACCACTGTGGTTGGAAAATGGATTCAGTTGTGCCGCCGGCGATTACTTGTTCGCTTACACAATCGCCATTTCCATCCAATTGCACAACAACACATTCGCTGCCATCCCATGGCATTTGCGGATGAAACCAGCGTACATAACTCAGTTGTTGTGCATCAGGCGAAAGGCGTGGATTGGAATAAAAATCGGCACCTTCGGCGAGGGTATTGATCACTCCGGTTGATAAATCTATGGCGATAATTCTGGCGCTTGGGTGATGCGAATTTTGTGTGTAGTCCTCGCATATGGCGAGCAATCGCTGGTGGATTTGGTCGTGATAAAAATCAGCGTATCTAAATGCCCCTTCCGGTGTTAAGGCTTTCGTTTGCTGGCTGGCCAAATCAAATTGATAAACCCGCTGGTCGCTGTCTTGCACATAAAAAATAAATGCAGTTGTTGCCAGGTACGAGGAGCCGCCATATTCCTGCGCGCGCGTGCGCACACTTAACGGCGCCGCAAATAACTCAGACCGTTTTCCGGCTTGTTCGCAAACCAGTACATTGCGGCCTTTTTCCTGCGGGCGAGTTTCCAACCAGTAGAGCCGCTCGCCCACTGCTTGTGGGTCGCTGTTTCGAACACCCTGAGCGGTGAGTAATTCCGGTGTAATAGGGGATGGCCAGTGGCCGTATTGATGGTTATTCATAAAACGAATTTTGTCTTGTTGGCAATTCCGCATTAATCTACGCATTTAATCCCTCAATGCAAAGCCAAATTATGCCGGATTTTAACTCTGAACAGCTGCGCGTCTGTTTACCGTACATTGATGAATCAACCCCAGGTATTTGAACAGTATGTAGATACTGGCGATTACTTATTGACCGCGCATCACAGCAATGACCAGGCGGAAACCTTATTGCTGCGCTTAATGCGCGGTGCCGGGCCGCGTGGTTTGGCAGCAA
>JACCDS011893968.1_pt1 | contig 15503 bp, 10 predicted proteins | sample 7446441 | NCBI WGS metagenome assembly JACCDS01 (sample SAMN15323445, study PRJNA562643) | freshwater metagenome | isolation source: river surface water | place: USA:Blue River Watershed | collected 2017-08-17
AAACTGACTGACAAGTTTGATCTCCGTAGGAACACTAGAGGTGACGGACATACTTACAGGGAAGATTTCTTTCTTACTCTTAAATGTATTCCCCTCGGTATTGATGATGAACTGCTTGGGTTTGATCCCTAGCACACTAGCCCAGTTATAGGTTTCGACTTCTATGTCATTAGAAGATACGGGGAGCAGAGCCCTGCCAGTAGCTTTACCGCTCGCGAGCGAGACCGTACCCTCGTCCCCTCCGTCAATGTAGTACGATGCACCGTACTTCTCTACAAATTGCGGCAATCTGATCCTTGAGGGACTATCTACATAAACCCTGTACTTAAAGAAGAAGAATGGATCGGCCAAACATGGCTCATTGAGTTGGTTCTCTATGACCAAGGTGTGAAGAACCACCCAACGGGCGTCCTGGTTGTTCTGTGGAATATAGGCGTAGAATCTAGCTCCGATAGCTCCATACCATCCGAACTCGATCTTGTACATGGTGACCGTGTCAGGATTGTAGATGTAACCGCTCTCACCCTGGGAGTTGAGGCCATCTCCGTTCATGATATTCTGCTGGATGACAGTCTCAAAAACCTTGACCACTCGGCCCTCAGCAACGGCCTCCTCGATGGCTAGAACCTCCGATTCCGTGAGTTTATCCCTGTACCTGACAACCCCAGTGGTCTGCTCGATGTACGCTTCACGTTCTTCGTATCCGGCGATAATAAATAGTTCGGTTTGTCCGAGAGGTATGATAGATCTTCTCACGATAGAGAAGTCGGTTCCATCAGAGAGTCGGAAGAAGTAACCATCGGTGAAGTTCTCCACACCCCACTCGATAACAGATCCTGGTCCAGCTCCCTCCTCGGATACTCGGACACCATAAGTGAAGCCACTAATCCGGCCAGGCTGGTAGCGGAAAGCTCTGGTCGATGTAAGCGTGATTACTGAGTATGGGCTCTCTCCCGCTCCGATGAGATTACCGTCGGCGATGGATCCTGAGATCTGCGGTATTGTAGGATCGGAGAATCTCTGTGGCCACGCGCTACTAAAGATCAGTGATCTTGACGGGACTTTACTCTCGATGAGGAAGTAGGGTAGTTTGTACTCCTGAACGAACTGAGGTATGTCTCCTTCATTCTCGTAGATTGAGAATTCCCAGTCTTTGAGATCCTGGGAAAGGCTGGAGTACTCTATTCCCCAGTACTCACGCCATACATCCTCGTTGGGATTAGTGGCTATTCTGTAGTGTCCCTTATTGGGTTCTATCCATGTGTACCTTGTTGTGGAGAAGAACAGTTGGTCGTAAGAAACATCTACGTCTTTGTCATCGATAGATAGAGTAGAACTGAACAAGTCCACTAGGTCTATGCTTTCTTGACCCGTGTTAAATCTAAAATTTACAAATTTTCCCGCAGGGATTATGGGTATATTTCCAGATGTTTCGAATCTACCCTGGTCAATATCGCGCCAGATCTGATCCCAGTACAATCTATCGAATTTTCCGTCCTCAGTTTTAGGGTACTTCTTCTCCAGAAAATCCAATTTAAAGGCGAGTTTCTCCTGGGGGGTGAAGTTATTTACCATGTACTCGATTATGTACATAGCCACCAAAGACTGCAGGTATCTGCCCCATCCAGGCCCTGTACCACCAGAAACACCGCGAATCCTATTTGATAGAGGAGCGTTGCCTGGGTCGGTGTAAGGGATAGGATACGATGTCTCTACGACCGCAGCACCTTCGGCGTAGTCGCGATCGATAACAGCGTTATGAGGACCAGCGGGGGAGTTTTTTCCTGACCAAACTCCTCCTCCAGACTCGGCAAATCCTCCGTACACGATCCAATCTTTACGATCTAGTCCGTAAGAACTTACGTCCTCGAAAAGACCCTGCTGAGTCTCGGCCCTATTTATACCTAGGAGAGTTCGACTAACTGCGCTCTCCTCCTGAAACACCTCCTCTACAGGCAAAGCCGCGGTGCGGCCCTTGCTGAATCTGTTAAGTTTAGAAAGTCCGTCGAGTTTAAACGACTCCGCGTCAATAACCGTAGCCACGGAGCCCTTGCTGAGATACTCTGGGGGATAGTAAACATCCCTCTCAGAGATAAGCGTATTTCCCTCATCGGAGTAGAGCGCGCTACCCCGATAGCTGATCATCTGTAGCTCTTTCTTATACGTTCTTGGTCCGGTTTTTTGTGCCTTGATTCTGTAATCTGCCATTTGGTATCACTGCTCCTCCCAGGTCAGAGCATTGTTGACTTTGAATGGGTTGTTTGTTGGATCGGTTGATCCGATTGTCTTGTTAGAGATGTCGTAGTGGCCTTGGATGTTAATGATATCCACCTCATCTGTGAGAGGGAACGACAGATACTCCTTATTATACGCGAAGTAGTCCTTGAGGTCGAACTGGTATCCGCCAGGATTGACATAGTACGAGAGGATCTCGATTCCGGTATCGGCGATAGGTGTGAGATCTAAGTCCTGGCCGATTCTAACTCCCGAGAGACGGGTGATGTCTTCCCAGGACACGAGGGAGTCAGCCTCTAGTCTGTCCCACTTCGTCTGGTCGGAAGAGGAGGAGGATCCAAGAACCCCGGTAGCTGCTGTCAGTGTAACGTCTGTAGGTACGCCAGAGTTGCTAATAGTTAGATGACGCTCGGGTAAGAATAGTCCAACGATATAGATGTTCTCGGCGTACGAGTTGTACTTCTCGAAGAAGTATTGCGATCCAACTCTGAAGAGTTTCCCAAGAATCGGCTCGTATCCGCTAGGATCGGTTGTGCCCTCGGTCCATCCTGTAGCGGCCACGGATTGGTCCTTAGTACCCATAAAGTAGCCGTAGCGATAGTCACCATCTGCAATATTGGGCGCAGTGGCGAATCCGATCTGGACGGGAAGTGTGGAGTTACCGGTATTAACGTAGGGGTTAGTGATAGTGACGGGATCGCGGAGAACCGAAGAACCAATGTAAGTGACGGTAGTGCCCAAGTTGAAGGAGCTGTTTGTCACGATAAAGAGAGGGTTCTTGATGGCTCTTACTGTCATGATCTCACCACTGCTACCTCCGGTTACGCCAGCTCCGTATTTGATAGGATAGATCTGAAGACGGTTGCGAACGGGTTTACCATCTCTGTTGTAGATGAAGTCCTTGGCTCTGGCCGTCATGAGGGAGCGCTGGAACCTCGGTACAATAAATCTAACGCCCGAAGAGGCTGAGGCTGGTAGTGAAGAATTCGAGAGATGGAGGGTGATGTTATTGCCACTCTGGCTCACCCACTTCACCTTGGCTGTCGAATCGCCTTCTAGGTACGCTCCGATAAGCCCCACGGCCACGGACCCGGCAATATTAGGATGCGTTGTCACGGAGTAGGTTAACTTATTCCCGGCTGTTCTCACCCACTGGTTAGCTTCGAAGTCATAGAAACCTTTCGGCACCACACGTTGGAAATCGGAGGCCTTGGAAAGAAGACGTACAGTACCTTTGTCTCCTCCATCGATATAGTAGGAAGCACCGTACTTGACGAGAGTGTTGCCGATGTCTGTCGTCTCGAGTCCGCTATCAACGCCCCCATGCACAAGGTACGTAATAGGCAGAGTAGCGTTACCAAGCGACGGAACCGAGTGCTGGTTAGAGACCCTGATGTGATGGACTCTCACCCATCCGGCGTCTCCGTTGCCCCTAGGAATGTAACATAAGAACAACGCTCCAACAGCTCCGTACCATGAGAACTCGATCTTCCACATGGTTACTTTGGTGAAGTCGATTTCGTACTCGGAGGTGGTCTCTAGAGGTTCGTTGTCTGGAGTGAAGATGATCTCACCGGGATGGTTTACGGCGCCACCGGCACCTGTTCCGACAGTGGTATCGTTGGCTACGGTGTTTACGTCGCTCCAGCGAACTACTGATGTAGCTCCGTCTAACTTATCACCGGAGAACATCGCTCTAACAGGTCTCCACTCGTACACCATGCGATAAGGCTTGGGAACGCATAGATTAAACCACTCCTTGAGAGTTACGTTTCCGTTGGTGATATTGCGGACCTTAGCGGCCGCGGGGATGTTCGGAGAAGCGGCGTGTTGGGCCTCGGTGATTCTATACTGCGATCCCTCTCCCTGTGTATTCACGAGAAGGTGCCATACCTTCTTCTCCTTGTTATCATTGTTGGGATCGGTGTCCCAGGTATTGTCGATAATTGTCTGGCTGTAGGAGCTGATAGAGGAACCAGCAATTCCCCACTGTCCTATGACAAGACCCGATTTAGCGTCTGGAAAGTTAGCGTAAGTGCCCTTACGATTGAGGTTAGAGATGACCTTGTAGAAGTTACAGTGGGCATCCAGACGAATATAACCACGATCTAGTGATGTCTCCTCTGGAGAGATCGCAATAGTCTTGGAGTGGTCAAATGGGAATTGGAACTTGCGATCCTGCATCACCTCCGACCAGTTAATACCATCGTAGGTTGCTAGGCGAACAGCGTACTTAGAGTTAAACTTGTAGTTCTTTAGAGAACCAGAGGGATCGAGCGATGTGTCGATCGCTACCACGTCGTTGGGTGAGTATACCAGTGTAGGGTCGTTGATGGCCGCCGCAACATAGATCAGACCGTCTCTGATAATGACTGGATCCTGACCGGCAACACCGAAGTTTGTCGAGGTGTTGAACGTCGTATCATCGGAGTTTGAGAACCAGCTCAGGGAGCCAGAGTAGCCCGCCGGTTCCGTAGGAACGATGGCCTGAGTTCTGCGAACGCATCTAAAATCGTTATTCTTACCAGCGTTAGCGATCTCGAAGTAGTAACCATCGAACTTATCGAAGATGCCCCACTTCTTAATCGATGGTGCACCCTTCATCTTGGCTTGTTCGGCCGCGGGTAGAGTCTCAGGATCCTGGGTGGTGTTCATCTTCACACCCATGGTCGAGGAGCTCACACGTCCGGGCTGGTATCTGAAGAATCTCTTAGAGGTGAGGACGGAAGTCTCGACGTCCGGCGCCACGAGCCGTGCTCCTGCTTCATCGGGCACGTGCTCCACACCGAAACTAATACCACCGGACGCGGCCGGAACATTCTCGGCCGGTGACTGCGCCCACTCTGTGGGGTTGATATCGTATGTATTAACGTCAGCAAAGATGCCCAGAGCTACTTCTGAGCGAGGAATACCGAGAAGGCTAAGCGCAACTTCCGACTGGATCTTATTCTGCTCTTCTACAGGTATTGGCGGCTGGTCTTCCGCAAAAACTACGGGTAGAGAGTTCGCCGCCGGCTGCTGGCCAAGAGGCACCGGCGCAGTTTTTCCTACAGAGACTTTAGAGGCCATGAGAGATGATCTTCCGTGCTATATATGATTTACTTTAAACTACCTCTCTGGGATAGTTGAGTGAATCAGTCAGAGACGTAGATATTACCGTCGGCGATAAAGTAGTTGTTCTTGACCAGGGATAGATATCCTGTCGGAGTGGGATAATTATTACCAGCGGAGGTGAACTTGCTAGCCACACCGGAAGGAGTCGAGATAACGATCGCAGCGTTGGTGGTATCTACCGACTGAATCGATAGTGTAGTACCATCTGGCCACGAAGAAAGATCGGTGTTAGGAACGCCGATTCCGGTGGTTGTGATCGAGTCGTTAGATGGATTGCCCGTGGCGAAGAACAGCAGCGAGAGTAGGTCGCTGGAGTTTCTGAGGTAGATCTTGACTGTTGTCGCCGATGCGTAGAGGATCTTCTCCACGGGATAACGGCCTAGAGAGACTGTTGCCGTGATCTTGTACCCGTAGCCGTATCTTCCTGCCGTTGTATCGATCAGCTCGTAGGAGGCGGTGCCTCTGACCGAACGACCTTGGTTCGATCCGCCGATACCGGTGGTGCTCGTTACTGGGGCTGTGATCGCGAAGATACCAGCCTCGAGTTGAGGCTTGGACTCCAGGACTTGGAGGAAGAACGGAGTGGCAACAGTGTTGATCGTGTAGAACGACGTTAGCGGGTACACTCTGGCGACAATCGAGCCAGGAGCGATGGAGACCGGGAAGCCTCCGTCAGTAACCGTGAAGTAGGTCGGTGACATTACCTGGCCACGCTTAATGTCCAGGCTCACGCGACTGTAATCGTTCTGATAGAGATCGACGGTACGGATCAGGCTTCCGCTCTCGTTGAACGTCAGGTTGCCCTGAGCGCTCCAGGTGTCGGAAGCGCTGAGTCTGATACCCGTCTCGCCGCAGTTATTGATGATGTTATTGTTGATAATGGAAGCGTCGATGCCCGTAAGATCCACCGCACCGGAGCAGTTCTCGAAGAGGTTGCCCTGGGCAATAACTCTGCTCGACTCGCGGATTTTGATGGGAGGGATGTTCAGCTCGAAGGGCTTAGAGAGGGCCGTGATGCGGTTGTTAGTGAAAGTGATCTTATCCGAATCCAATGAGTACATCGCTGATCCCGCACCGTCGTAGAACGAGCAGTTCATGATTCGGACAGAGTCCACAAACTCCAGTGCCAACGAGTCGTTGTACTTGTCTCCGACTCCGTAAACGTCATTCTCTGGAGTGTTGATGGGGAAAGTCTCAGTCTTGTTGCCATCAAAGGACAGCGAGGAGATCGTGACTCCGTTGATGCGGTTTGATATCCCAGACCCGAGCAGACCGATCATGCCGTACTGCCCGAGCGGATTGATGGCAGTTGCCATCTTCTTGATGATAGACCCCTCTCCGCTACCTCTGAGAACGATGCCACTATACCCCGAGGCCGGAATCTCGCCGTAGAGACGCACATTGCTTATCGAGTAGGTTCCGCTCGGGAAGAACACGTCTTTCAGGTTGTTGGAGGCGGCAAAATCGATGGCATCCTGAACAGCCTTAGTGTCATCAAATCTCAGCTTAACTTTAATGGAGGTGTTATCGAACTCGGAGAATGACGCCGCAACAGGCTCTGCGTCAACGCATTCCAGGACTCCGCTAACACTTCTGGAGACGATCTTAAGTCTCCTCTTGCCGATCATAGTCTTGGCAACAACACCATCGTTGGTGGCGTTTACGATTCCATTGAAGAACTCGGGTGTGAATCCACCATCGGCTATAACCTTCTCGTCCCATGACGGGACCTCGGTCTGACCACGGTCGTTAAAGGTGATAGAGGTATTGCTTCCGAAGATGTTGTTACTCGGGATGCCAACAAACTTAACCCCCTCGGTTCCCCACTGGCGGAAGATAACCGGAAGCCAGTCGGAAGTGAATCTGTTGAATGTTAGCCGGGCAAAGTTATCGGCGTCAAACTGTGTCGACGGATTCTTGTACACATTGGACAGAGAGAAACTCTTTCTGTACGGGCTGAACTTACCGAGCTTAGGATTAAAAGCGTACACATAGTACTGGAGGGTTCTAGCGTTGAGAGCCCCGGCTTGGACGATATTGCCTACATCCTCGATGTTCAGGTTGGTGAAGATACCATCGTACTCCGTGATGCTGGGAGTGGAGGTATCCTGGTAGAAGAAGCAGTAGAGCTCCTGACCAGGCTTGAAGTAATTACGCTCGTAAGCAGAGTAATTGGGAATATCCCCTACGCTTATAATAGTGCCATCTCCTGAAACACCGCGAACGCGAGCCTCGAAGTACTGATCGAGACCGGAGGCGCCGAAGGATTTGACGTTTACAAAGGAGTTACGATCTGGGTCTATCTGTACCAGAGTCGTAGTTGAAGACCTACCGATATATCTCATTGGTGATTACCTCAGGATGCCGGGGTGTAGATAACGTAGGAAACCACGATGTCCATCAGTCCTGCTCCTGAGGCATCTGTCCAGGCATTAAGAACGTCTCCCTTGCCAACGACCAGTTTGTCTCCGTCGATTACCTGGAAGGAAGTCTGAGCGGGAAGGGCCACGTCGTAGAGCAGGTAGGCACTCTGCGGATTACCCAGCTTCTTGAGGGTGAGATTAAGGCCCCTAGTGGCTGAGGATTTGTTTGCTGCAATGATCCCCAGGATCATAGCATATCCTCCCGTCGGGATGATCGAGGTATCTAGAATGGAGGTCGGCAGGGAACCGTTGGCGGAGATGCTGGTAAAAGTTGCCGAAGCGAAATTATTTACTGGATAGGTCATGGTATTAGATCAACCTAAAATAAGAGAAGCAGTCTGGTAGTAAGCAATGCCCTCGAGAATCTCTTGTCTTCGGGCTACTGAGGAGGGTGTCAAAGGCACCGTGTCCACCTCCACTGAGGTTCTGGAGACGTACAACGGGGAGGCATTTCCTAATCCATCCTGGACCCGCGCCTGAGTCTTACTGAGTGAGGTGGAGAGATCGAAGGGGATGCCGTCCGTATCCGGTTGACTATCGATATTGGAGAGAAGAACGTTCGAAAACGTTTTTGAAATCTCATAGTCCTTAATGTTCGATGCCATCGGGCAGTAAGCTCCAGATTTTCAGTTTATAGTTCTAGGAATACCTTAAACAGATCTGATGGGAAAGAAAGAACTAGCTACGTTAATCGACGCGTACGCCGATGCTAAGGCTTCAGGTAATAAGTACCTCGTGCAGAACATGATCGAGCAACTTCAGCAGGCCTTAGACGAGGTCTGCGGCGTTGACCTTCCCGCGATGGAGGGTGAGGATACCGAACTACCCCAACTCGACGATTACTGAGCCGGAGGAGGGCCATGCAAATAACGAGACTGAGAGGAGGCAACTCTCAATTCCCAGAGGAGAAGAACATCGGGGACGTTGTTGTTATGGCCCTCGGAGACATATTCTGCTGGGACGGGGCGATGTGGCAGCTCGTGGGAGGGAGGTTTTTGCCTAAGGCGATGCGAGAGGAGTTCCTCAGGTACGTAAGCACCGGCTGGCCCGATCCGTCCTCGGCGGCGTTCGACCTCCCCGGCCTTCTCGATCTGAGCGTGTTCGTGGACTACGGGCCCGACGACCAGGTACCCGCTGATCCTAAGTGGGTGAAGAAGTTTATCGCTAGGGTCTCAGAGGTGTCCGAGAGGTGCCAAAGATTCTCCGAAGTCGAGTAAAAAAAAAGGCGGGCCGGGGGACATTGGGTCCCCCTCCCGCTCTTCTTCTATGTGAGTAGGAATCAGTAATGAGCCGAAGGCTCACTTACTGCGTCTTCCGTCAGGCTACTTCTGCCTCGGCTAGGGGCACTTCCTCCTCGGTGGCCTCAGTTGCTTCCTCTTCGGGGAGCTGGAGTGCCATGGCCTCAATGGCCCCCTGGAGTTTGAGGGCGAGCTCCTGGCGCTGGGCCAGTTGGGTGCGAAGCTGATCGATTTCTTTGACGATCTTCTCGAGCTGGGCGGAGAAGTTTTCTTTGAGTTCTTTGGGTTCCATACGTAAACGTTTATGTGGTTTGCAATTTATTGCGTGTACACATCTATTTTAAACTATAATTGGTGGTTTTGTCAATAAGTCACTGTAAGTTACACGGTGCTCATAGCAATAGAAACCGCGCTGTCTCCCATCTCGAACGTTTCCACCTCTACTGTCATGTCCATCCAATCCACCGCTGCTGCTGCTGAAGTAATAGTTAATGTCGGAGAGGACATGGATACTGTGAATTGTGCTTTATTATAAGCCGAAAGGTCCTGGAGAACGGAGAATGTGCCACTAGATTCTCCAACAAGGAAGTCGTAGTAGGCGAGGGTTACTGACCCTCCCTGAGTTACACGGACTCTATGGAAAGCATTAGGTGATCCTGAGCTTGCGGAAAAAGTGATAGTTGCACGTGCTGCAGCACCGGAGGCTCTTTGAGATCTTCTTATAATAAACCAGGAAGAATCAAGTCTACTTCTACCAGAGGTGTAATAATCCGTGGTACTAGTTAATGCTCTATGGGTCTGTATTTTTACTTCGCCTTCTACGTGTAATTTTGTCGTTGGGTTTGCGGTTCCAATGCCGACATTACCGTTAACGTCTATAACAAGGCTGTTAGAGCCGCTTCCAGTACCAGTTCTAAATACAAGACCTACATTATTTGCGCCTAGAGTCTGGCTCCCTAACGTTGTGGTGTAGGTAGATCCGGCGTTATGAAGGAATCTAATCTGAGCTTCTGCATTTATGGTAGTCAATCTAACTACTTCGCTGTCAACACCGGACTCGACGTGTAATTTAGCAGCCGGGTTTGTGGTGCCGATGCCAACATTACCACCGGATGAGATTGTCACCCTTTGCGTTGCATTTGTCCACAAGGCAAGTGCATTATTATCTGGAGTTCCTATAAATGATTCGTTAACTCCTCCTGGAGAATGAACTCCAATGTATAGTCTGTTTGTCTGTAGTGCTTGTGAGGCTATAAACCCGGAAAATCCTAGATCGTTTAAGCCTGCAGTAGTGAATGCGTTAAGAAAAGCTCCCGGGCCGTATGTGACTCCAACCGCATTAATCTTACCCGCAGTTGCCTCATTTCCAAGAACCTGGAGGTTTTGTGTTGGGTTTGTGGTTCCGATGCCAACAGGACCAGCTGAGTATAATGATCCGACACCAACTTTAGCGTTTGGAAATGTTTCTACTGAATTTGAGGCAAGACTGAATCTAAAATGACCCTTGCCACCTTGATTGGGGTAGTATGCAATGTCACCCCAAGCGACAGCAGCGCCATTAAAACGAATCGATGTGCTATACTGATCTCCGGTTAGTCCTGTTACGGAAGTATTTCGACCAAAGAATGCAGAAACTGTTTGTAGTGGAGTATTAGCATAAACCGCGGTGACGGTGCTGGTAGCTGAGCTTGAAGAGGTCGCAACAAATTGCCCTGTTCCCTCTACGTGTAATTTTGTCGTTGGGTTTGTGGTGCCGATGCCGACATTACCACTCGAGGTTATAGAGAGTGCTACATCACCGGCGGCTGCGTTTCCAGACCTAAAATACATCCCGTTAAGAGAAGTATAGTTAATAGGCGAAGATGTCGAATTATTCCAGTACAATCCTCCGATATGAGTTCCATCTTGGAGATACCTGTGCGCGTAGAAACTATTAGCTACTGCCGTGTAAGTATTATTAATACCTATTCCGTAGTCGGTCTGAGAACTCGCGCTGATAGTGAATCTAGATACGGAGTCGGGTGTAGTGGTATTCACCATCAATCTGCCTATGCTATCGATAGACATCCTCGAGGTGAATGTTGATCCATTATGCGCGTACCAATTAAACGATCCGTTTGAAGCGCCATTTCTGGAAGTAAAGGTTGTCTCTCCTCCGTTATGACCTACGGATCCGATCGCATTTGCCGAGTCGGTGTCCTGGATTAAGACAGCAGGAGCTCCGGTGGATGCGATGTGTAAATTTGTCACCGGGTTTGTGGTGCCAATACCTACATTACCGCTCGAATTTACACGTAGTCTCTCGGATGTACCGTCAGTGATAATAAAAGATCTAGAAGTTGATGTAGAAGCATAATTTAGAGTTAAATCACCATTAGATCCATAATTAAAAATTCTAGTAGCAGAAGCTCCAGTAGGATTAACATCAATAATAAATGTGTTTGTTGTACTCCAATTTAATCCAAAAGTAGAAACATATCCCCCCGATTCTCCAATACTACTTTGTCTGAATGCAGCAGTATTCTTTCTAAGTTCTAGTAAATTTGCAGGATTTGTGAAGCCTATGCCAACATTACCTACATTATCAATAGTCATAAATGTAGATGTTAGTCCAGAATCTCTGAACACATGGTTATACGCACCGTAATAATTATAATTACCCTGATCGATTCTCAATCCAGCACCATTAGGACCAACCACAGTCAGAGTCGCAGCTGGGTTTGTGGTGCCGATCCCTACGTTCCCGCCGGACGTAACGGTGATCCTAGCAGCACCTGCCGTCGCGTCAACAAGACCAAACCCGCCGCTATTGTACGACGAAATGTAGTACTCTTTACCGGTGGTAGGGGTGGTGTTTTTAAGGAAGATTGCCGCGTCAGATCCAGAACTCAGGACTTGAATAGCTGTAACACCACCACCTTGAACATCTAGCTTATAAGAAGGGTTAGTGGTTCCTATGCCGACATTACCCGAGGGATTAATAGTTAGCCTGGGGGTAGTATTTGAATTGTTATATAGTACTAGGTTTCCGTTATTAGTCCCGATAGCCGAAGAATTTACAGTATCCGCAAATGTCAGATACATCCCCGTGGATGAGATATTGGTCAGCGTTCCAGCGAACCCAAGAGAGTTTCTTATGTTCAGAACTCCACCGTAGACATCCAGTAAGCTCGTGGGAGAAGCCGTTCCTATACCCACTCTGTGGGTGATGGCGTCGACTTTGAAAGTAGGCACTCCGGCCTGGTTGTCGAAGGTGATTCCGCCGAGGGAGTCGAGATCAACGAGGTACGAGTCGATGCGTGTGAGTGCCATAGGTAAACCTGACAGAGAGTCTAACTTTTTATACTATTCCTATAGTGTCCTTAAACTTAAAAAGGCGGGCAGAGGAACGTCGTTCCTCCCCCGCTGACTTACACTGAGTCGGAATCAGACCTACGCCGCAGGCGTTGCGTCTGCCTCAATCGCTTCGGTGACCGCATCAATGACACTCTGCGGCGTCGCGTCGATAACGGCCTGGGCCGCGGCCCTCTCCTCCTCGTCGCGGAGGATCTCTGGGTTGGGGACGACCGTCGTGGTGGTTTCGCCTGTCTCCATGTCAAACTCACTCACCTCGATGGTAGGAGGGAGAGGGGGGATGGCGGCCTGGGTGATGACGCTCTCAGTGGTAACAACCGTTTCTATCTCGCCGGTTTCCTCGTTGAAAACTTCCTTGGTTTCTACCACGATGTCCTCGCGGATCTCCGGCCGGCCTTCGGAAAGGATGTATTGCGAGAGTCGCTCAATGGCCGCGATGTACTCCCTGAGTTGTTTGTTAAATGTCCAGTTATCAGCGGCCTCCTGGATCCAGGATGGGACGGGGCCGATCGTCACCCCTCCGGTGATGGTTTTTGGGTATTTCTCTTTGACGGCTTGGATAGTCTCCTCCCAGACATTGGTCCCGTTCACCCTATCCCAGTACATCATATCTAGTTGTTCTTCGCGGGAAGGGTATTCTTGCTGTCTTAGATTAATGTAGCTGGGTTCGACTATATCTGGACCCTCTACAATTCCTATTCCCTGCTTGGCTACGTCGGCGATGAACTGCTGGTAAAAATTACTCTCTTCAACCAAAGAGTGCTGAGTAGTTCCGTCTATTAGGTAGTATTGGTCTGTAATAGTTTTAAGTAATTTATACATACTGGTTTCTCCTTTATAATTCAGAACTTATTAAAATTTTAAATCTTGGTTCCCATATGTAATAGTTATTCTCAACTGGAGTACTATTGCCAGAGACTCTTTGCTGAAGCATTCTCACCGTATCATCAGTAGCCTCAAATGTTATGCCAGAAGTACTAACTGCTGAGTATGCTGCTTGTGAAACTTGAACCCAATAGGGATTTCCACTTACACCGCTGTATGTTATACTAATTGGGGCGATTCTCATCCTTGTTTTTAGTGGTAGCGGGTGACCATAGAAAAATCCAGGTGATACGCTTGAGTATTGAGCACCGTATGAGTTTCCGCTTATCTCTAATGTCTGAAAATATCTTTCGCACAGTGCAAGCTCCTCGCCGTAACTACGACACTCGAACGGAGTCGCAACTTTTCCCTCCTCTAACTGAACTCCGGTTATCTGCCAAGTTGCATTTGTAGTACTAATCACTCCTATAGAATCTGTGGTTTTTATAAAGTCCCCATTTGACCATGCATTTTCTGTTGCGGATAATCCGGCAGAACTTAGGTTAAAAAGAACCTTTAATCCAGAGCTTGTGGTGTTAATCCAAACCCCCGTGGTTTCTCCTGGTATTGTGATAGTTTTATATTCCCAAGTATTCGTTGCATTTATACGGTATGTAAATACAAAAGATCTTAAAGAAGCTAGATTTGGATTTCCTATATGCCCAGAGAACTTCCCTGCAACGGATGATTTTACCCAAAAAGATAGCGTTGAGTGCTTCGCTGAGCTAGTCCCGTAACTTAGAACGGAGGAATTTACCCCCTCGATGTACTGCTGTATGATAACGGCGTTCGATGTACTCGTTAAAGTTGTAACTTTTAGGCTATTTAAAAATCCGGCCGGAGCATCAGCAACTCGCTGGAGCGAATACGATCCACCGTCGATATAGTCAATCCACCTGTCAATGGCGTATAATGTTGGTTGAGCGGTGGTTCTTGTAACTGCAGACCCAGAATTCCTCTGGTCGATTCTCATATCCCCGTTGATTAGCAGATTCTTCCTGCCAGCACCGATCAAACTAAACGCTTCCTGGGGAGTCTCCGCCCTCATCAACTCAGATCCCTTGAGGCCGATCGGGCGCTCGAGTTCGGAGAGCTTCTCGCGTATGTTGACTGGTGGTTTGCTTACACGTACTGCCATAGGGATAGATTGTTATTGCTCCGCCACTAGGCCGTTGGAGGCGCTGATTGCGGTAGTCACAGCGGTGGTGGTGTTTGATACTCTCCTCAGACCTTTAAACTCGGAGCGGCCGGAGGAGGTACCGACGTGGAGGAGGGAGGTGGTGGGGTCGTAGGCAAGTGCAGTTACAACACTTGATGCTCCGTATAAAGTTGCTTTGGCATTTTCTTGGAAGAGAACTTTCTCGTCTTCGTAGATTTTGGCGATTTGATCTGCAGAAGGTGCTGTTGTAGAGATGCGAAGTAATGATAAACTTCCCGATAAAGCAGCAGTGTATGATAAACCTCTTTGACCAATAAATAACGAACTTGAGTTTGTGTAATTTACGGTATTTGCTGTTGGAGTGCAATTCAATAAACCGTTTATGTAAATGTAAATTATTCCAGAATTTCTAAGCACACAAAAATGATTCCAAACATTTGTAGATATAGGATTGGTTGAATCTACACTAATTGGATCAGAAAAAAACATTAATTTTGAGTTATCCTGCCTAATTTGAATTGTAAAACCTGGACTAGTATTTGGGTCTCCTTTTGCCACAATAGATCCATTTTGAGACGAAATAAATCCATTATAATTTACCCATCCCATATAACAAAAATCACCAGTACCAAAATCTAATGCAGAATTATATGGTTGGAATAAGTAGTTACTTGCACTAAAACCACCATAAGCAACCAAATCAGCACCAGTTGCAACAGCAGTTTTAGTGAGTGTTCCGAAAACCTGGAGGCCTTTGTTGTTTACTGAACGATCTGCTTCTTCACGACGAACAGAAACATTGTCTACAAAAATTGACGTTCCGTTTTGATCAACAGCAAATGCTAATGTCGTAGTTGTGCTAGTTGCGGTAAAATATACAGTTAATTGTCTGGTTTGACCAGAAGTTCCAGTTGTAGAACCTAGTTCAGTTCCTCCCCACCCTGTTCCATTAATAATGTACAAATCTCCCCTACTTCCAGATGAGTTTACAGTAGCAGTAGCAACATATCTTTGTCCTACAACAGTTGTAAATGCCTGATATGTAGCTTGTCCACTACCACCACTTCTGGTAATTTGCATTGTGCCAGAAGACCAAGCATTAGTTGAAGTACTTGC
>JACCDS010718318.1_pt1 | contig 15498 bp, 8 predicted proteins | sample 7446441 | NCBI WGS metagenome assembly JACCDS01 (sample SAMN15323445, study PRJNA562643) | freshwater metagenome | isolation source: river surface water | place: USA:Blue River Watershed | collected 2017-08-17
ACCGCCACTAATGGTGAGCGCGCCCCCAGACTCATATGTGGAAGCATCAGATGTCGACGTCAATAATACTGAACCACTTACGCCAAGTGATGTTAATGTACCAACGCTCGTAATGTTGGGTTGTGCTGCAGTTTGTAAAGTACCCGCAAGGTTCGTCGCAGATAAAGATTGAATGCCACTGATCGCGCCGGATGCATTCAAAACAAGTACTTTTGATGAAGCAGCTGAGCCAGCAGTAGCTCCCGATAGATAAGCCGCTTCGGAACCAATCAATGATCCTGCGATCGTAATAGATCCTAATGCGCCAATACTTGTAATGTTTGGTTGAGCGGCTGTCTGCAAAGTACCGGTAAGTGTCGACGCCGATAATGCACCAATGCCACTAATGCCTTTATCCGCACTAAGGACAACTACCTTAGATGCGGAGGCCGTGCCAAGATTGGCTCCTGAAAGAAATGCGGCTTCTGTGCCAATAGTTGAACCAGCGATACTTATCGATGTAAGTGCGCCAATACTGGTGATGTTAGGTTGGGCACCTGTTTGTAGGGTACCAGTAAGTGTGGATGCCGTAACTCCGTTTGTTACAGTTAATGAACTCAAAGTACCTACCGCGGTGATGTTTGGTTGAGGTCCTGAAGATAACGTACCCGATAGGCTTACAGACGTTAGAGACTGAATGCCACTAATAGCGCCACTACTGCTCAACACAAGAACTTTAGAGTTTGCTGCAGCGCCCGCTACCGCCCCTGAAAGGAAAGCCGCCTCTGAAGCAATAGTTGATCCCGCAATTGAGATCGATGTGAGTGCACCAATGCTTGTAATGTTAGGCTGCGCTCCTGTCTGAAGCGTGCCAATTAAAGTAGCTGCAGTGATACTTCCAGAAACGGATAATGAGCTAAGTGTACCGACACTTGTGATGTTTGGTTGGGCTGCTGTTTGAATAGTACCAATAAAGCCACTTGCGGTAATAGTGTTAGCCACTGTTAAAGATGATAATTCTCCAAGAGAAGTAATGAAAGGCTGATCACCTGTTTTGACAGTACCATATAATGATGTAGTCGTTAACGAGGTGATGCCACTGATTGCTTTACCACTATTTAGAACCAATGCACGGTTAGCCTCAGCCGTACCTGCAGTCACGGCATTATAGTTTAATTGCGCGGCGGTAGCGCTAACTAGTTGACCGGCAAGTTTCAAACCAATCGAACTTCCATTATGATTTACAATATCGATTGAGCCGGACGTTTTGATTTTACTACCAACTGTCATGGGATTGATTTCTAAATCACCATCTATTGTCATGTTCATGCTGGTGAATGCAGTTTGAGATTCACCGTATCTTAAACAAAGGCAGGTTCCATCGTCACTAGCAATATCTAACTGCGCAGCAGGGGTCAATGTATTGATACCAACTTTAGTATCTGTATCAATAAACAATGCTGGCTTATCTCCGGTGTTGATAACTAATGAGCTGTTGCCTTCATTAGCAATTAAAATAAGTTGTGCCAGCTCTGATGTGAGACTGGCGCCGTCTCCATTTGAAGTAGACATTTTATTATATTCCTATATATTAATGATCGATACATGAGACAGTGACATAAAAAAGCGGAAGATTTTAATCTCCCAGTAATCGTTTTTCAAGATCTGAAATGCGAGTAAGTGCGGCTTGAAGGCCCTTATGTAAAATACAGCAAATACGTTCGTATTGGGCAACTAATAAAACATTCGGAATATCATCATCTGACTCAACTGGAAAGTTCTTTTTTTCGAATCCAAAACTCACCAATGCCCCTAATTCAGAAGCTTGAAGTTCTTGAGCAATATATCCAATTTGTTTATTATTGGTTTCCTCCTTAAGCTCGTAAATGCGAGGTTCTGTATTAAGAATGAATTCAATTGCATCATTATCATCAATCGACCGAATATTTGTTTTCAATCTTCTATCACTTGCCACGAAGATACCAGTGCTACCTACTCGCAGGCCATAATCTACAGTTACTCCAATATTAACAGTCGATGATCCTAAACGCCCAGTATAACTCGACGTGGAACCATACCCATATGTCAAATTTCCTGAGATTGTATTTTGTGTAAACCCAGCAACGTGCAATGGGGCACTGGGCGAGTTAGTACCAATCCCGAACTTTCCTGATGGAAGCAAGGATATCAATCCATCGGTACCTTCAAAACCTATGTCCAGTCTGTTGGCACTAGAACTTGGTAACGAGTGATAGTATCCAATCCAAAACGAATTATTGCTAGTCGCCGAGTGTCCAATATTAACTTTACACAATGAACTATTTGGAATGGTATTATCGCAAATAATAGCTAAATTGCTTGTAGGAATAGTTGTAGCATTTCCAACAATAAGTTTATTGGCGCTTAACAAATTAATGTTATTGATAGATCCAGAGTTATCGACAACTAATGCTTTCCCGATCGATGCTTGTCCAGCTACAATATTTGATATATATGAAGCATTTGTAGCAGTTAAAGATGTGCCCCCTAATACCAATGTGGAAGTCCCTAATGACGAAATTCCACTTATGGCACTTTCGGAATTTAGTACTAAAGCATGGAGATATGAAGCAACACCAGGAGTGATACCTGATACATATGGCAACCCATCAAAGTTTAGCATATTTTCATTCAGGTAATAATTTGCTGCATTGATTGTACCAGCCACGTTTAGCTTATACATGGATGCGTTTCCGCCGATCCGAACATTGCCATTAGTAGATATTACCAATCGGTCTGCTCCATTATAGTTCCAGACTATTTCGTTTGCTCCCCCGCGGATACCAGTCATTAACTGATAAATGTTATTATCGAATACTTGGTAAATGTTATCTGTTGTACTGGTTAGCGTAAGTGCATTAGGATTCGATGATTTGATTGATAGATTATTCAACGTACCTAAACTGGTGATATTTGGCTGTGAGCTCGATATCACCGTGCCCGAAATATCACTAGCAGTTAATCTGCCTTCAATTATTAAAGAAGATAGATTACCAAGTGAGGTGATGTTCGGTTGTGCAGATGTTGCCAATGTACCATATAATGCATTGGCTGATAGCGAATCAATACCAGAGATGCGGCTATCTGAATCGAGAACCAATGTTTTCCCAGCACTACCCATTCCTGGTACGGAACCTGATAAATAGCTAACTTCAGACTGGAGAATAGAACCATCGATGACTAACTTAACGGCACTTAGTGTGTTGATTCCGCTAATATCATTGTCTTCATTCGTAACTACAGCCTTCAAGGGACAGGTCGAACCAACATCGCTAATTAATCGATTTAATTGTTCCGCAGTAACGCGCACCAATTCGCCTCCGAGTTTCAATCCGACAGAAATACCATCATGGCATTTGATATCAAACGATTTATTGGTAATGGTTTCATTATCTGGGATAAGCGCAAGATTACCATCTTGATGAACAAAGATATCAGATTTAGTGTTCCCATGCGTATTTCGTAATCGCAAACATGCGCCATTATCACTGGCTATATCAACCTGTGCAGAGGGAGCGGTCATATTAATTCCGATATTTGAATATTTGTCGATAAACATCGATGGAGTAGTTCCCGTTTGAATTAACAATGAACTTTTACCACATTCAGGATCGAGGATCACATTTGTGAGTGTCGAACTCAATCCTGTCTTATGTGGAAGCGCACATGTATCACCAGATAAATGTTCGCAATGAAGAGACATTTTATAAATAAACTATATTACTTATTGGTTCATATCAGATGAGTTGCTCTTATCGAGTTGTCGCTTTAGTTCAACAATTGTAATTTCCAATTCAGTTACCTTTGCAGAGAGTTCTTGAATGGCCTTAATGGCAACGGGAATAAGCCCAACATATTGGATCGATTGATGTACTTCATTTCCATACTTGTCTACTTCATCCTTTACACCAGCAACGACGCTCGGAATCACTTCTTGTACTTCGTGTGCAATAAATCCCAATTGGTCAGTTCTATCATCATAGACCATATCATACATAAGAGGTTTGAGCCTATTCACTGTCTCTAATCCAAAAGGAATGTTTCTATAATTGTACTTTAATCGATAGTCCGACATTGCACTAAATGTTCCAGAGTAAACTATTGGATACGTGGTGTTCCAGCTACCATCGGTATTACATCCGCCGATTCTGACCGCTTGCGAGGAACCTGATGTATGTTGACCAATGCCCCATCTGTTGCTTGCTCCCCAATTACCAATATATGAACCTCCTCCTAGTTCCGAACCTTCAACGAATGGTCTTCCAGTTGAAGCAAACTTTATATTTCCCATCCCACTAATTGCAATGTTTGAATCAGTGACGAGTGCCTTTGATGCCGCCGCTGTTCCGGGGGTAATGCCAGACACATATGCCGATGAGCTAAAATCTAATAAACTTCCATTCAAGTAATATCCAGTCGAATTAACTGTTCCGTTAACGCTTAGTTTATAACTATCAATATCAGAACCAATAGATACATTACCAGAGGTTTGGATATGCACAACGTCGGCGCCATTTGTTTGAAAGCGTAGCTTATGGTTTGAAGCAGTGCCAAATGATGGAGATGAATTGTTCATTGATAAAGAAACTGCCATAGCAGTGGATAATGAATTAGTCCATGTTTGATAACTTGAATTAGTAGATGTGTTGTTATTGATTGTAGTTGAAATGGCTCCACTCGTGGTTAATGATGTAAGTGTTCCGACCGTGGTGATGCTTGTTTGTGATGCAGTTCCGATTGTGCCATTAAGAGTTGTCGCGGTTAAGCTACCGATCCCAGTAATGCTCTTTGTTCCATCTAGGACTACTGCCTTTGACGCACTTGCTGTGCCTGCAGTGATGCCCGTAATTAAGGTAGGATCAAATGAGCTACCATTCAAGTTATAACTTGTCGCATTCAATGACCCAGCGACGGATAGCTTGTGCGTATCCACATCTGATCCAATCGATACATTACCAGAGGATTGGACGATCACAGCATCGGCGCCATTTGTTTGTAGACGCAGTTTGTGATTTGAAGTGGTACCGAATGATGGTGAAGAATTATTCATCAAGAGTCCTACTGTTATAGGGGTTACAAGCGAGTTGGTCCATGTGTGATAACCAGAACTAGTTGATGTATTGTTATTGATTGTAGTTGAAACGGCCCCACTCGTAGTTAATGAGGTAAGTGTACCAACTGTAGTAATGCTTGTTTGTGATGCAGTACTGATTGATCCGAAAACAGTCGTTGCGGTTAAGCTACCAATGCCCGTGATGTTCTTTGACCCATCTAGGATTATCGCTTTAGAGGCGCTTGCTGTGCCTGCAGTGATGCCCGTAATTAAGGTCGGATCAAATGAGGCACCATTCAAGTTATAACTTGTGGCATTGACTGAGCCAGAAACAGATAGCTTGTGTGTGTCTACATCTGATCCAATCGATACATTCCCAGAAGATTGGATAAATACCGCATCGGTGCTATTTGTCTGTAGACGCAGTTTGTGATTGGAAGTGGTACCGAATGATGGAGATGAATTGTTCATTGATAAAGAAACTGTTAACGCAGTGGATAATGAATTAGTCCATGTTTGGTAACTTGAATTAGTTACGGTATTGTTGTTGAACGTAGTTGAAATCGCCCCACTTGTGGCTAATGATGTGAGTGTTCCGACTGCAGTAATACTCGTTTGCGACGCAGTACCAATACTACCTAAAAGGGTTGTAGCGGTTAAGCTACCAATGCCCGTGATGTTCTTTGAACCATCTAGGATTACCGCTTTGGAAGCGACTGCCGTACCTGCAGTGATGCCTGTGATTGAAGTCGGGTCAAATGATGTACCATTCAAGCTATAACTTGTGGCATTGACTGAACCTCCAATATTGAGTCGATAACCAAATGTAGTTGTTCCAATGGCCAGTTCGCCGGTAGAGTTGATCAACAGGCGATACCCATTGTTGTAGTTGATATATGCCATGCCTGGGTTCGTCCCATTGGATGAACCCCTAATACCGATCTTTAATGAATACGTATCACTTGTGAATGTTTGTTCGATGAAATCACTGGCCGTTGTATTCGAAAGATTTAAAATGGTATTTGTTCCTGATAATCCCAGTGTACGAATACCCGTGATATCTTTATTTGCGTCTAAAATTAATGCCTTACCTGCTAATCCTGTACCAGTAGTGATTCCTGTAAGATAATCAGCTTGAGTACTAATCAAAGACGTTCCCCCAATATTAAGTGTCGTAGTATTGATGTAATTCAAACCATTAATATTCTTTGCCGAATTCAGTACCAGAACTTTGTTGGCAGCAGCAGTACCCGCGACTGCTCCACTAAGATACGCGGCTTCATCGGCGATGGTCGAACCACTAACTGTGATAGATGTTGTACCAATCGCAGTGATGCCATTGATTGTCTTATCGGCATTTACAATTAATGCTTTATTCGCCGTAGCCGCACCGGGCGTAACATTTGTTACATAGCCTGATGCCGCTAATGAACTAGTAACGTCTGTACCATTCACCACTAAGTTAGCGGTATTCAAAAGATTGATCCCTGCGATGTTGCCACTAGCATCGAGTACTAATGCCTTGCCGCTTAATGCACTACCTGCGGTGATGCCAGTTAAGTATGCCGCTTGGGTTCCAGTCAATGTCGAGGTATTGATTGTAATACTACTGACGCCAAGAGAAGTAATACCGGTAATGCTGCCAGTGTCGCCTAAAACAAGTGCTTTTCCATTACTGGCAGTCCCAGCAGTGACTGTGTTATAGTTCAACTGGGCGGCAGTGGCAGTTACCAGTGATCCATTAAGCTTTAATCCTGTACTAGTACCATTATGGCCACTAAGATTTAATGATGCTGAAGTTACGATTTCACTACCTGCAGTGTTTGGGTTAATACTAAGATTACCTAAACTAGTCATAAAAATGTTAGCAAACGCAGTACTTGACGCACCATATCTCAGTCGAACACACGAACCATTAGCACTTGCGACTTCAAACTGTGCCCCTGGACTTGTAGTATTCACTCCGACATTAGAATATTTGTCAATATAAAATGAGGTGTTAGATCCCGTACGGACAACTAACGAACTATTCCCAGAATCAGCATCTAAAACAAGGTTAGTTATCAATGAGTTAAGGCTGACCCTTTGAAGCGGCGGAATGGCATTACCTGACAGGGGCTGGGAGTTGGATGACATAGCTGTTATATATTAAACATGCGTATAGTATAGAATTGTTTAGTGGAACAAAAAAACATGCTTCGTATATAGCTATGTCCACGATTGTAGAGATTCCAACACCTGGCACTTCTTATATAATTCAACCAGAAGCAAGACCGCTCTGGAAAGATATTGTTCTTGAATATTTAGGAACACTTACCTTTGTATATATTTCATTAGCCGGTGTTAATCAAGTAGTATTATCAGGGACTATTGATCAGTTTCATATTGCATTATGCTTTTGCCTGGGACTCTCATCTGGTATCATCGTAGCCGGTCGATCGGGAGGCCACCTCAACCCAGCGGTGACTCTTACAACGTACATGAGTACTACCGACTTCGGAGCTACACGTCTCATCGGGTACATTCTAGCACAAGTGGGCGGTGGCTTCACTGCGGGTTTATTAGTTCTAGCCGTGTATTATAGTTGGATTAATAACCATCGAAATGTGGAAACATTCATTGGCGCATTTGGTACGTTGAAGAACAACAATAACTCATTATTCTCAGCGATCCTTGATCAGTTTATCGGCAGTGCATTATTGATGTTTGCGATTACTAAAACACCGTCTTCATGGTCCAAGCCAATTACCATTGGCGCTGTACTTGGAGGCCTTGGATTATTTCAAGGTTCAAATGGGTTTGCATTTAATCTTGCGCGCGACTTCGGGCCACGATTGGCTTCTGCTATCGTATTTGGTGGTGATGTTTTCTCATCTGCCAATTACTGGTTCTGGGTACCAATGATTGTACCATTCTTTGGCTGTCTATTCGGACAAGTTTTGGCTTTACTAATGAAACGTTTAGAGTAAATACATGGAATAATATACAAGATGCACAACGGACCAATTACTTTGCCCGATACAATCAAACTAAGATGCTATGCATTAATCAACCTTGGTAGCATGCTACAGTTATTTGATATTAATCTGTTTATGCGCGTCATCGAGGTTCGACAAAAAATGGCAAACAATTGCATCAGGATCCAGCATCTTCAAGAACTTATTGCACTATGTAAAGCAATCATCGGCACGGAAGCAATCAATGATAGTTTGCGCGATGATATAGAAGAACTATCAACCATTATCAATCTATTCATTGAAGTTGCGTCTTACCCAACAAGACCGTGTGGTATGTGGGCTAGCCAATTTGTTGCTTAGTTGCGGCGAAACATCTGCGGTAATTGCATGCGCATTGGGGCAATGACTTGCGATGCCCGTGAACGCATAGATGCAACATCTTCCGAGATTGACTTTGGATCAGTTAAAAATGATTTAGCTGATTCATAAGCTTCTTCCGTGAAATGGTTCTCATTAAATCTAGCAGCAGATACGTTTGATTTATCGAGAATTCTCTGCAATTCTTTATTACGGCGATATTGGGTGAACGCCCATACGCCAAGGAGATAAATAGTAAGTGAAGCAATACTTGCTCCAATCGTAATTCCCACACTCTTTGTAACAACCGCAACAATGATAATGGTCAATAAAACAAGCAATACTCCAAGACTATGCATAGTGACTTTAGCCATTGGCGACATCGCGGTCCATCGTACTAGTTGTTTTAGATCTTTCATACGACCAAGAGCTTGCTTTTGATCAAAAGTTTTTTCTTCATCCCAATGATTTGTACCAATAGAGGTATCTTGAGAGTATCGGCTTTTACGTGCCTGAACAGCTTTTTTACGTTCAATTGCACGGATTTGGTCATCCGTTAATCCGCCTACTGTAAGACTATCCATGGTTGATTCTATATTATCGTCCACACAAAAAAATGAATTATTCATTAGCGAACATCTTGACCCACTTCTCCTCATCTTCAATCCAGATCGTATGATATCGAGTATCAAAATCTTGAATGTCAATGTCTCTCAAACGAATACCAGATTTACGATCGTGGATAACATAGTCCAACTCATATTGGGCAACTAGCAGCATAATCATTGATTTACTCAGTCCACGAGACTCCTGCTTATTAGCAAAGATATCTTTAATTGCATTAATGATGTCCATGGCGCTGATACTATATTAATTAATTATATAATCAATTTTAGTCTTGAAGGGATAGAAGCTTTGCTTTCATTCGTTCCACCTCACTATTATCCGCTTTAACCGTCCATGAGACTTTCATTAAAGTGTAAGTTTTACAAAAGCTGAAACGTACACTGTACTCTTTTTTTTCCAGTTCTGTAGCAACGTTGTAGTAGATTGCGGTCTGTAGTTCCGCATTTGAGATAGATTCATCAATCATTGTAAAGTTGATTGGCAATCGCATCTCGGTACGAGATAGTCCGGCGTCATGACTAGAGCGGATCTTAGAATTCAACTGTAGAAGAATCTCGCGGGTCGCCTCGGCGATGGTAACTTTGTATAAGCTATTCTTCTTCAGACGCGCGGCACTATCAAGGATACCTGTGTAATCCATTTTTGTCTATATTAGATGACTTAATGTTCAACACCACGTATACGATAGCCATGACTATAAGTTGTATACAGCTCCTGTCCGGTCTTTACCTTTTTCGTTATCTCGATTGTCATCAATTTTTGTTCACGAACAAACTCGCAGTTCTTGCGTTTGCGCGAAAGGTTCCGTGATTCGCGATTGATAAAGCTCCCCAGACCTTCGCCTTCAATGGGAGTTCTTAGACCATCGATATATACGCCTTTCTCGAATTGGATAGTATGGCTCTTGATCGTCGGAGATGCAGTGACTCTCGGACCAGCAAATATAGTAACCACATCACCAGGGTATAGATCTTCTGTGGCGAAGATTCCATTCCCTGCATCAGGAATCTTCGACGCACGGTATTCAATCAATGGTGCATCGCAGCCAAAGGTACCTCGGCACTGTGCGTCTTCGCTATCATAGCGAGGATGAAGCGTAATCTTCTTTTTTATGCGTTTTGATTTACGTGGGCGAGTCTTCTCACGATGCTTAGCAACGTATGTGCGATTACGCTCGCGCTTCTGTTCAACCGTTAGCTTCAGACAGGTTGTCACCTTGAACCCATGACTGTTCTTGGTGTGATACTTCAGTCCTTGTATGCTCTTGAACAGTTTTGCGCACTCTGGACACGCGAACTTTCCGTCGATCGCCTTCACGTGTTTTGCCTCCATCTGTTTACTTCACAAACTGAGTTGTCAAAAATCCATGTAAGAGATATTGAAAAGGATTATTGATAAATTCAAAAAAATCGATTTTACACGATTAATCCATTTTTCGTTCCATGTCTTTCAGTCTAGATTCGAGCGCCTTCATTTGCATAGTTAATGCATATACTTGCGCCTTGAGCAAGGCATTCTCATTGATAGACTCCTTCATAGTTGTCATCAAGATGGGAATTACCTCATCATATGAAACGTTGAATGCTGCATCCGCGGGAGAAACATAGCCATCATAATCGATTTCTTCAGGTAAACCATTGTAGGGCGACACTCTGACCAAATCATTAAAACTACTCTTGGCAACATCTTGCGCGACAAGGCCACAATGAGTAGTTTCTAATGGATCATTAGTATATTGGAAACGCACTGGGCGACTACGAATAATGAAGTTCCGGCATTCATCATATGATAATGTTTCGATATTCTTCTTCAGACGTTTATCCGATGTGATACATACTGTGCCATTTACAATGATTGAGCTATCGGTGCGAATGGAATAAGCAGTTTCAGTCGGGACTACTATACCAGCACTACCAGAGGAGTTAAGATAACCTACAGTTGTGTTTAGCGTAAACGAAGTAGAACCTACCTCGAGTGGGAGAGTATTGTTAGTTGTATTGCCGATTTGTAGTGATCCGCTGGATGGAGCAATCTTCATAACGCCACTGCTAGACACTGTGATCGCCGCCGTCCCGCTTGAGCCTATTGTTACGTTTGAACCAATACGCAAGTTAGAAGACGAATCTACTCCGATATCGCAGAATGCTGCTTCAGATCCGTTTGAATTGTTATTCACTAATCTTAAACAATATGTAGCACCAGTACCATTGACTGTAAGCGCTCTGTTTGGGGAAGTCGTTTGAATACCTACAAATCCCGACGCTTTAATCATGAGTTTTCTGGTTGACGCAGATATCGAGGCTCCATAATTACCGATGAATAGATCGGCGGCTGAATCCGTTGTAGTAGATGCGCCCGCTTGAATGTAGCATGCAGTTGCATCAGATGCAAGGCGGAGAAGATTTGTTGAATTAACAACAATATCCGATGAAGTATTCAGCGTAGAAGACAGTGTACCAAATGATGTGATAAATGGCTGCGCCGCGGTGCGGATTGTACCAACAAGATTTGTACTAGTGATCGATGTGAACCCAGATAACGCAAGATTTGAATCCATTACCATTGCTTTGTTTGCGACTACCGTACCAGCTGAAACGCCTGAAAGGTAATTCAGTTCTGCTGCCGATGCGGTAACTAGCCCGCCAGCTAATCGCAGCCCACGGGTTCCATTATGTCCAGAAATATTGAAATCGCAAGTAGATGCCACGCTGACATTACCAGATCGTGTTGACAAGCTCATATTGCCAGTACTATCTACATTGATACTACCAGACTGGACGGAGGTCAGCCCAGGCGATGAACTGAATAATGTCAATTGATCTGATGCGCTTACAGCGCGTGGTACTTGAACCATACTATTATCCCATGCCATAAATGAACTACTGATAAATCCTTTTGCTTGTGAAGAAGACGACCATCTGACTTGTAGCGATGAACTACCGGCATTGTTTTGAAACTGGATATATATTGGAACCCATGTATTGGCAACTAACGACACAGGATCGGATGTGTACTCAAGGCCATCATACTCGTTCCATACATTGAGAATCAGTTTATTGTCTACCCAGATACGAACTCGATCATTTGCAAATGCATGAAAACGATATGATTCCGTGAATGATGGGAGAATGTATCCAATGATATCAAGGGAATAGTAAGTATTCAATTCCTTTGGATCATAACCGGTAAAGCTGATATCGTAAAGAAGATCAACATTAACTACCCTTCCGCTTACATTCGCGCCAGTAATTTGTCGGATTAACAATGCGCCAGTATTGTAGTTATTCAGAGGACCTGATAATCCGAGCTTGCTAATGGTGAAATCAGTTGTGGTAAGATTATTACATGAAATGGATGTCGCGGAAACGGAGTTAAGACCTGTGATAGATTTACTAGCATCTACAACTAATGCTTGCGATGCACTCGTCACGCCAGGGCTAACCTTCAAGTAATTAAGTTCATATGCAGTCGGCCTGACTAAGACACCGCCCAAGTACAAACCCTTAGTGGAACCGTCATGTGCTGGGATGTTAACACTGTCTCCGGTTCCAAATACTACATTATTTCCACTTGCATCAATGGTCAGATTTCCACTTGTGTTTACGATAAACGCCGCTGTGTTTGGAGATGTTGTTGATGTGTTATAGATCGTGAAAGAATTTTGACTATGATGCTTGCTGCTATTAGCAGGCATGTTGTTATCCCATGCCATTCGTTGATTGGAGATCTGGCTTCGTCCAGTTCGCGTTGATGACCATTCTAGTAAGAATTGCGAAACGCTACCCGTGTCTACTTGGTATTGAATATAGATAGGGACCCATTGTTCCGCATTCAAAAAGATTGCAGAACTCTGTCTAGCATTCGGAGTCTTATCCCACGAATGTAGTAGCATCTCCCCATTCACCCATAAACGGACTCTGTCATTACACGTGACGATAAATGTATGAGTTTCGGAATAGATTGGTCTAATGTATCCGATGATTTCACATGAATAACCATTTGGAAGATTGCCAGGTGTGAAATTACTAAAACTCAGATTGTTTAGCAATTGAATATCGATCATCCGGCCGATCATATCAGTGAATGAATACGTCTTAACTAGCAAACTACCTGTATTAAAGTTTGCTACCGCGCCGGTCAGCTGCAATTCTTGCGATACTAACTTTGTGGCAGTCAATGTGTTGATCCCTGCAATAGAGTTAAACTCATTAGTAACTAAAGCTCTTACGGCAGTGGCCGAGCCTGGTACGACCGCAGTATAGTTCAATTGATTGGCAGTCGCACTCACTAATGTCCCGTTCAATCGTAGCCCATCCGAGCCGCCACTATGTCCAGTGATATTTAATGTTTGAACAGATGTAATCAATGGCTGCGATGGCGTTTGAATAATACCAGTTAGCCTTGTCGCAACAAGTGAATTGATGTTTGTGATGTTAAGTTGACTATCTGCAACTACTGCTTTATTTGCAGCTACTGGGCCTGCTGCGGTATTCAAGCGATTGATCTGCTCGGCGCTAGCAGTGATTATCGTTCCATTTAGTGCCAAACCAGTAGTGCTAGCATTATGTGAAATGATATTTAGTGTATTCACTGATTTCAAATTGGGCTGCGACTCGGTAATTAATTCACCAATAAACGAAACCGCAGTTAAGCGATTGATTCCTTGGATATTTTTTGATTCATCTACTACCAGCGCCTTACCAGCGGAAGCAATGCCGGCTACTACATTAACGCGATTTAGTTGATCGGCAGTAGAAGTAATAATGGTACCATTAAGCGCTAATCCGGTAGTAGATCCATTGTGGTTTAAGATGTTCAAAGTGTTAACTCGATTGATATTAGGCTGTACTGGAGTCTGAATCACACCAGTGATCTCCTCTGCTGAAATAGATTTGATGTTATTGATTCTTCGTTCTATGTCAAGCACTAATGCCTTCGATGCCGCTGCCGTTCCTTGATTAACTGATAAATAGTTTAACTGCCGTGCAGTACTAGTGATGAGAACTCCGCCCAACGACAAACCTTGCGATAATCCATCATGATCAATAATATCAATAGACTGTAGGTTTCGAATATTCAGCTGAGATACAGTAGATAACACTCCACCTAGAGTAATCGCATCAATACGATTAACTCCGCTAATACTCATCGAAGTATCGAGTACCATTGCTTTGTTTTGTCCGGCAATACCAGCATCGATGTTCAATCGATTCAGTTGCGCGGCGGATGCAGTAACTAATACGCCATTTAATGACAAACCAATGGTTCCGTCGTGAGTGGATACATTCAGTGTGTTTACCCGATTGATCAATGGTTGAAAAGCAGTTTGCAATGTACCAGTTAAAGCAGTTGCGCCAATGATATTGATTCCTGTAATGCTTTTCAATCCATCTAACACAAGTGCTTTACGTGCTTCTGAAATACCCTCTTGGACAACCAGACGATTGATCTGATCTGCAGTAGCAGCAACAAGTGTCGTACCTAGTTTCAGACCCGTAGTTCCATTGTGATCTAAGATAGTAAGAGTCTTTACCTGTTTGATATTGGGCTGATTCTCGGTTGTCAGTGTACCTCCAAGTGTTGTCGCATCTAAGTTGTTAATGTTGGCGATATCTCTTGAAGCATTAAGTACCAATGCTCGACTTGCTTGAGCAGTGCCCGCGATGGTATCCACGTAATTTAACTCGGATGCAGTTGCTGTGACTAATACTCCATTCAGTGATAGGCCTACAGTGGTCCCATTATGAGATGATACGTTCAAAGTAGAAACACTTGTAATCATAGGCTGGGAGGCTGTTTGAATTGTTCCTGCTAATGTATTGGCACTCACTAGATCAATGCCTCGGATTGTTTTATCAATGTCGAGAACAAGGGCGGCATTAGGCGCGGCAGTGCCTGGCGTTACTCTCGTATAGTTAAGCTGCGATCCGCGTGCGGTAACAAGAGTAGATCCTAATATCAATCCCGCGTTTGCGCCATTGTGACCAGTAATCCTGAAGTTGTGCGTATTATCAGTACGTACTTCTTGACTGGACGAACGAAACACTAAATCACCATTAGAATTAGTAAACACAGAAGAATAACTACTATCGGAATATTTAAGAATCAACTGATCAGCTGCCGATCTAATCGTGACTGCTGCATTCAACTGCGTTGGGCCATTGTTGATCAATGATGTCAATGCACTAAGCGAAGTAATGTTTGGCTGAGGGCCACTTGTCAACGTACCGGTAAGTACATTTGCACTCAATTCATTGATATTTCGAATGCTGCGATTGTTGTCAAGAATAACCGCTTTAGAAGGATAGGCAATGCCCTCTGTTGTGATCTGTAGATATCTTAATGTCTGCGGCTGTACATCAACTACTTCTCCGCGGATACGAAGCTGGTCTGTGATGTTGATATTATTCAAAGTAGTAATATTGGGCTGCTCGCCAGTAAGAATAGTTCCCTTTAGAGTGTTTGCTTCAAGTGCATTAATATTGA